>Ga0206922_1115_pt1 | contig 20787 bp, 11 predicted proteins | sample Alteio_BWOrgHeat_63_FD_152976 | JGI IMG/M metagenome (GOLD analysis project Ga0206922, IMG submission 152976) | Enriched cells from forest soil in Barre Woods Harvard Forest LTER site, Petersham, Massachusetts, United States -... | ecosystem: Environmental > Terrestrial > Soil > Temperate forest >... | reverse complement strand
CCTACGGTGATTCGGTGATGTTCAATTGCTGTTCTGACGGCGCTGCGATAGTGCCGTATCAACCATTTCATAATCGGGTTGTCCCACTCTTTGGCGCCCTTGCTGAACGCTATGCTAGCGAGGACGGGAGCCACAATGATTGCGAAGATCAGTGCTCCCAGGAGGGCAAACGTCACCGTCCATGCCATCGGTTTGAAGAGCCGCCCCTCGACGGCCTGCAACGTAAATATAGGCAGGTACGAGGTAATGATGATGCCTCTTGCGAAAAACACAGGGCGCTGTACCTCGTGCGCGGCCTCACGAATCTTCTGCACCGGCGTGCGAGTATCGTCTTTGTGCGAGAGATGCCGGACGATGTTCTCGATCATCACAACCGATCCATCGACCACCATTCCGAAATCCAAAGCGCCGAGTGAGAGCAGATTGGCGGGAATGTGGCTGAGGTCGAGACAGATGGAAGCGAACATCAGCGCAAAGGGAATTGTGAGAGTGACGATGATTGCGCCGCGTATATTGCCCAGAAAGAGGAAGAGAATGACCGAGACCAGCAGCACGCCTGCAGTAAGATTGTCTTCCACCGTCTTTACCGTGTAGGAGACCAGCTTCGAACGATCGAGGAAGGGAACTACCTTTACCCCTTTGGGCAGAATGTGATTGTTAAGCTGATCTACCTCTTCGTGGATGCCCTGAAGCACGGGGTCGGAGTCCGCGCCCTTCTGCAGCAGCACTACGCCTTCTACTGTGTCGGGATTGTCAACGATCGTGCCGTCAGTTCGATGCGTTGCGCGTCCGATTTGCCCGAGCCGGATCTTTGGTCCCTGCTCGACTGTAGCGATGTCTCGGATGCGAATCGCCGCGCCGTTTTGCGCTTTGATGACGGTATTCTCAATGTCCGCAACGGTTGTGTAGAGCCCGAGCGATTGCACGTTGATTGCCTGCGAGCCCTGCTCGATAAAGCTGCCGCCGCCGTTCGAATTATTGTTGGAGATCTGTTGTTCAACCTGGCCAATATTCAAGCCGTACGCGATCAGCTTGTCCGGGTCGAGCTTGATCTGGAACTCTTTCGTCGGGCCGCCGAAACTGGCCACGTCTACCACGCCCTTCACACTCTTGAATGACTTCTCAAGCGACCAGTCTTCGAGCGTCTTCTTCTCCATCACATCGTACGAAGGATTGGTGCTCTCGAATGTATACCAGTAGATCTGCCCTACCGGACTCCAGTCCGTGCCCATCTGCGGAATCAAGCCTGCCGGAAGATTAACCTGGTTGAGGCGTTCCATCACATGCTGGCGATTTAGATCTCCGCTTGAATCGTCATCGAAGATCATCATGATGCTTGATAGGCCAGCGAGAGTGCTCGATCGCAGATGGGCGAGATGCTGAATGCCCGCCATCTGAATTTCTACCGGAACAGTTACCTGACGTTCGATCTCTTCGGCACTTCGACCCGGCCATTGTGTGATCACTGTGACATAGTTGTTGGCGACGTCCGGATATGCCTCGATCGGCAAATTGCGAAACGCAACGATGCCCCAGGCGCTCAGGAGTAACGTTCCGCCGAGGATGAGCCATCGGCTCTTGAGTGCGAAGTTGACCAGCGCACGAATCATCTACTGGTCACCCGCCGTCTCAAGCTGCAGTGCATTGGTGACGATCTGCTGACCGGGCTCGATGCCGGAGAGAATCTCCTGCCGTCCTCTATCGAGCATCCGGCCCGCATGTACTTCAATGCGCTTGAACTGGTTCGCGCCAGCCGGCACGAAGACCCAATCGCGATCGTGTAAATGCAGCACGGCCTCCGCAGTCACCGCGGCGTGAGTCTCTGTCGCGCGCCCGGCAAAGGTGGCCGTGACAAACATGCCAAACTTCAGGATCCCGGGATTCTCAACTTCGATGCGCACTTTCGCCGTGCGCAGACTAGGATCGAGAACCGGACCAATATCGCTTACGCGTCCGGTGAGGACTCGATCCGGATAAGCATTGATGTGAATCTGTGCCGACTCACCTACGCGTAGCTTGGCGAGGTCATTCTCGAAGACATCGCAAACGATCCACACATGCGAAAGATCGGCAATAGTAAACGCAGTCGATGAGCCTGCATATGTAACTCCTGCTGCAGCTGCATTCGTTACGCTTTGCGAAATGATCACACCCGACGACGGAGCATACACTCCAACCAAACTGCTCGGGTGAGCCTGATCCACGCCGTAGAGTTTCAGTTGCTCCTCCGTCGCGGTCAGGCTCTCCTTCGCGTCGGTCTCTCCGTTCTCCGCCTGCTCTAGTACCGCCTGCGAAATTGCCCCGTGGTCGTAGAGCTCTTTGGCTCGGAGAAACGCCTTGTTCGCAAGCTGCTCGTCGTTGACTGCCTTGCGATATGCTGCCCACGCGTTCGTTACGTCAGGACTCTGCACCTTCATCAGCAGCTGGCCCTTTTTGACCGCGTCGTCGAGACGTACATGAATCTCCACCACACGCCCGCTCGCGAGAGAAATTACGGGAATTGTGCGTCCTACATCAGGCACAACCGAACCAGTCGCCGTCAATTGCGATGTAGCTTCAATCTTCTCTGCGGCTTTGAGCGGAAACTGTCCAACTTTGTTGGAATCAACGGTGATCAGGTTCATATCGGTAACGTGAGTTACCTGTGTCGGCGGCGGTGCTCCATCGCCGCTCTCCTGCTTCTTGCACGCAGTGAGAGAGAGTATCATCCCAGTTGTTAGTGCGAAGCAAATTGGATATCTTTCACAGCGCTTCAGGATCATGGGATCACCTCGCGTCCAACCGCAAAATTGAGTTGGCTCACTGCAGTCAGATACGTGCCGACCAACTGCAGATAAGCGGTCTGCACCGTGCGATAGTCACTCTGCGCGTTCAGAAAATCCGTCAAAGAAGCGCCTCCGTGCTGGTAAGAAAAAGTCACCGTATCACGCACCCGCGTCGACTGGGCAAGGTATCTCTCCTTGTATGGCTTGAGCAGGGTAATGTTGCTCTGCACCTGCGCGTAGGCCGAATCCACATCACCGAAGACCTGGGACCGGGTTGATTCGGTTAGTTGCTGCGAGCGATCGATGTCGATCAGTGTCTTGGCTTTCTCACCCTGGTTGCGATCGAAGATACGCAACGGAATCGAGACGCTCAGCCCCAGCGCATTGACAGCGTTCGGATTGTTGAATGAGCCGTCGTAGGTCCACCAGCCGGCAAATGTCGGATCCGTCGATCCATTTGCAATGGCAAGTTTATGCGCGACCTTTGATTGCTCAATCTGTTCGATCGCTGCCTGCAGATCGGGACGTTCGTCGAGCGCCACCTGGCGAAACTGTTCGAGGTCCTTCAGGTCGGCAGAGAAGTCAAACGCACCATCGACTTCGAACTGTTCCACCGGCGTGCGGTCATTCAGCATCTGCAGCAGTTGAATCTTGGAAGTTCGCAGGTTCACCAGCGCGGTCTGCAATCCCGATTCGTATTGCACTCTCTGCAGTTCAATCCGATCCAGATCGACCTGGGCGATATCTCCCACGCGAAAGCGATCACGACTGATGCCGATGATTTTGTCGTAGTATTCAAGATCGTCGCGTGCCAGCTTGAGGGCAGCCTTCGCCTGCAGAGTCTGGATAAACGCCGAGCGCAGGCTGAATTCCAGATTCCTCTTCAGATCTTCGTGATTGTCCTCTGCCACTCGCGTGGTGTCCTTTGCAGCCTCGGTGCGTAGTTCACGCTTACGCTCCCGTTCATGCAGATAACTCAGGTTGGTCTGCATCTGGACTCCATTGAGTGGCTGCCACACGCCATGATTGGGGGCTATCTGAACCCCATCGGCAGAGAAAAGGAACTGGGGATTTGGGCGAAGGTGCGCTGTGACTTCATCGGCGCGAGATTGCTCCACACCCAGAGCATCGGCTTTCAACGCTGGATTGGCAGCATCAAACCGTGCCTTCACCTGCTCCCAGGTCAAAGCTCGCTGCCCGGAGGGCGGCGCGGGCTGAGACGGAACACCAGGAGGAGTTGCGGCAGCCTGGAAAGCAATCCCTCGCTGCACAAAAAGCGCGACGGAAAATCCCGCAGCCGCATACAAAAATAGCGATCGTTGATTCATGACAACCTTGCCAGTCGCTGTTTAGGCGATCGGCGGATAAGAACCTTAGAGAATTTAGAACTGGAAACGGACGGGGTTCTTAGCCTTGTGGCGGAGGTCGGCTCGACAGAGCATGGGGAAGGAAGGAATCAGGCGCCGAGATTTTAAGATCCTGCAACATCTCCTGCGAAACGCCAGTGGCCACGAGCATCGACATCACTGGCTCAGGAATCGCCAAGGCGTGAGGTATCACGGATGGATGCGTTTCATGCAGCGGGGAAGCCCTGCGCAGGCAGCTGTCCGTCTCCGCCGGTCCCTGCATAGCGATCAGGTCATCGCTGAGGGATATGACGGGCAACAGCAACAGCACAACCATCGCTAGGGCTAATATCTGCGTCCTGCGCGGGACCCGATTGGATTCAGAACTTCGAATCCAAAAGCAGACCAGCGCGATGGAACACGAAGCCCATGCCAGGTTGAGAAGAATTTCCATTGCTACCCAAAATTCTACCCCAGGTCTATCCAAAACGATTCGACTCTCGAACTTAAGTTGCAGTTTCGACAGCCAACCTTTTTGGGTCCGGTAGTTTGAATCCGATTTGGCGCCGGATCATATGTCGCCGAAAACCCATTTAGAGGGTGGCTTACCGAATTGACCCGAGGCTACCGTTCCTCGTATGATGGTCAGGTTGGTTGCTTCGGTCGGGCCCTCCGCTATGACCGCAGCCAAATAGGATAGGTGGCTATTTCCGCAACCTATTGCCCCTTCGTTCAATGGTAGGACAGCTGCCTCTGGAGCAGCATATCGGGGTTCGAATCCCTGAGGGGCAACCAATAGTCGAATCTAAAGTGGTTTAGGGTGGTTCAGTAAAGTTCAAGAGAGTCCACCCCTTAGCCGCTCAACTCCTTCATTTAAAATAAGATAATCGTTTGGCGGAGTCCTGCATGGTACGATGAAAGCCAAGCGCGATTGGGGATACGGGGCACCACTATATCCCCACATTTCGGATCAAAAATGGGGATACGGCCCGAACTAGAGTGATCGTATCCCCAGGGTGTTTTCCATGACTCTCACGGATTTAAAACTCAAATCGGCTCAGCCCGCGTCCAAACCCTATCACCTTACCGACGGACACGGTCTGTTCCTCGTTGTTCACCCGAATGGGTCGAAACTCTGGCGGTGGAAATACCGCTTTCATGGCCATTATCGACTGATGGCATTTGGAAGTTACCCAATCGTCAGACTCGCGGACGTACGTGCGGCGCACGCTGTCGCCCGTGCCGAACTCCACCGCGGAATCGACCCCATGGCGGAGCGGAAAGCGGAAAAGAAAGTTGAGCTGGAGTCGAGACGAAGAGCGAGCGGTGAGATCGGAACGAATGTAGAGAGCCCTTTTCGTGAGGTTGCTGCACGGTGGTTTGAGAAATGGAAAGGGGGCAAAGTCGAACGATACGCTCGAGACACAGAGACTCGCATCCAGGAAGACGTTGTGAGCCGGATCGGCAATCGGCCGATAGCAGCGATTAAGCCGGCTGAGATTGCAAAGATGATCTTGGCGATCGAAGAGCGTGGGGCCGCGGATGTGGCTCGCAGAGCATTGCAGAACACCCAACAGATCTTCCGGTACGCAATGGCATTTGGGCTCGCTGAGCAGAACCCTGCCGCTGCCTTCCGTCCTGCCGACATTCTCAAACAACGCGTGACAACAAATTTCGCTCGTGTGGATACGTCGGAGCTGCCGGCTCTGCTGAAGAAGATTGACCTTTACGACGGATCACATTTTGTGCGGCTCGCATTGCAGCTGATGGCTCTTGTCTTCGTGCGCACCGGCGAGATGATTCCAGCACAATGGGCGGAATTCGATCGCAAAGAGAAGCTATGGAGCATACCGGCAACGCGGATGAAGATGAGGCGCCCCCATTTGGTTCCACTCTCGCGCCAGGCGCTCGCCGTCTTGGATGAACTGTGGGAACGTCGCAGGAATGATCTCTGGTTGTTTCCCGGCGAGCGAAGCTGCCCGTACATGAACAAGAATTCGATGCTCGGTGCCCTAAAACGGATGGGCTACAAGGGAGAGATGACCGGCCATGGCTTTCGCGGTCTGGCATCTACAGTTCTCAACGAGACGGGATTTGAACGCGCCCATATCGAAATGCAGTTGGCTCATGCTCCGAAGAATGATGTGGAGGCCGCCTATAACAAGGCTCTCTACCTTCCGCAACGTCGCGTCATGATGCAAGGCTGGGCGGATTTCCTGGATCAAACCCGCGAGCCAGCCAAAAAAATGCCGGGCATCAGCACTCGCGGCGGTATTAAGCGACAGACCGTGATGCATGGACACGCTCTGCAGCCCACTGCCTGACCTCGGATCTCACCCACGCGACTGCACGCGCTCCAAGCCGAACAGGTGCAGGGAAGCTCTTTTCTTTGATGAGTGCGTAGAGACTTGATTTCGAGAGGCCAGTGATCGCTTTTACTTCGGGGAGACGTAAGAAGGTCACATCATCCAATTTGCTTGATGCTCCATCAAGATTAAGTTCCGCGGTCTTTTGAGAATAGGGAGGCTTCCTCGTAATCAAATGCGAGGATATGGACTGCTCTGCACCAGTCCCGCGGATTGTTTGATTGGTGTTTTTGGAGTTTCTCGCAACGGCACTGGGCATGGTTTACCTCCCGGTTTTTCGGTTTATATAGCACTGTTAAAGGTAAGGGGAGCGCCGTCAGTTTCGCAATTTAGTGCGCCAAAAAACATCGCACTCGCCAGACTTGGATCTCCAACGACAACGAGCTGCTAGTTGACCGCGCACTCAAGCCAATCCGAATTGAGTTCGTCGATCATTACTTTTGCCTCTTCGTCACCAAAAATAAGAGGCACGACAGCGAATCCAATTTGACGACAAAGAAATCCGTTTGGGGACTCATCCTTTCCGAATGGAAGCTTTGCTTGTTCAAATGAGTCATAGTAACTTTCAACTTCGAGTCTCAGGCAGGATTCGCAAAATAGACCGACCAGTGTGTCAGGAACTAAATTGCCGATCTCGTCTGGGAATCGTTCGAGAGATATCACCCGGAATACTGGCGGGTTGACGCTGCAATGGAAGCAAGTCCTTGCGTCATCTCGCGTGATAGTCGTAGCCATAAATCCTCCTGTATCCTCGTGCACTACCTTTCCAGTGAAGTGCGCGATCCTTCCACGAATTAGAGCATTCGGCTGTTAACCGAAGGGTTGTAGGTTCGAGTCCTACCTGAGGAGCCAAAAATACAAGAAAATCGCGATTCCCACCCCCACAGAACCCCACAGTAACAGCTACACCGCTATAGACTGATCTTCAGTCTCCGGTTCTTCCTGCCTCATTACCATCTGGATTACCTTTGAGTTTGCCTGCTGCTTGGCTCTCATGCTAGCACTGCCATAGACGTTCATGGTCGTTGCCACATTGCTGTGTCGCATCAGCTTCTGCTGTACCCCTATCGGAGCGCCGGTTTCGTCCAGGAGAGCCCGGTACGTGTGCCGGAAGGTATGCCAGCCCAGCCGAGCGATGCCGATCTCTTCGCCCTTGGGTTTCAGGATCTGCCGCTGAATCATCCCCGCGTAGAAGCAACCGCCCGTGACAGGCGAGGGGAAGACAAGTCCCTCTGAACGGTCGCCCTTCCAGTCTTGCAGGATTTTGACAAACGCAGGATCGAGGGGGACTTCGTCATGGGAGGCCTCGGTTTTTACCTTGCCGATTCGTCGATACCAATGTACTTAAGAGCCGGTTGAATTGAGCTGATGTGAGGATTGACTATGCTTATTAAATCGTTGAAATGCCCCACCGTTGTTTGTCTCGAAAATACCAGTTGTCACTGGAGTTCGGTGTCTGGTAACTCAGGCTTAAGATGAGTATGCGAACTTTTGGGAAAAGAATGGCCCACTCCATCTTTTGGAGTGGGCCGCGCTGTTTGGATGCCGGACCAGGTTATTGGATTGTGACGGTTACTGTGCGGACAGCAGACTGGGTGTACTTGGTCGAGGCGGTGGTCGGAGTCGTCCCGTTGGTTGTGTAGTAGACCGTTGCTCCTGTGGTTGCCTCGCTGATAGTGACGGTCTGCGTCGCGATCGGTGTGGCGGCCGGAGGAGTTGTGATCGTGTAGACTGCGGTGGCCAGCGCCGACTGCGGGAATCCAGGTGCGACTGCTATAGCCTTGATGGTTTCTGTAGCGGTCACTGAGAGAGGCACGCTGTATTGCTTGGAAGCAGTGGTTGGTGTGGTTCCGTCGAGGGTGTAGTAGATTGCCGCTCCGCGAGTCGCGTCGCTGATGGTTACCGATTGCGTGGTTGAGTAGCTTCCTCCTGGCGGTGCGAAGGTTGGGGTCGCGGTCGCTGCCGTGCCCGTGATCGTGAGGGTGACGGGAACAACTAAACCCTGATCGCCTGCCGTACTTCGGAAGATAATTTGCCCGACGTAGGAACCGGCTGCAAGCGTTACCGCAGGGTTTGGCGTTACGGTCACAGACAGGGGTGTCGCTGTACAGCAACCGTAGGAAGACGGCGTGATCGTAAACCATGTTCCGCCGGTGGCGCTGGAGGCTACTCCGACGAAATCGAAGGCAGCGGCCGTACTGGCAACGCTGATGACCTGCGCTGCCGGATTGCTTCCGCCGGCTGTCTTGGCGAATGTCAGGGCTAGGGTCGGCTTGAAGACATTTGCGCCGACAACAAAGCTGACAGGGATGGTTTGACGATCGGTTGCGGTTGTCAGGATGATCGTGCCGTTGAATGTTCCCGCAATGAGTCCGCCGCCGGGCAGACTGGCCGGCTTTACGGCGACTGTGAGGTTTGTCGGCGCGGTTAAGCTCGGGGTCGAGAGAGCCAGCCACGCTCCACCGTCTGAGGTGGAGACGGCCGCGGTCCAGTTGAGGGTGCCCATCCCTGCATTTCGGATACGGATTGTCTGGGCTGCGGGCGCGGTCCCTGCTGTTGCCTGGAAGAAGCTGATACCTCCAGGCATGTCGTCAAAGAATGCCGCAGTTGCTGGATTGATGGTTAACGAGACAGGGACAATCATCGATGGGCTGCCTGCGTTCGATTTCACAATGATCTCGGACGTGTAGGTTCCGGCCGCGAGCGTCACGGCAGGGTTCACGCTTACAGTAAGCACCTGAGGAGTTGCGGTGCAGCAGCCGTAGGAGTTGGGAGAGATGACCAGCCAATTACCTCCGGTGGAACTCACAGCCGTGGCATTGAAATCGAACGCGGCTCCAGTGCTGCTGACGGTGATCAGTTGCGGAAGCGGATTGGGTCCGCCGAACACCTTGTTGAAGTCAAGACCATTTACCTGGCGGAAGACCGAATCCCCAACCACCATCGTTACAGGGATGGTGACGCGATTTACTCCGTTCAACAGGGCGACCTGACCGGTGAATGTGCCGGCGATCAGGCCTCCTCCCGGAAGTTTGGAAGCTGTCACGACCACATTCGGCGCCGACGGCGCAATACCGCTGGCTGGCGAGATTGTCAGCCATGCGCCACCATCGGCGGTGCTGGTGGTGGCGATCCAGCTCAGAGTGCCGGTTCCTGCGTTCCTGATCTCTAGCGCCTGTGGCGGAGGGTTCGTGCCTTTGGTGAGCATGGAGAAGGTCAGCTGTCCCGGCAAAGTATCGAAGAAGGTTGCGGTCGCTGGCTGAATGGTCAGGGTTACCGGAACTGTCAAAGATGGACTGCCCGCGTTTGATTTAACGACGATCTCAGCCTCATAAGTGCCGGCTGCCAGCGTGACGACAGGGTTGACTGTAACTGTGATGGCCTGCGGAGTTGGAGTGCAGCAGCCGTAGGAGGCGGGAGTGATGGTGAGCCAATTGCCTCCGGTAGAATTCGCTACCACTGCGTTGAAATCAAAGTCTGCGCCGGTGCTGGCTACGGTAATTACCTGGGGCAGAGGATTGGCTCCCCCAAACACCTTGGTGAAGCTGAGAGGGTTCACTTGGCGGAACACTCCTGCGCCGACCACCATGCTGACGGGAATCGTCACTGGTCCGGTGGTGGTCTGGAGAGCTACCTGTCCTACGAACGTGCCGGGAACGAGCCCCTGACCGGGCAGGTTTGCCGGAATTACCGCGACTGTAAGCGTCGCAGGTGAAGTAGTTACCGTGCCACTCGCTGGACTGACTGCGAGCCATTTTCCGCCGTCCGCTGTCGTTGCCGCAGCGGTCCATACGAGACTGCCAGTACCGGCGTTTCGTATCTGGAGAACCTGCGCTGGCGGCGCTGTGCCTGCGGCTGCCATGGAGTAGTTCAGCGCCCCGGCTACATCGTCGAAGAACGGGACTGTGGATGGATTGATGGTGAGTGTAACGGGGATGCTGAGCGCCTCATCGCCGACGTTGGATCGCACGATCACTTCTGCCATGTAGGTGCCTGCAGCCAGCGTCACCGCGGGGTTGGCAGTAAGCGTGATGGCCTGGGCGGTCGCCGTGCAGCATCCGTAGCTGTTTGGAGTGATTGTGAGCCAGCCGCCGCCAGTAGAGCTGAGCACGGCTGCGTTGAAGTCGAAATCCGATCCTGTACTGGCAACTGTGATGACTTGCGAGACTGGATTGGCTCCCGAATAGGCCTTGTTGAAGCTGACCGGGTTAACCTGACGGAAGACTGAATCCCCGACCTTTATCGTGACTGGAATCGTTATCGTATCGGCCGTTGTCTTAAGTACGACCTGTCCGGTAAAGGTACCCGCAGTTAATCCGAGGCCGGGAAGCTTTGTAGTATTGACGCTCACCGTCGCCACTGATGGGGCGGTGCCGCTTGCGGCTGCGATGCTCAGCCAAGCACCCCCGTCGGATGTGCTTACAGACGAGGTCCACGCCAGTGACCCCGCGCCTGCATCGCGAATCGAAATCGCCTGCCCCGGAGGTACGGTGCCGTTTGTTTGCATGGTGAATGTAAGGCCGCCGGCCACCTGATCGAAGTAGGTCTCGGTGGTCGCGTGAACTTTCAAACTAACTGGAATCGTCATCGAAATTGTCCCTGTGTTCGACTTGACGACGATTTGACCGGTATATGTGCCTGCAGCCAGTGTTACCGCTGGGTTTGCGGTCACAGTTACAGTCGTCGGCGTTGCTGAGCAGCATCCAAACGCATTCGGCGTAATCGTCAGCCAAGTCCCGCCGGTTGTAGCCGTTGCGGTGGCATTGAAGTCGAATGCCGCGCCTGTACTGGCTATCGTGATGACCTGCGGCAGAGGATTGTCACCTCCGAAGGTCTTGCTGAAACTGAGCGCCGGCACCGGCTCAAAACTCTGTGCATTTGCGGAAGCAGGAAAGATTGTTGCCACGGCGACCAGGCACATCAGCCAGAACCACCATCTGTAGCCGGTTGCGACGCGAGAGCTTTGGCCTGGTTGCGTGCCTGCGTTTCTTGTTTCTCCTGCATGCAGGAGCCTGATAGTCTCGTGTTGACCTGGATTTGCTGCCGTCACCATGGTAGGTACCTTTCTCTTTCGCAGAATTGCGGGTACACCACGCCGACAGGTCGGCTTGGTCATACCTGAGCAGGGATTGAGGAGCCCGCTACTTCTCAGTGCGCAGACTTTCCCCCTAAACTGTCGCCGCGCTCGCATTTTTTTTCGCTGTTGTCAGCAGGGGAACCGCAATGCCCGCAACAGAGATTCGGGAATCTTTTGATGAACGCTTCAGCCTGGTGTACGAGGAGCTGCGCCGACTAGCGGCAAATGTGCTTCGCAACGAGCAGCATGCCAGGCTGACGCCGACCACGCTTGTCCATGAGGCGTGGTTGAAACTAGCCCATTCGCCCGGCGTGGCGGATACTACTCCGTTACACTTCAAGCGGATTGCGGCGTACGCGATGCGGCAGGTGCTCGTCGAGGCAGCACGCCGTCGTCACGCCTTGAGACGCCGCGACGGGGAGCTGCTGGTCACCTTTGATGAATCTCTGCCGGGCATATCTCCCCTTGCTGATCCCAGGGAGATCCTCGCCCTCGACAGTGCCCTGCAGGTATTGAGTCGTATCGCGCCCCGCCAGGCCAAATTGGTAGAGGCCCGATTTTTCGGAGGGCTCGAGCTCAGCGAACTTGCGGAAATGCTAGAGATATCGGAGTCGACTGTCTCTCGCGAATGGCGAACGGCAAGAGCATGGCTTGCGTTGGAAATCAAGCGGTCCCTGTCCGGCTTATCCGACTCGACATGTCCAGCGTGAAGGAGCAACAGGAGCAAGGACAAATGGACAAGACGAGATGGCAGCGCATTCAGGACGTATTCTCTCGGGCCGTTGAACTGCCTCAGGAAGATCAACGATCCACGGTGGCAGAGATGTGCGCGGGCGATACGTCTCTGCAAGACGAGGTTCTTGCGTTGCTGGATGAGGATCGTCTAGCAAACCCTCTGCTTGATTCAAGTCTGGATCAGACGGCACAAGCTGTTCTTGATTTCGGTGCGTTGCCCTCGCTGGTACAGCGACAAATCGGTCCGTACCGCCTGCTGGAGTTACTCGGCGAAGGCGGAATGGGGGTGGTCTACCTGGCGCAGCGGACTGACATAGACAACCGAGTAGCGATCAAACTGCTTCGCGATGCGTGGTTTTCTCCCTCACGACGAGAGCGCTTCCGCTCAGAACAACGAATCCTTGCACAGCTCAATCATCCGAGCATCGCGCGCATCTACGACTCTGGTTCGCTTGAGGATGGTACTCCGTGGTTTGTGATGGAGTACGTCCCCGGCATGCCCCTCACTGATTTTTGGAATGAGCATAGCGGTTCTATCTTCAGGTGCCTCCAGCTCTTTCGCAAAGTGTGTGATGCGGTGCAGTATGCACACGAACATGCGATCATTCACCGTGATTTGAAGCCTTCGAACATTCTGGTGAACGAAGACGGGGAGGTTAAGCTGCTCGATTTCGGCATTGCAAAGCAGCTTTCTACCGACGATGACGGTAATGAGACGATTGTTCCGCTGAGAATGATGACTCCGAACTACTGCTCTCCGGAGCAACTCACCGGCGGTTCTCTCGGCGTCTATACCGACGTATATGCATTGGGCGTGCTGCTCTATCAAATGCTGGCTGGCAGGCTTCCGTTCGCCAACGAACAGGAAGACGGTACCTTGGCCCAGCGCAGGACGGTTGAAGAGGTACCGGATCGGCCTTCGACGCTGGCGCGAATCAATCCCGCCAGAACCTGGCTTGCTGCAACTGTGACCCGAACAGAGTGGGGAGATCTTGACGCCATTTGTCTGCAAGCTCTCCGACTGCGACCCACAGAGCGATACAGGTCCGTTGATGCAATGATCCGGGATATCGATGCGTTTCTCGACGGACGACCGCTGGAGGCTCGGCGGGAAGGCTTCAATTACAAGCTGGGTAAGTTTATTCGGCGTAACAGGGTCCGCTTAGCGGTCGCTACTGTTCTCTTGTTGACTGCAATGGCGGCAGGCATCTTCTTTACGGTCAGGCTGGCCCACGCCCGCAACGACGCTCTTGCCGAGGCTGCCAGAACCGAGCGTATCAAGCGTTTCATGCTCAACCTTTTCGGGGATGCCGATCCAGAGGCGGGTCCATCGAGTGATTTGAAGGTATTGACATTGCTTGACCGCGGCACTGCTGAGGCTGCCTCGTTGGAATCGGACGTATTCACGCAAGCCGAGCTCTACGAGACTCTGGGCTCGATGTATAACCGTCTGGGAAAATACGACAAATCCTATGAGTTGCTGAATATCGCTCTCTCGAAAATGAAGCAGGCATATGGGTCAGAGAGCCCCAAGGTGGCCGGAGTTCTGGCACAACTGGGTGTGTTGCGGGGTGATCAGGGAAAGCTCGACGAAGGCGAGCGTTTTGTAGAGCAGGCGTCAAGCTTAGTCCGGTCGAATCGCTTACCCCCGTCCAACCCTACCGCAATGATGGTAGCGGTCGCAGAGGGGCGGCTTGCCGTCCAGCGCGGTAACTATCAAAGAGCGGAGCAGATCCTGAAACCGATCGCGTCGATAAAGGCCCCGTACGGTGAAGATCAGGCCTACAATGTTCGCGACAGCCTGGCTGCCCTCGTCAACGCCGAGCTAGGGTTGCAGCAACTTGCGGACGCAAGGGCAACCGGCCTTCGCACTGTCGAGATGGATCGCCAACTGCTTGGAGTTTCGCACCCGCAAATGGCGGTCGACCTCCTCAATCTGGCATCTGTAACCGCCACGCTAGGTGAACTTCCCGAAGCGGAAAAAGGTTATCGTGAAGGCATCGCCATTCTGAGCAAATGGTATGGGGAAGACAATCCGGATGTCATAACTGCCAAGAGCTTTCTTGCCAAGACCCTGGCGGCAGAAAAAAAGAGGGATGAGGCAGAGGTGTTGTTAAAGGAGGTGTTGCGGTCGCAGGAGAAGAGTTACGGGCCAGTCCACGAGCGGGTTGCATTCACCCTCAACGCCCTCGGCGAGATCGCCTTCTCGCGTGGAGATCTGCCCGCGGCCGAGTCATACTTCCTGCGTGCGTCCACAATCGATCAACAGCTACTTGGAGAGAAAAACGCTTATACCGCCGCGTACAAATCCAACCTTGGGCAAGTGTATTTAAAAGAGTCGAAGAATGCTGAGGCAGAAAGTATGTTGCGCGGCGTCGTGAACGACCTTGCAACTCTGCCGCCCGGCAATCGGCTCATTGGCATCGCCCGAGGAAGGTGGGGGCAGTCCCTGCTCGCATTGGGTCGGTATCCTGAAGCTGAGGAACAGTTGGTCGCCGCTTACCAGTTGTTCAAGGCGCAGCAGCATCCCCCTACATTGGAGTTGCATAACGTATCAGAGGATCTGATCAAGCTCTACGGCCTGACGCACCAGACCGAGAAGGCGAAAGCCCTGAATACCGAGTTGGCCGCGAATGGATCCGGCCAACCTCATATGCAATGAGGAGAGATCATGATCATGAGATTAATTCGTCAGTGAAATCTGTGTTTGCTATTACCTGTTCCATGTCAGCTCACTGCGCCTTAGATGTCGAGGTTTTCGAAGTCGGTGCGGTCGTAGGCAGACGTTGTGAAGGCGTTCCTGTTTCCTAAAGCAGCTGGACGCCTGAGAAGAACCTGGATTGGTCGAGCACAGGTACGAAATCAGTGAACGTGGGCAGCTATAGCCAAACGCGGATTTTCTGTTCCGGATGAAATGTCCAGGTTGGAATCTACAGAGTGCATGGGAAAACGAATCTTTGCGACCAGGACCTTGTATCGTGGGTCGTCCTTCAGGGATAGCAGGTCGGGGTGGGACAGGCAGCTCAGAACCTCGGTTTCATGACGCGCGTAGGCCACTTCGAGGAGGTGCAATGCCTCCTGTTTCCGACCCATCAGCACACACGTCTTTGCCAGCCATGTTCCGGACAGTTTTCCGGCGAGAAAATATTCCTTTTGTTTGGCGTACAAAGCCTGCAGCAGTCCCCGCCCGCCATCACGCTTGTAGCCGGATCGAGCGGTGGCGATTATGTCTTTGAGCACCGCATCATTTGCGACTTCCGCTGCGCTTTCGCCCTCCGACAGAAAGGCCGGATAGTCGCCGGTGGCGAGAGTGATACGCATCATATATAAGTGCGGAGAGCGGAATTCCGGCGCCGATCGCTCGACTTCCCTCAGGATGTCAAGCGCCTCTTTTGTATGTCCCGCGTTGGCCAGCAGCAAACCTTTATCGGAGAGAGTTGCGTTGGACGAAGGATCGAGTTCCTGGGCTTTGTTGAGCTGATTCAGCGCTTCCTCGTACCGGCTCGGGACGGCAAATGCGTTTGCAAACCAGCGCCGAGCCTGCGGATCTTTGGGATCCAGTTCGATGGCGCGACGGAACTCCTTTTCGGCGTCATTGAAATCCCAACTGCCGTACATTTCGGCAAAGGCGAGCGCGCGGTGGGCTTCGGCGAGAGTATCGTCCAATTGCACAGCTTTCCGTGCAGCAGCGATAGCGCGCGGAAACGCCTCGCGCTCAGACATCGTTGAGTATTCTCTGAGCAGATCGTAAGTGTCGGCGAGCCCGGCGTAAGCCTGAGCGTAGCCCGGATCGTGGACGATTGCCTGGGTAAAGAGATCCAGGGCGCGGTTCAGGCTGTTCGGAGTTCTCTGATTCCACTCATAGCGACCTTTTAGATAGTAGTCGCGAGCCAGCATTTTGTCTGATTCAGATACTGCCGGGAAATTCGATGCTGGCCTAGTCTGGCTTTTTACAAAGAGCGCCCGAAATCTCTGAGGCAGTGACCCTCCCGCGGCAGAAAACGTGGCAACTGCCAATGTAAGTCCAACTCCGACCACTCCGATGATTGCGGCCGCCATTCGCATCCATGGCATCACCGAGAATTGGCGCGCGCGCTCTTTGAGAAACGGCGAAGGAGCGATCTCCTGGGTTACGGCTGACTCCGGCAGAGTTTCCCCAGCATCTGACACTGCGGCCGATTCAACGGTTTCGGGACCTGTCGTGCCGATCAAGGTCAACCATTCGTTCAGTTCCGCCGGGAATGCATAGACCGAGGTTTTGGCTACCCCCGGTACGCGATGAACGGGCAAACCACGGCTGGCACCCCAACGCTTGACAGTTCTTTCTGTCTTTCCGAGGTAAGCCGCAATATCTTTCCAGCCCACGAGCCGTGGCGCGGAATTGACCCCATCACTGCTTTCTGTGATACCGAGGTAAGGAAACTGCATAGATCGTGCCTTGTTTATCGCGATTGACCTTATTTGTCACTCTTCGGCACAAAGTGTCCCTTGGCATTCGAGTGATTGAACTCCATGATAGCTCATCATTGATGTCGCAAAACCGCGGAACCTTCCTGACAAATGATCGCGCTGGGGGCGATGCTCGTCCCACCGGACATGTGTGTGAAATGCGGTCAATCGGCAACTTCATGGCCAAGGTGACCGACATGTTCCATTTTCCCTTGAATCGGCGTATGGCAACGTCGATTGCCTGGATGTTTCTGGCGGCGGTGCTCGTCCCGGCGACGGCCCAGACCATGCCGGGGGTGATTAACATCCCTTTGTCTGTGGGAACCGCTGGCTACGGAGTGGTCGAGGCCGGCGACGGAAACTTCTATGCCATGTCGCTGCGCGGTCCAGCTCCAAGTTACTGTGCTGACAATGCCACCATGATCTGTTCGTATATTTACCAGATCAACCAGGACTCCCTCACCAACTACCATACTTTCCAGTCCGCCACTTCATCGAGTCCAACCCCTTCCAACCTCGACGGCCTTGAACCGACTGCCCTGATTGTAGGCATCGACGGAAGTCTTTACGGCGCTTGTAGGATCGGCGGTCCGCGCGGCTTCGGAACCATTTTCAAAATCGCGCAGGGCGGTACCCTTACCGTGCTGGCTAACTTCGGCCTCAACGCCGCCGGTACCGCTCTTGATCCCGGGTACCAACCACTGTCCCTGATTCAGGGCGCTGACGGCAGTCTCTATTTTCTGAATGCCTCGGGAGTTTACTCCATCAACCTTACCAGTGGAGCACTGAGCACTGTAGCAACCTTTCCGTATAACGAGGTCGCCGGGACCGACCCCGATGGCTACAACGCCTCGTCGATGATGCAGGCAAGCGACGGAAATTTCTACCTTACCGTGGAGCAGACACCGGGAATCCTCACTGGCGATGCTGGCGTAAACGCTGGAGGAATCATTCAGCTTACCCCCAGCGGCACGATGAACGTCGTCCACACCTTTGCGGTCGATGGCAGCGAAGGTCTCGATCCTTTCAGTCAGCTCGTAGAAGGCCCTGACGGCTACCTCTATGGGGCGACGAGATTTTCCAATGCGCCTACCGGTAACGGGATGGTTTTCAAAGTCCAGCCCAGTGTAAATGGCGCTTTTATCTCGCTGGGGCCCTTACCAGGTCAGACATCAGGCCATCCCAACAACGCTCTCTTTGTCGGCAGCGATGGAAATCTGTACGGCACCAGTCCCCTAGGCGGAGCAACCACTGCAGCTCACTGCACTCCGTATGGATGCGGCACGCTCTTTAAGATGACGCCGAGCGGGTCCTTCACCACGGTGTATGCCTTTCAGGGCGGCAGCGCCGCCAGCCCTAATCCCGGTAATATTCCTGTCGACGGCGCCTATCCGGACTCACCGGTGGTGCAGGGAGACGACGGCAACTTCATTGGCGGCTCGATCGGAGTGGCAAACAACAGCGCGGCTTTTTTTGACATCTATCATGTAGCCGCCGCGCCGCCGGTAAAACTGACCGTTTCCCCGGCGGTCGTTGGAGTCAACAAGCCGGTCAATGTCACTTGGACAGTCTCGAATGCCTTTTCAGACACGGCTCAGAATTGTGGTGCCGTGGTACAGGAAGGGGTGTCGGGTGTGAGCGGGTGGTCCGGGCGACAGACGGGCAGCAGCCTCGCCAACGGCATTTATAAAGGAAGCACAACAATCACGCCTACACATCCGGGCGACTACACCCTCGGATTGGTGTGCGGGGGTAATGAAGCCGGATTCGGGGGCTTGACCGTCTCCGAAGGCCTTGCAATAACGACACCGGCGTTTCCAGATGCACAGGTCAACGTAACCTACGCGGGGGCGATCAAGGCAACCGGTGGCACCGAACCCTACAACTGGACCATTGGAAACATTCCTCCCGGACTAACCGATTCCGGTGGCGGATCACTATTCGGCAAGCCCGCGCAGTTCGGCAACTATACCTTACCCGTCACCGTCACCGACTCGTCCACCCCGCCCCAGCAGACGACGGGAACCGTCACTCTGAAGGTCATCTCCGGACTGAAGATCACGACCACGCCGGCCACGATCAAGGCAACGCAAAATGCGACATTTGGCTTGCCGGTAAATGTCGTCGGCGGCCTGCCTCCGTACATCTGGACGGTTTCTGCGGGAACGCTGCCCGACGGTCTACACCTTGTTGATAACGGATCGATCGTAGGCAAGCCAACGACCGTGGGAAAATCGACGTTCACGTTGCAGGTCGCCGACAGCGAGGCAACCGCCGCCACCAAGACAATTACCTTTACGTTGAAGGTTGTCCCCAGCATCCAGATTGCAGCCGTGGAGTTCGTGCAGGTAATCCAGCAGTTTCAGTACCTGGATGACCTTGAGGCGTCCCTGGCGGCTAGCGGCGAGCCGCCGGTACCTATCATCTCCTTCAAACGTGCTGTGATGCGGGTCTACTTCACCAGAGTGGAGGAAGCCACTAGCGTAGTATTGTCGGCCGCCGGGGATGTGGCCGACCAGAGGACTTTCGATATCCCGCCCTACTGCGACCCGTCTGAAGAGCGTTCCCATGAATCTCCCAAGCAATGTCCCTCGTTCGACATCTATTTCACCCCCCCATCGGGGGCGTGGTCGACCATCCTCACGTTGAATGACGACAGCGGCAATCAACTCGAACAGGAGACCCTGAACGTCACAAGCAGAGATGCCCTGGGAATCAACCTGAAAGGCGTATGGGTGTGCAGCACGCCCGGGACACCATCGAGCTGCCAGGATCCCGCTGGCCTGCTCACCATGAAGGCATTCGCAGAGAAGGTTCTGCCAACTGCTTCTGTCACGGTGAATCCCACAAGAATCCACGTGGCCGAGGATGCCTCGAAATACACCGGCGACAACTGGGTGGGTACCGTCATCCCAAAGCTCACCGCCCTTTTCACACCTCAGGACATCCTTGCCGATAGCAGCAACTTGCAGCGAACGGATTATACCGGCGTCTACAATCACACTCTCGCTAAGACCTCAACAGGAATTGCAACAATTGGGGATCATGGAGTGCTGGTCCCCGACGTATACCGGAGCCTGGATCCGGATGTGGAACATGCCACCGAGGAAACTCTGGCCCATGAGATGGGTCATAGCCTGAGTTTGCTCCATACAGGTATTGGGAATCCGGATACGCCGCCGTTTCCCGGCTGCTTCGCCACGGCCAAAATCGGGCCTCCTTTTGGGACAAATTGGACATACCCGGATAACTACGTTCAGGACTCGGCGGGATATGAAATCGGCTTCGACGTTTTGACGGGCACGGTCGTCAGCGCAAACCACTTCTTTGAGCTGATGAGTTACTGCGAGCCGGATTGGATTACGCCGTTAAACTACAAAAAGGCGCTCCTCTACGTCAATCCAGGCCCACCCATTGCGCCATCCCGGAAGGGCGGTCGTGTCACAACCGCGGCAAAGTCTGCGGCTCGTCCAAAACCGGCGATCACCTTGACGCAAGGATCGTATTGGGGTGTAAGCGGCACGCTACCCAGTGAGGGCGGTGTTACCGTGGCTCCCATCTTCACCGAGACCATGCGCGGGTCGATCGATCCCGGCTCTGGACCTTACTCGATTCAAGAGCTGAATGCCGCTGGGCAGGCACTGTATACACGTTTCTTCACGCCGGTGCAAGGAGCCATCGATCCCTCGTTCGGTACCACCACCGACGCCACATTTACCGACGGAATCTTCTCGGAGTTCATCCCGGTCACCCCGGGCACGACCGCTATCGCGATCACCGATTCAACTGGGAGCTCGCTCACCAGGATTCCCATTGCCGGCATTCCGCCCAAAGTTACGATTACCAGTCCAGGAGCGGGATTTGCTGGTACCGGCGAACAGTCAATCAGCTGGAACATCCAGAGCACTGCATCGGCCGCTTTTACATCAAGGATTTACTACTCCGCCGACAACGGGACTACGTGGGAGCAAATTGACGAAACCACAACGATGGATGACGTGCTCGATTTCAACACATTGCCGGGGACATCGTCGGCACTTATCCGCGTG
>Ga0206922_1111_pt2 | contig 20819 bp, 16 predicted proteins | sample Alteio_BWOrgHeat_63_FD_152976 | JGI IMG/M metagenome (GOLD analysis project Ga0206922, IMG submission 152976) | Enriched cells from forest soil in Barre Woods Harvard Forest LTER site, Petersham, Massachusetts, United States -... | ecosystem: Environmental > Terrestrial > Soil > Temperate forest >... | reverse complement strand
TACTGATAACCCCGCCTTTCTTAATAGCTTGCTGCGCTTTGCCCACCAGGACCCCATACATGATAATAGAATCTCCCGGCGCCAGGTCCACCGTCGCAAATTTATGTTTGGCCTTTACATTCTCCTCAATAACATATTCCTTTCCCTCAAAAACAACCTTATCTCCTTTAAACAGGTTCGTCAGCGCCACCAGCACGTTGTCGGAAGGATGTACCTTTAATACGGTTTGTTGCGTACTCATAATACAATTTTTTTATTTCCTGATTGGGCCAGCGCAATGGCGGCGCCCTTATTCATTAACAAATGCAGATTCTCCCTGACAGCTTCAGCAAATCCCTTCAGCCCGGAAAGATCCGTGTCCCAAAGACCCTTGTTCTTCAGCACAACATCCACCACCTCGTCCGGCCCATGCTGCTTCCAGACCTCCTGGTAATAGCCCGCCTTGTCATCATTGACAGTATAATTACCCCCTTTCATAAAAAGAAGATAGGCCGCAAAACCCAACGCAAAATGCTGCGGAGGCGTATCATGCGATTTGTAATGCTGTAATAACACGGGGATATTACGCATCCTCATCTTGGAGGAATACTGCATGGTAATGCTGATCCACTGATGCTGGATCTGCGGATTGCGAAATCTGTCCAATACCTGCAGACCAAAGTCCCGGGCCTCTTCCAACGGCAGCTGATAGGGGATGGCAGGAGCTATCTCCTTTAACATCAGGTCCGCAACAAACGCAGAAAAACCAGCGTCATCCATGGCGTTCTTCACCGTATTAAAACCAGCCAGATAAGCCAGCCCACAGCTCAGCGTATGCGTGCCGTTCAATAATCTCAATTTGAGCTCCCGGTAGATCTCGATATCCGGCTTGATGATCACGCCCCCATCCGCCTTTGCAAAAGAAAGAACAGACTGTACTTTCTCATCACCCTCGATGGCCCATAAACGATAGACCTCCGATATGGATAAAAGATCGTCCTGGTATCCCAGCTCCCCTTGCAGCTTCTCCATCGTGGCCGCATCCGGCTTACCCGGTACGATCCTGTCCACAAGACTGCTGCAAAAACGGCAATGTGATGCCATCCAGGCCATAAAATCCGCTTCCAGCTTATTTTGTTCAGCCAGCGTCTGCACAATGGCCGCCAGCTTTTTTCCGTTGTCAACGATCAGTTCCGTAGGAACGATCACCAGCCCGCGCTCAGGACTACCATCGAACGCCTTGTAACGCTCATATATAAATGCCAGCAGCTTTCCCGGGAAAGAAACAGGCGGCGTATTCCTTATATCATCCTCCACCAGCTGAATACCCACCTCCGTCGTATTGGATACCACTATCTGCATCTCGGGATTATGGGCGCACTGCAAAATATCCTGCCATTGGGATTTCGCGGACAACACCCTGCTGATAGCACTGCAAATGATATTCTCCTCTTTCTTCTTCCCATCCTCGATACCCCGCACACACAAGGTATACAAGGCATCCTGCCGATCAAAAGCAGCCGCATCCCCGCCATCCGTAGACTTCACCACCACTACCCGACCATTAAAAATGCCCTGCCGGTTGGCCTTGTCGATAAAATAGTCGGGCAGTCCCCTTAAAAGAACCCCGGTGCCAAACTGCAGGACTTTTTCAGGCAGCTTGAATATCCTCTCCTCCGGTTTTACCACACCGGCATTCTTAATACTATTCAGGTTATTCTTTGAAAGATGCATATTCAGTTATTTTGTATCACACGCTTTATTATCAATTATCATCGATCACAGACTTCACCAACGCCAAAGCCGTCACCGTATTCTTATATAAAACATCGTAGGATTCATTTTTCATGATCTCCTTGCTGATCAGCTTGCTGCCCATGCCCACCGCACAAACCCCGGCCTTGAACCAGGCATGTATATTCTCCCTGTTCAGCTCTACACCCCCCGTAGGCATAAACAGTTGTCCCTGGAACAGCTCCCGGATGCTGCTGACAAACTCAGGCCCCAGTATATTCGCAGGGAAGATCTTGATAAGGGCCGCCTGCAGCTGCTGCGCCTGGTAGATCTCCGTAGGCGTCATACAACCCGGTATCCATAACAACCCCGCCTTCCCGGCAGTTTCTGCCACTTTCGGATTGACGATAGGCGCCACGATAAAATCAGCGCCCGCTTCTATAAAGGCCCTCGCTTCCACCGCCGTTTTGATCGTGCCGATCCCCAGGTAGAGATCAGGCGCTTCCGATATAAGCGTCTTTTTTATACTCCGAAAATTTTCCAGCGCAGCTTCCCCCCGATTGGTATACTCCAGGCTACGGATCCCCGCTCTATATAAAGTACGGATCACTTCCAGACTCACGGATGCGCTGTCCCAATAAAACAAAGGCAGCATTCCCTGGGTAAGGATACTCTGTAAAATGACTTTCTTATCTTTCATCTGTTACTTTTATAGTGCTCATAAATTTTTCAATATCCTTCGTCGTCCTGTCAGTTGCATCACTGGCAATAAATAATTTCTGGAAGGCAGCGGCCGTAGCAAATTCCAGCGTATCCTGCAGGTCCTTTCCCTCATAACGGCCATGGATCAATCCCGCCATAAAACAATCCCCACTACCCACTTTATCCAATATCTTCTCCGAAAAATATTCCCGGCTTTTATACAGCTTCTTGTCAGCAAACAAGGTCGTGTAATAGTTGATCCCGCCTTCTCCATGGTCAAATCGGAATGTGTTGGCCACCATCCGGGCACGGGGAAAACGCTCCAGTATCTTTTCACTCGTCCGCTGCGCATGCCGCAGATAATCTTCCTTTGTGCTGTGCGAATGCAGCGACGCATCCACCCCTATTCCCAGCATTTTATCCGCCGCCCAGAGATTACCCATTACCAGGTCACAATATTGCACAAGTCCCGGCATCACTTCCACAGGGGACGCCCCATATTGCCAAAGCTTGGCCCGGTAATTCAGGTCCACGGAAATAGTAATATCCTCTTTCGCAGCAGCAGCCTGTAACAGCTCCTCACAGACTTTCGCCAGGTTGCTGTTCAGCGCAGGCGTAATGGCGCTGAAATGCAGCCATTCCACATCCTGCAACACCACATCCCAGTCGATCATCCCGGGCTTTAGCTCCCAAAAGGAAGAGAACGCACGGTCATAGATCACCCCCGCATTCTTGAGATCCTTCCCCTTCGTCAGAAAATAAAGCCCCATCCGCGGCCCCTGGTAAAGGATCTTCGAAGTATCGATGCGCTTTTCCTCCAGGTAACCCGCCAGCTGCTTTGACAACGCATTGTCAGGCAACGCGGTAAAATAGGCTGAAGGAACACCCCAGATCCCCAGGGCCGTAGCCACATTCGCTTCCGCCCCGCCTACATAAAAAGACAGCTCGTTATCCTGTAACCACTGCCCCTCCATATCCGGACAGATCCGTAATAACAACTCCCCAAAAGACAACACCTTTTTTCTCAACGTATAGAAATTTTGTGCAAATTTAATCATTCCTGGGCCCATTTCCACCCTGTACCATCCCGTATTCATCCATCCCAGCCTACGTCATCCCTACGTCATTTCCACCATCGCCTTGATCACCCCCGTCTTCAGGTCCAGCCAGCTCGCAAACTCCGTCTTCACCCTCCCGAATGGCACCCGGTGCGTAATATAAGTGGTCGGGTCTATCAATCCCCGTTTCATTGCATCCATGACAAAAGAAAAATCTTCCCTTGTTGCATTCCGGCTGCTCATAAGCGTTGCTTCCCGCTTGTGGAACTCAGGATGACTGAACTGGATCTCCCCTTTCTGTAAACCCACCAGCACATAACGCGCCCCATGCGCCAAATATTGAAAAGCATTATTAATGGCCCTGAGACTCCCCGTTGCATCGATCACCACCGTAGGCATATCCCCCCGGGTAATATGTTTCAGCTGCTCCATTACATCCCCAGCACCCGCATTCACCGTATGCAACAAACGCAGCTTTTCCCTGCAAAAGGCCAGCCTGCCCTCGTTTATATCCATGGCTATCACTTCCCCACCGGCTATCCGCGCCGACTCCATGGTCCCCAGACCGATAGGCCCTGCACCCACCACCAGCACAAATTCACCCGGCTGCACCGCAGCCCTTCTTACAGCATGCGCACCAATGGCCAAAGGTTCCACAAGGGCCAGCTGATCATGGTCCAGCCCATCCCCATGCACCAAAGAAAAAGAAGGTACAGATAAATATTCCACCATGCCCCCATCCACATGTACACCACATACCTTGATGGAAGTACAGCAATTAGGCTTACCATTCCTGCACGCAATACAGATCCCGCAATTAAAATAAGGAATAATAGTCACCGCTTCGCCCGGCTGAAATCCTGGCGCCTGGTCCATGTCCACCAGGTCCCCCGCTAATTCATGCCCCAGGATACGGGGATACTCAAAATAAGGCTGCGTTCCTTCAAATGCATGCAAGTCCGTTCCACAAATACCGATCCTGCGGATCTTGATGATCGATTGCCCCGGCTTCGCCAATGGAGCATCCATCTCCCGGTATTCAAATTCTCCCGGCTTTATACAAACTAATGTCTTCATTTTTTCGTCATTGATAGATCTCACGCATTCGCCAGCGCCCTGTCCAAATGCACATACCCCCCATCCACATGGATCAATTGCCCCGTCGTATGACTGGACCGCTCCGACAACAAAAAGGCCGCCATATTGGCTATTTCCTCAGACGTCGTCATCCTGCTCCCCAACGGGATCTTCCCTACTATTTCCTTTAGCTTCTCCTCCGGATTTGCAAGGGTCTTGACCCACTTCTCATACAAAGGCGTCCAGCACTCCGCTACAATAATAGCATTCACCCGGATCCCATCCTTTAACAGCTCCACCGCCCACTCCCGCGTCAACGCATTACGCCCGCCGTTGGCAGCCGCATATCCTGAAGTATTGCCCTGCCCCGTCTCAGCCGTCTTGGAGCTGATATTGACAATGGCACCCTTCGACTTCCGCAAAGCCGGCAACGCATGATGCGCCAACAAATAATAATGCACGACATTCTTATGAAGAGAAGCCATAAACGCTTCATAATTACCTGACGCCAGCCCCACACCATCATTGACACCCGCATTGTTCACAAGCCCGTCGATCCGGCCCGTTTTCGCCAACACAGCCTTGATCGCCTGCTCACAGGCCCCCGGCTCCGTCAGCTCCGCCGCAAATTGATATGCTTTCCCGCCGCTGGCCTCGATAGCGGCAACAGTAACAAGATTGTCCTGCTCATTCCGGCCGATAATAAAAGGAATGGCTCCTTCACCCGCCAATATTGTAGAAATACCTTCTCCGATGCCCTTTGCTCCACCGGATACAATGATCACCTTATCTTTTAACTGAAGATCCATACGCTGCCCTCGTTTAAAGTTTATAAAATCTGATTGCATTGCCACCAAAAAAATCAGCCTGTTCCGTCTCCGAAAAATCGGCAAAATAGTCCTTCATCACCTCATACCAGCGACCATAGGAAGCTGCCACCAAACACACCGGCCAGTCTGATCCATACATGATCCGTTTAGGCCCAAAAGCCTCTACCACCGTATCTATATAAGGATACAGGTCCTCCGGCTTCCACTGTTTCCAGTCCGCTTCCGTCACCATACCCGACACCTTACAATAAACATGCTCATCAGCCGCTACCGCCTTTATGGCAGCCTTCCACTCCGATGTCAACCGCTTGTCCTTTATATAAGGTTTCGCAATATGATCAATGACAAAAGGCTGATCCGGAAATGCCGCCGTGAACTCCTTTGTATAACCCAGCTGGTCAGGATAGATAAGCACATCATAAGTGAACCCGAATTTCTTCAGCATGCCGATACCCCGCTGAAAAGCTGGCTTCAACATGAGGGCCCGGTCCTTTTCCCCCTGCAGGATATGCCGGAATCCTTTCATCTTAGGAAAAGCTTTGTAATAGGCCAGCTGCTCTTCGAGGAAGGAAGACTGCAGATCCACCCAGCCTACAACCCCCTTTACAAAATCATGCGCCGCTGCATTGGCCAGCTGGAATTTATTTTCTTCCTCCGACTGGTCCACTTGCACCAGTACACAACCGTCAATACCAACAGCCCGTAGCTCCGGCTCCAGATCACCCGGCATAAAATCTTTTTGGATCACGTGCATGTCCGCACCTATCCACGCATGCTGTTCAGCATCGTATTTCCAGAAATGCTGGTGTGCATCAATCCTGAGCATGTTTATAAGCTTTTACATTCTGCCGTGAAGTTCCGAGACCATCGATCCCTAATTCCACCACATCACCCGCCTTTAAATACACCTGCGGATTCATCCCCATCGCCACACCCGCCGGAGTCCCCGTAGAGATCACATCCCCGGGTAACAAGGTCATGAACTGGCTGACATATGAAATAAGAAAAGGAATACGGAAAATAAAATTGGCCGTTGTCCCATCCTGCATCTTCTTTCCATTCACAGTAAGCCATAACCGCATAGCATCGATATCACCCGCCTCATCCGGCGTGACGATCCAGGGCCCTAAAGGAGCAAAGGTATCACAGCCTTTACCCTTATCCCAGGTACCGCTGCGCTCTATCTGAAACTCTCTTTCAGATACATCATTGTGCAGACAATAACCGGCCACATGTTCCAACGCCTTCTCTTCTGTCACATAGCTCGCTTTTTTGCCGATGATCACCGCCAGCTCCACTTCCCAATCCGTTTTTTTGGAATTTTTAGGAATGATAATATCGTCATTCGGACCACATAAAGCCGTCGTCGCCTTCATAAAAATAACAGGCTCCGGCGGAGGAGTAGCCCCCGTTTCCCTTGCATGGTCCGCATAGTTCAGCCCGATACAAACGATTTTGGAAGGACGCACCAAAGGAGCGCCAAGCCTTGTACCCGCAGGGACCACCGGTAACTTACCCTTGTTCTGCGCCACAAATTGGGCAAGCCGCGCTGTTCCATCCCCACCAAAAAACGCTTCATCATGATCCTGCCCGAAAGCCGAAGTATCATAGTTGGTACCATCCAGTACGATCCCTGTCTTTTCCTTGCCCGGTTCTCCGTGTCGTATAAGTTTCATATAAAATATATAATAATTAATTATTCAATTTCGTAAATCCACCATCAATGGGATAATCACAACCCGTGATAAAAGAGGCCTCATCACTACAGAGATAAAGGATCAAACCCGCTATCTCCACCGGCTCCGCCATCCTGCCAATCGGCTGCGTCTTCGATAGTTTCTCAAACATCTCCTGTTCCTTCCCGGGATAATTCTTTTTAAGAAACCCATCCACAAAAGGCGTATGTACCCGCGCCGGAGAAATACAATTACAACGAATGCCATGCTGTATATAATCCTTCGCTACCGACAAGGTCATCGCCGTCACCGCCCCCTTGGTCATCGAATAGGCAAATCTGTCCGGGATCCCCACCAACGCCGCAATAGAGGACATATTGATGATCACCCCACCCCCCTGCTGCTTCATAATAGGAACGACAGCATAAAGACAATTATAAACACCTTTTACATTGACATTGTAAAGCCGGTCGAAATCCGCCTCCGGCGTCGTTTCCACCGTCCCGATATGCGACACCCCCGCACTGTTTACAAGAATGTCCACCTTCGTCACCCCGCTGAATATTTGCTGCACCTGGTCCTGTTTGGACACATCCGCCACCAGCGCCGCAGCCTCACCACCCGCAGCCTCGATCTCTTTTACGGTTTCCAAAGCCTGACTTTCGTTAAGATCCACTGCATATACCCGCGCACCCTGTTTTGCCAGGAGCAGGGCCACCGCCTTGCCGATCCCACTGCCCGCACCGGTGACAACGGCATTTTTTTGTTGTAAGCTGAACATGCTGTTTATTTTATATTGAGTCGTTTAAACCAATGAAAAGATCCGCGTCATCATCCGCCACTTCTCCCCCGGCTTGCCCCCCGGCACCGCCACCTGGTACTTCCACATCAGTTCCTCCCATCGCTGCACCACCGGATTCGCAGCATCCATCCTGCCCTTCTGTTCAAAACTAAATCCATCCGCCGTCTCCATGATCATAAAGAGCCTGTCTTCCAGCCGGTAGATCTCCATATTGGAGATCCCCGCCTCCAGGATGCTGACCCGGATCTCCGGCCAGATCTCCTTATGCCATTTCTCATATTCCGCAATGAGCGCCGCATCATTCACCAGGTCCAATGCCAGACAATATCTCATAATATCAAACATTTTAAGCAGCCACTGGTTTGATTTTATACCCTTTTAAGCCAAAGAACAATATATAAGCAAAGCAGATCATAGGTACAACATAAGCCACCTGGATGCTGCCCGTTGCATCCGAGATAGCACCCATGATCAGGGGCGCTGCCGCACCACCGATGATCGCCATCACCAGGAAAGAGGAAGCCAGCTTGGTCTCCTCTCCCAGATCCTTGATCCCCAACGCAAAAATGGTCGGGAACATAATGGACATAAAGAAAGGCGTAGCCATCACCGCGTACACCGCAATATGCCCCTTGGCCAGGATCCCCACCAGCAACAGCACCACATTAATAGCTGCGTACAATGACAGCAAGGTCGACGGTTTGATAAAACGCATGAAAAAGGTCCCCAGAAACCGTCCCGCCATGAACCCGGCCATGGCGATATAGGCCCACAGCTTACCAGCCTCTTTTTCAGGAATATCCCCCACAAACCGGGAGAACTTAATAAAAAAGCTGCCCACGCCCACCTGTGACCCTACATAAAAGAAGATCCCCAATACAGCCCATTTGACATGGCTGAACCGGAAGATCTTAAAATTGAACTCCGTTCCATGCGCATTGGCATCCGGCTCTTTTATCTCGGGTAACTGGGTGAATACAAAAAGGATAGCCACGAACAATACCACGGCAGCAATAACAAGATAGGGCGCCTTGATCGTATTGGACTCTGATTGCAGATAGCTTTGAAGGGTGCCATTCGCATTCATGACAGCCAATTGTTGTGGTGTATATTCTTTACCGGATAAAATGAAATAGGAGCCTATCAAAGGCGCCACCATGGCGCCCAGGCCATTAAAGGATTGCGCAAAGTTCAGTCGCTGCTCAGAAGTGGCGGGATCTCCCAGATTGGCCATATAAGGATTGGCCACCGTCTCCAAAAATGCAGCCCCGCTACCCTGCACAAACAATGCGCAAAGGAAGAAAATAAAATTGCGCTCGGTAGCAGCATAAATGAATAATAAGGTCCCTATAGCAAACATGATCAATCCAAAAATGATCCCTTTTTTATAACCATAACGGTGCATGAACAGCCCCGCAGGGATGGCTATCAGGCAATAAGCCAGGTAAATGGGAAAATCCACAAGGGATGACTGCTTATCGTTCAATTGAAGCGCCTTTCGAAGGTGCGGAATAAGAATAGGATTCAGATTATGTAAGAATGCCCACAAAAAAAACAGCGACGTGACCAGAATAAAGGGGAATAAAAGCTTGTTTTTTGACATGTACAGATGGTTAAAGCAACGTTAGTAATAAGAACATCCTCCGGAAAATAACCCTTTCCCGGAAGATCAAAGAAAAAACATTCATAGTGAGTATTTGCGCGGGATGTTATCCGATCATTAAGCTATTTTAACATTATTTCCCCTAAAATAGGCAATTTTAAGGAATATATATCCTCTTTACAAACTCATCCGCAAAGGTCATATACTGCTCCCAGTCATACAGGGTAATATCATGTTTGCCCGTACGTATATGATACCGTACCACACCCCCCACAGGATGCCCCACCGCAGGCAGGTCATTCACCCCCAGCCCCTTCTTCCCATAAAGCCCATAAACAGCACCCGCCCGTAAAGCGCTGAGAAACTCCCCCTTCGGATCCGACCACTGGTCCCCTTCCGCACTCGCCACATACAAAGGCCGTGGCGCCACCAGCGACAATAACATATGCTGGTCCAATGGCAGGGCCGCCAGATTCCCGCCATATTGTTTATACGCCTGCCCAAACCACCAGGGAAAGCTCTTGTTGATAGCAGCTATCGTCTCGCCATAGTCCCGCTTCGACAAGGCAGCGCCGCCCTCTCCGGATTCATTGGAGATCACCGCAGCAAAACGCGAGTCACTCACCCCCGCCCATACAGCCGCTTTCCCCAGCCGTGAATGCCCCACGATCATGATCTTATGACCATTCACCGATTTGTCCGTCTGTAAATAATCCGCCATCCGCTCCAGCCCCCAGGCCCAGGCCCCGATAGCGCTCCATTCATACGGCTCTATCCCCAGCACATCCGAAAGACGACTGCGGATCCCCGTCTGCCACCCGTTCGCCCTGTCAGGCTCGATGTCCCAATACCAGGCGCTCACCAATCCGTAACCCCGCGAGATCAGCTCCTTCAGAGGCCATTGCGGAGACTCCACCACCGTCGCATTCCCCCCAAAACTATACCCCACAAACACCGGCACACCACCACGCACTCCCCGTTTTGGCAAATACATCACCATCCGCAGCTTCGCCGCCGTATCCGTCACCGAAAAATGGATGGTCACCTCCTTCCGGATAGCCTGCCCATCCAGCGCGCCACTGTCCACCGCTTCCGTCGTATACGTCAATGGCAGCTGCTGTGTCGGCATCCGGCCATATACATTTTTTTCAAATAGCTGATAGAGATAAGGCCGCTGTACTTTCTCCCACTCCTTCACCGTAGTCACCTTTTTCCCCTCCCTGGTCACCAGGGGGTCCGGCTCTTCATAAGGCGGCACCTTCGATTCGTCAAGATTAGCCGTGGTCCCCGCCATTTGATAGATCTCGCTGCCCGCCAGCAAAAAACAACCCAGCCCATAATCCTCAAAATCAGGGATCTTATCATAGCTCACCGGTTGACCATCCTTTGGCTCCTTACCCGTTCCCTGCACCCATCCCAACATACCATTCTCATGCAGACAAGCATGCGCCATACCATTCCAGGCCCTCATCACCACAGGCGAATACAGTTTCTTATCCAGGTACCCCTGCCGGATCCCCCAGCTTATTCCATACGTGAACAAAGCCGTTCCCGTCAATTCTTTTCCCCCAAAATGCGTGGAGTCGCGTAAGCTCACATTCCAGAAACCGTCAGCACGCTGCAACGGGATCAAGGCCTGCACCATATCGAGATAATCCTGCAAATACTCCGCACGATGCGCATCCTTCTGCGGCAAAAGGGAAAGCACCCTCACCAGCGCCGCCAATACCCAGCCATTACCCCGGCTCCAATAACAATTGGCGCCGTTCGGTTCCTTATAAGGCGGTACAAAATCCTTGTCCCTCCACCAGAGATGCTCCTCCGGATTATAAAGCCCATGTCCTCCATGTACGGTTTTCGTATAGTGATATAAGTCATACATCTTCCGGAAATAAGCCGTGTCCTTATATAATACACCCAGCCGGGTGAACAACGGCATCGACATCTGGATCGCATCTATCCAGTGCCAGTCATCACACTTATCCCCGGGGATCATATTGTCGATACAGGTCTTGATAGCCGCCACTCTCTCCGGCTGCGGATCGATCCCGTACAGGTCCACAAAAGTCTGCCCACAACACTGATCGTCCGCATTCCGCCCCTTCACCCCATTCCTCGGGGTCCACTGATGTTTCGCCCCCCAATCTACCGCATAGTCATAATACGCTTTCTGCGGATCGATGCTGTACATCGCCATCAAACCCTCATAATAAACAGCCCTCGTCCAGATATTACTGGGCCGGGCAATACTCGTCACGATCTCCTTGCCCGGATCAGGCCATTTATTCATAAAATAGGTATTGGCCTGCCGCATAGCAGCCAACACCTCTTTCTGCTCCGGCGCCTTTACACCGCCACCCTGTTGTGCAAAAACAACAGCCGGCAATAACAGCCACACACACACACGCAAAAACACACCCGTTCTTTTACATATCATAACAAGATCATTTTTTCTTCCTGCAAGGCATCCTTCTTAAGGCATCCTGCTCAACCCCTCCCACCTCACCTTCCATTTGCCATCCTTCGGGAAACCCGGATTGATACGCGGACACCCATCATAACCCGCACACATCAACGCCACCGCCGCCAACAGCCCGCCATTCCCCGGCAGATATAACCTCAACCTGTCATCCTGGTAATTATGCCCGCTTACCAGGTACGTATTCTTTTGCACCGGCATCAGCAACGCATCTATCGCCTTGTCGGGTTTCCCCAGCCGCGTCGCACACATGGCGGTCAACGGAAAATCCCATCCCCAGGTCTCCGCCCAGCTCCAGTTCTTCCACACCCAGTCAAAGGTCCGGCGCATCGTCACCGTATCCAAACCCTTTGTTGCCGGCAAAAATCCAAAAGTCGCCAACACCACCGGATGATCCCCCCGGTAACGGAGATTCGTATAGGCATCCGTGGCGCTCTCCGCAGGATAATACAGACTATCCTGCCGGGGCAGGTCAGAAAGCCCGTCCTCTACTTTCTGCCAGCCTGCATCCGCAGGCAGACCCAGCCGGGCCCGCCACTGCTGCGCCACCGACAGGATCCATCGCCAGTAGGCCAGCTCAAAACAAGGATTAAAGGTCTCGTCCTCTTTGAATCTTTCCTGCGCCGGGATCAGCCCCTTCCCAAGAATATAACGATGCGTCGCATCATCGTACCACGCATAGGAGGCCATAAAATCCGCCGTTGCAAAAACAAGATCCTTGTATTTTTCCAGCAAGGCTTTCCGCGCCTCCGCTGTCTTCTGCAGCCTGTAACACAACTCGGTAAAATATATAAAATGCGGCTGCTGCCAGATCAGGAACGCCCCGATGGAAGAAGGACTCTCCCGGCCCGCCGGATCAGTCATCTTCTGCCAGCGCACCCCTTTATAACCCTGCCGCTCCGCTATCTGCCGCGCAATGGGCGCCGCCCTCCTATACCAGTCCAGGGATCGCTCCAATAATTCAGACCGGCCCCACAATGCAAAATGAGCACAATGCCACCAAAACATTTCCATATGCGGCTTGCCATACCAGCTATTATAGGTCAGCCCCGTCTCCTGCGGCGGATCATCTCCCGCATTCTGGATCCGGGTAAGATACTGAGACAGCACGATCCGCCTTTCCAGCTCAAAAGCCCGGGGGTCCTTGCTCCCGGAAAGATCCACCGCCCCGCCGCTCCGCCAGAAACGAGACCAGGATGTGCTACAGGCCTCCCCGGTCATGGCATAGGACGGCACAGCCTCCAACGGATCAGCTGAAGAAAACCGACAGCTGATGGAAAAAATATTCCCGGATCGCGGCGTTATTAAAAAATAGTGAGGCTCCTTCTTCCGTACCTCCGCCTTCCCCTCCCACTTCATATGCACAAAATATTGCGTAGTGTCAAGCCTGTGTGTAACCAGCATACCCGTTTCATCATTCTCCGACATACCCGATAAATGCCGGTCTGCATTCGCCCAGTCATCCCCATCATCCCCAAATTCACCGGTAGGATAAGGAAAACGCAACCGTATATGCAGCCGCCCCTGGCTGATCAGGTCTGAACGCACCGACACCGATACCACATCCTCACCGGGATGCACCATCGTAGATACATACACCCGCACACCCTCCAATGTAAAAACACTTTTGATCTCACCCTTCCACAGATCCAGTTCCTGGTGAATATCCTTAATATCCCCCGCCACCGCCAGGGTCCCGTCCTTCTTATCCAGCTCGAACCCTATATTGCCCAGCTGCAGCCGGTGTACATTTTGCCTGAACCATTCCGAAGCCTGCCTGTTGCGCTCCGGCGAATGCCACTGCACCGAATAAGTCTCCTTCCGTCCATGAATGTCGTACTCCTTTAACGCTTCCTCCGGCCGGTAATGACCGGTATCCACAAAGCTATGCCACCCCCAGTCCGCTTCCGTCCCCAATGGAACCCCCTTCTCATAATATTCCGGAAAGGACTGTAGCCCCGTGGCATCCACCGTAAAGGCAAAATGGCCATTGCCCACCGACAAGGCAGCCAGCGGATCAGCCTTTCCCACCTTCACATTATGACGCGACACCAACGCTTCCCGGTCTATCTTCGTCTCGGCCTGCCGCCCAGGCTTCATCTCCGCCTGGCCCCCCGCCTTCACCTGCGCCCGCATCATCACACCGCCCAACAGCAAACCAAATAACAATAACATTCGTCTATGCATCATTGTATAGGAGATTTAGGTTTTAATTCATCCGGGCTGCTTTTCGTAAAAGTAGAAAAGACAAATTTACTGCCCGTCACAACAAGATCTTTCAGCGTATCAAAATTGACAGCATACGCCGGATGGAACGCATCAGATAACATATAGCGTTGTATACTATAATACAGCTGTCTCGCCGCTGGCCGCTCAGCCCCCGTATCCGGGGAAAGATCAGCCCCCGACACCATCAGCCGGCCCTTGCCTACCCGCACCTCGAATAAAAGCCCCAGCCGTCGGTTAAGGAACCAGGTGTCTATCGGCTGCACCAACGGTCGAAATCCTTTTGGAAAATCCTCCAGGTGCATCGGCTGCGCTTTATATAAAACATCCGCCCATTGCATATCACAAAAATAGCTCGTAGGAAAATCCTTAAAAACAGGATGCGAAGGATCACACAAAAAACCCAACGTATGCGGCGGCCGCATCTTGAACCAGGATGTATTCCAAAACACCGGCGTAAAATTCATCACCACCTCTTTTCCTTTCACCACTTTATCATACGCATTCAAAAACACCTTCCCCCCAGCCTCCAACACCCGCCGCGCCCCGTCATCCAGGCTCGTACAATAATACACCGTGTCCGTCCCCACACCAGCACCTGCGCTCGCACCCCCCGCAGTCGTTCCCCTGCCTTCCACACTCAACAGCCAACTCTTCCTAATATCCAGACTGTCACCGACAGTCTGTCTCACCGGATACACCCAACAGCTCCAGTCATTCACAAAAGACGTATTCCGCACCGATACCACCAGCCTCAGCCTCTTCGCCTTCCGGATCTGCCCTAAATAAACTCGTATATCCCCCACCGATGTATTTCCACCTACAGCAATATCCACTCCGCTAAATACACCCTTCTTCACAACAACGCCCTCATCATCCCTTAACACCCAGTCAATGACCGCCCGTAATAACGGCGCCTTGCCATAATGATAGATCTCAACATGCGCCGTCAACGTATCATCATTGGAAAAAACAAAATGCGGCATACGCACCAGCGGGACTGTGGAATTACAAAACCGGGAGAACTCCCCCGCCGTAATATATCCCTTCTCCTGCCAGAAAGCATTCAGCACACCCACCAACGCCGTACCCTGTCCCGGATAATCATTGAGGGACAACAGCTGAAATCCCGCAGAACCCACGGTACGCAAAGATTTCTCTATCTCAGTCTTATAACACAAAGCCTGCAGCTTCCCCGAAGCCATCAAAAAACGCCGCGCCTCATCCCCCATCCCCTGCTCCTCCAGCTCTTCCCGGAACAGCTCGAAATTCTTCGCCTTGTAAACACCCGTATATTTTGAGATCTCCGAAAAATCAGGATAGACACACCATTGCCCCATCTCATGCGTGACATATGGCACAGTGAATTTTTCAATGACCCCTCCATAGTCCGACATGGACTCAGGCAGCATCTTCCAATGAAGCCCCCTCGGCCCCGATTTGACCATGTACTCATTGGCCGGCACCAACGGCCAGCTCCCGCCTACATCAGCCCCCGTATACACACGCCGGCTGTCCTTCGCCTTCCAGTAATTGACAAATCGGGTAAGATATTCCACCTGGTGACCACCCCGGGGCTCATTACCATAAGCCAGCATACAAAAAGAAGCATAATTGCCATACGCCCCAGCCATCCTGCTTGTCTCGTCAAAAATAAATTGATCGATTGGTTTGCCATCACCTAAAGAACTGCCATGATTGGCCCATGACGGTCCCTCCGGCTGTAAATAAAATCCTACCCTGTCCGCCGCCATAAAGGCCGCCTCCGGCGGACAGTATGAATGAAAACGCATATGATTAAGACCAAAGGACCGCGCTATCCGAAATACCCGCTCCCACGCAGGCTCATCCATCGGCGCATACCCCGTCAAAGGAAAGACACAATTCTCCACCGTACCCCTAAGATGCAGGGGTCGGCCATTGATCTCAAAATGCGTACCGCTGATACGAAACTCCCGCATACCAAACTCCACCGTCCGCACATCCCGTGCAACGCCCCCCGATCCAGCCTCCGTCTCCCCGAAAAGTTTTACCGTCAACCGGTAAAGCGCCGGATCAAACTCATCCCAGGTCAACATCTTCTCCCCCATCGGCAGCTCCACTTCCAAAGAGTCCTTCCCCTCCAAAAGATGATAGCCAGCCTTCACAACACCCGTCTCCACATGCACCGGCGTATTAAAGCTCTTCGCAGAAAGCAACAGCGTCCCCGCTCCCGCGCCCCTTAACGATCTTATCAGCAGCTTCACCCGCGCCACCCTGCGCTGCAGATCCGGATACACCTGCACATCCTCCACCCAGGTAGCCGCCCGCGCAGTCAACAATAGCTGACCCACCACCCCATTCCAGTTGCCCTGCGTCTGGTCCGTCAGAGAATGCGAATCCGGCCCCACATTGATAGCTTTTATCCGATTGTCGATGCGCAGCGTGATCCGATGCCTCCCAGGCGAAAGCACACCCGTCAGATCGAATTTCTGGGCCGTACAAAATCCATACTGCACCCCCACCTCCCGGTCATCCACCCAGACAGTCACCTCACTATGGGGTCTTTCCAATGATAAAATAACAGGCCGCCCCACCCATCCCGCCGGAATGTCTACCGACCGCTGGTACCAGGCCGCTCCCACATAATATTTCGGCGGCGTCAGCCAGAAAGGGATCTTCAGATTGCCCGGCTGACGATATTTCTCCATCCGCGGATCAAAAAACCAGCTGCTGTCATAAATACTCGCCGTCCACATCGTATTCACCGTCACGGCATCCCCCTTGCCATTCTCCATCATGGAGCCCGGCAATATCACCGTCTCCGGCAACACAGCCGTAAACCACCTTTCCAGGACTCCTCTGTCCTGCGGATCAGTACGAAAAGACCACCTGCCCGCCAGGGAAAGCGTATCTCTTGCTCCCGGGACCCGCCCCCTACAAGAAGCATCTCCCCCCGCTGCGCTGCTCCCCGCAGTCAGCAGTGTCATAAAAATTCCGATCAGGCACAGCCGTATCGACATGTAATGTCAGTTGAACATCAGGAATGTGATTGCAAATATTGCGTTAAGGTCAGTCCATTTAATTTCTTCAGACCCGTGACCACCGCCGCCGCATTCAGCTTCGCTCCCGCCTCATTCGTATGCGTATGGTCCCCGGGAAAGAACTCCTTCACCTTGTCAGGTCCAAGCTGATCATACTGATCAGCAATAATACCATTCAGTTCTATAAAATAAGCGCCCGTTGTCTCCGCCGTCTCCTTCGCCCATTTCCCATAATCATTGGACCGCTCCACCTTCCCGTCCTTAAAGATATTACGGGGAATAGGAGAACAAATAATGGCAATGGCGCCCTTCGCCTTTATATCCGACACATATTTGCGCATATACCAGCCATAGGTATGCACGGTCTCATTCTTTTTCATGATAGGATTGTAAATATCCTTCGACTCCTCCCCTGTACCCTTGATGGAACCCCGTGCACGGGACGTGTCATCCAGCGGCCCTCCGTCATTGTGACCAAATTGCATGATCACATAATCCCCCGCCTTCAGCTGTGACAACACCGCATCCCAATGACCTTCGGTGATAAAGGTCCGGCTGCTCCGGCCACCCAGCGCATAATTACGCACCGATACCTTCGTCGTGTCGAAATAATCGCCGATCTCACTGCCCCAACCCCAAAGACTGCCACTGCCCTTGCCGCTCCCGTTTTTTACAGTAGAATCACCGATGATAAAAAATACAGGTTTTTCCTGTCGCAGACCCGCCGTCGTAAAAGAAAGACAAGCCAGCAGCAACACCCAACGCATGCGTATTATCTTTGTCATGATCATTTATTTTTTAATGTTAGAATTTACAGTCCGTATGACAGGCAGCGAAGGCTGCTTCATCCCATCCCCCAGATAAAAATCCGTATAAGCAGGCTGGTTATACCCCACATTCTGCCAGGCGATCCCCAGCCGGTATTGCGGGTCCTGCATCAACGTACAAAGCCGGTGCTCCGTAGGAATGGTCGTTGAGAAAATACGCAGCTCCTGGTTATCCCGGGTACGAAAGATCACTTCCTCCCGCCAGTCCCCCAGTATATCCGCAGCCAGGGCCGGCGTCGCCTTTGTTCCGTTATTGGACATACAGTTATACGCCGCCGCATTAAAAATTGTCTCCGTCCGGTGATCCATATAGTTCCATTTGTCGATATGTGTCCCATCCAGCAGCTCCGACAACCAGTCGCCATCCCACCAGATCCGGAAGTTTACTGATCGGGGAGGAACCCCTATCGATTCTCCCTTACAGGTCTTCAGCCCTTCTGAACCACCCCAGCATTCATAGCCGGGATAACGAGGATCAATATCTGCCGCCATCCCCCTCCCCACATCCTTGTCTATATCGGCCGTCCAAAGGACCTTGCCCGTGGCAGCATCATAAAAAGCTACCCCGGGCCCCTTCGTATTATCCTCTATTTCATGAATGCCATACACCTGCTGACCGGGAAGAGAAGGGTCTAATATACTGACATGCACCGCATCCCCATGTCTCAGCCCCGTGGTATAAAGCCCCTTCCCATTGTCATCCACACACATAGATCCATAAATGATCTCGTCCTTCCCATCACCATCCACATCAGCCACCGAAAGATTATGATTGCCCATCCCCGAAAAAGGATTGTCACCATCATGCGTATCAAAGACCCAGCGGGATGTCAAATGCCCCTCCCGCCAGTCCCAGGCCGCCAGCACCGTGCGACCATAATAACCACGACACATCACTACACTCGGCCGAACTCCATCCAGGTAGGCAATACAGGCGAGGTATCGGTCCACCCTGTTCCCATAATTATCATTATGCCCATTACCACCCCTGCCACCCCAGGCGCCGACATCACCCGTACGACCATCAAAAATGGTAAAGTATTCCGGCCCATCCAGGATCCTTCCATCCTTATTACGATAATCCTTTGTACTGTCACCTATCACCTTCCCCACGCCATCAATGGTCCCATCAGCCGTTTTCATGGCCACCTCCGCCCGGCCATCCCCATCCAGGTCATACACCATGAACTGCGTATAATGGGCGCCTTCACGAATATTCTTTCCCAGATTGATCTGCCATAAAAAAGTCCCATCCAGCTTGTACGCCTGAATGATCGGCGGATCGGTCACCCCCGCCTGTGAATTGTCCCGCCCCCGGCCCGTCTGGTGCAGGATCAGCTCGTATTCACCATCCCCGTCAAGATCCCCCACAGACAGATCATTGGGCGTATAACCGGGAGGGGTCCGTAAATGAATAGAAAGATAGGGAGGCGCACCCGCCGGAAGCACAAAGGAAGGGCTGGGCGCCGACTCCTTCCCCTTCACCACCGTCGTTACATAATAGCTTCCCGGACGGGTGGAGTCATATCCCTCGTCAAGGAAGTTGGTGCCTTCCAGCAACGGCCCTTTATTAAGCCGCAAAGGCGACCCGCCGGCTACACGGTAAATATTAAATGCCACATCCGGGGCATCCGTGGCCAACAGCCTCCAGCTGACAAATACTTTATTCCCCCCTTCGTGCACAGCCACCACCCCACGGTCCAGCCACTCCATTTGCCGCTGCGCACTTACGGTACAGAAAAAAAGGAAGACAGTTGCGCTCAACGCCGCCATCCTTTTTATAAACTTACATTTCATATGGCGTATATCGTTTAGTTGAATGTTACATTCGTAGAGTGCTCCATCTTCACCTTTGATCCATCCTTCGCCGTCACAGCCACCTTGTCCAGGTCCCAGTCCTTTGCATAGCTGATATCACCAGCCGTCACGGCATTAATGACCATGTGATCAATGTGCACCCCGCTGATCAATGACTCCTCCATCCCCACCGCCGAAATAGCCTTGCGAGCGCTGGCTACCTGTATGTTCGAAATATAAATATCCCTGAAATGCGGCGTGCCTTTTTCCTTTGGCTCCACTTTGTGCAACACGGTCTTCCAATGTTCAGGTACGGAGTCCTCGTTGTAACCGGGAGGCAGTTTGGAATAGCTATAGGCAGGGTTCCAGTTCATCGTGAACAGGATGGCATTGCCCACACTGTCCATGATAATATTACGAACATGAATATCCTCCACCGTTCCACCCCGCGTAATGGCCGATTTAATATGAAACCCGTTCCCCGTTCCCTTCGCCGTAAGATCAGTCGCTAACACATGCCGGATACTGCCGGAAGTTTCACTCCCGATGGTCAGCAGCCCACCCCCTTTACGGGCCGTACAATGCCGGATGACCACATATTCAGTGGGCCGGTTCACCCGCAGCCCATCCCAGTCACGCCCCGCCTTCAGACAAAAATCATCGTCGTTACAGTCAATGTCACAATTCTCCACCAACACCCAGGTAGAAGAGTCGATGTCCACCCCATCCGTACTGGGACCATGCCCGTCCTCATTATTCCGCACAGTAATACCATCCACGGTCACCTGGCTGGAATACAACACCTGTACAGTCCAGAAACCAGCATCTACAAAACGGACACCCCTGATCGTGACATCCGAAGATCGTTGGATCAACAGGGTCCGCACCCGCTTTGCATCATAATCCACTATCCAGCGTAATCCTTTGGGGTCATATTCCTTACGCATGGCCCAGTATTTATCCCAACAGAACTTTCCCTGGGCATTCACCTTCCCTTCCCCCGTAA
>Ga0206922_1110_pt1 | contig 21094 bp, 15 predicted proteins | sample Alteio_BWOrgHeat_63_FD_152976 | JGI IMG/M metagenome (GOLD analysis project Ga0206922, IMG submission 152976) | Enriched cells from forest soil in Barre Woods Harvard Forest LTER site, Petersham, Massachusetts, United States -... | ecosystem: Environmental > Terrestrial > Soil > Temperate forest >... | reverse complement strand
CTATGAGCGCATTGCCTTGTTTGCATGAGATGAGCGCGTCTTGACTTTATACTAAGATGTCTATATAAAGACATCTTAGTATGGCCAAAACCGATGCCCTGCAAGGTTCACTCGATTTGCTCGTTCTCAAGATATTGTCGCGACGCCCGCGGCTTCACGGATACGCCATCATGGCTGCCATCGCCAGCACATCCGACGAAGTGCTGCGCGCAGAAGAGGGTTCGCTCTATCCGGCCTTGTATCGGATGGAGGAAGCGGGCTGGATTCGCGCGGAGTGGATTAAGAAGGATAGTGGCCGCCGGGGTCGCGTCTACGAACTGACCGCCGCAGGCAAAAAGCAACTTGGCGCCGAAGAGTCGCGCTGGCAGTCAGTCAGCCTGGCCATCAATCGGGTTCTTCGGGAGGCATGACATGTCGTTGTGGTCGCGTATTTGGAATTCCTTGCAAGGCGAGCGTCTGAACCGCGAGATCGATGAAGAGCTGCAATTGCACATTGACGAAGCCATTGCATCGGGATTCTGAGTTTTGCGACGGGCCGCCGGATCGCGCGAGCCTGATGCGGATGTGGGAGGAAGGCTGGGCTACGGTGTTTGGCGCGCTGGAGCCGTTGACGGAGGCAGACCTCGTACGCGTGGTTACCATTCGCGGCGAGAAGCACTCGGTGATGCAGGCGATCAATCGGCAGTTGGCGCATTATCCGTATCATTGCGGGCAGATTGTGTTCCTGGCGAAACACTTTCAGAGTGATCGCTGGCGAAGTCTGAGCGTGCCGCGGAATCGTTCGCAGGAGTTCAACACGAAGGTTGCAGCAGGTGAGGCCAGCCAGCGATGAATCGGCTGAACGGGAGGGCGTTTGGCGGAATTCTAAAGATGATGGTGTTCCTGGCCGCTTTAGTTTTCCTGCCTGCGTGGACCGTTCATTACTGGCAGGGATGGATCTGCCTGCTGGTGTTTTTCGCCTGCGTTATGGGAATCACTCTTCATCTGATGAAGAATGATCCTGCATTGCTGGAGCGCCGAATTTCGGCGGGTGCGGGTGCTGAAAAGGAGAAGAGTCAGAAGATCATCCAGGCTCTATCGTCGATAGCGTTTGTCGCCTTGTTTGTTGTGTCCAGCATCGATCATCGGTTTGGGTGGTCTGTGGTTCCTGCCTATGTTGCGATTAGTGGAGATGCACTGATTGTGCTGGGGCTCGTTTTTGTGTTCCTGGTGTTCAAGGCGAACAGCTTCACTTCCGGGATTATCGAAGTGGCCGCTGATCAGACCGTAATTTCGACAGGACCTTACGGGCTGGTTCGACACCCGATGTATCTTGGGGCGTTGATCATGCTTTTCGGTATTCCGATTGCTCTTGGCTCCTGGTGGGGCGAGATTGCGATTCTGCCGATGATCGCCGCGATCGTTTGGAGGCTGCTGGACGAAGAGAAATTCCTGATGAGAAATCTACCGGGTTACGACGAATATAGGCGAAAGGTAAGGCGCCGACTGCTACCGCTTCTATGGTAGTTGATGCTGACTGAAGCAGAACTCCTGCGACGCTTGATGCCAGCGTCGAAGCAGCAGGGATGAGATGACTATGAGGGCCAGTGTCAGGCCGATCCACATGCCGTAGATGCCCCACTTGAGGACGAAGCAGAGAATGAGGCCGAGTGGGAGGCCGAGGATCCAGTAGCCGACAAAGTTGGCGAACATGGGGGCGCGTGTTTCACCGAGTCCGCGGAGGGCGCCGGTGGAGATGGTCTGCACGCCATCGAAGACCTGGAAGGCTGCGGCGATCCAGAGAAGGCTGGGGCCGACGGCGAGTACACGCGGATCGCTGGTGTAGAGCCTGATGAGCGGCGACGGGATGACGAGAAAGATGATTCCCGCAACGAGCATAAAGGCTGTGCCGAGGGCAAGGGCGAGCCAGCCAGCGCGACGTGCGCGAGCCGGATTGCCGGCGCCTACTGCGTGACCGACGCTGACGGCTGCTGCTGCGGAGATTCCGAGAGGAACCATGTAAGTGATCGAGGCGTAGTTGATCGCGATCTGGTGGGTGGCGAGCGCTATGGGATTAAGCCATCCTGCGGAGAGGGTGGCGGCGTTCCATGCGCCGACTTCGAGGGTAATCTGGCCGGCCGCAGGCAGGCCGAGGCGGATGAGACGACGGATGCTGTCGAGTTGAGGACCGGCCCAGTGTTTGAAGAGCGGATGACCGCGGCTGCGCTCGTAGCGCCATGCGAAGCCGAGAAGCGATGCCGCCATCATGATGCGGGCGATGACAGTGGAGAGGGCTGAGCCGCGCACTCCCATGGCTGGGAAGCCGAGATGTCCGTAGATGAGTGCCCAGTTGCCTGCCCAGTTGATGAGGTTGGCGCCGATGTATGTGATGGTGATGACTCGTACTTGGCCGACGCCCTGCAGGTAGCGGCGCACTGCTCCGTAGATGAGGAGAGGTGGGATACTCCAGGCGAGGATGCGCACATACGATGCTGCCGGCAGGGCTACCTCTGGAGTGATGCCGAAGCGGATGAGCGCGAAGCAGGCGCAGAAGACCAGAAAGATCAGGATGGGAGCGATGGCGATGGCGAGATAGCAGCCTTGCGCGAGCCAGCGATGGCAGTCGTCGAAGTCCTTGCGACCGTAGGCCTGGGCAACAACGGTGTCGAGGCCGAGCAGGAGGCCGATGCCGAAGAGGGAGGGTGTGTAGAAGAGCGCGTTGCCGAGGGCTACGGCTCCGATGGCGGCGGGGCCGAGACTGCCGACCATGATGGTGTCGACGACACCTTGCGCCATCCAGCCGAGCTCGCTGAGCACGACCGGTATGGCGAGTTGCGTGAGGGCGGATAGTTCCCTCCTCCAGTCGGCTTTCGCATCGTTCATCTCTTGACTTTAAACGTCGAGATGATGACGGGTAAACCGATGGGATAGTCGCTAGCGCAACTCGCTGACGGCTACTGGATCCGTGTCGGAGTAGACCTGATTCTCGCCGCCCATTCCCCAGCAGAACTTGTAGTTGCGTGTGCCTATGCCGGCATGGACGGACCATCCGGGTGAAAGAATGACCTGCTTGTTTGCGACGACGATGTGACGCGTCTCCTGCGGTGGGCCCATGAGATGGATGATTCTGTCGGCTGACGACAGATCGAAGTACAGATAGACTTCAGAGCGGCGCATGTGGGTGTGCGGTGGCATGGTGTTCCAGACGCTGCCGGAGTCGAGCTGGGTAACTCCCATAACTAACTGGCAACTGCGAGTGCCTTCGAGATGGATAAGTTTTGAGATATGGCGGTGGTTTGCTGTTTCGGCCGAGCCGAGAGTTACCGGGACTTCAGTCGACAGGTCGATGAGAGAGGTTGGATAAGTCGTGTGGGCTGGATAACTCAGCAGATAGAAGTTTGCTGGATTGGATAGGTCATCGCTGCGGAAGGTGACGGGAGTAGTCCCACGACCGATGTAAAGAGCGTTAAGCGAGGCGAGCGGATAAGTGATTTCGCCGGCTGTGATTGAGCCGGGACCGCCGACGTTGAGGACGCCCAGTTCCCTTCTCTCGAGGAATGATGTCGCGCGAAGCTGGAGCGGGTTAGGCAAGATTAAGTCCTGCGAAACAGGGACAGCGGAGCCGATTACGGTGCGATCGAGATCGACGTAGACGAGGTCGATTGCGTCGGGGACGAAGAGCGATTCGAGAAGGAAGGAATCACGAACTTCCTGGGTGGACATCGTTTTGAAGCGCGTGGAGTCGGGTAGCCCAAGTACTTTCATCGATTCCCTTTTGTCTACGGCTGTTGTTTCCCTTGCCATTCGATCTTCAGAGGATGTTCGAGCTGTGTCAATGTCGATTGCAGGTAGTTATCCCAGGCTTGCTGAGTTGGCATATCTGCCTTGGACCAGCTGGAACCAGCGTAGTAAGTGAACGGCTTTCCTGAACGAACCGGAAAGACTAACAGTGTTTGCGATTCGACCTCTCCGACGGTGGCGTCTTGATCGAGGCTTTCGATGATTGCAGTTCCTATTCTGCCTGCGGAGGGATCTTGCGGCGTGTCCCACACAGAAAGGATACGGCCTTTGGTGAGTGTGTGAACATCTGCGCCTTTTCGGACTGCCAGGCCGGCTGCGGGATGGATGATTTCGGGGCCTTTGAAGGTAAATGTTGATTGGATTTTATTGAGATGGGTACCGGCATCGAGAGTGATGCGCTTGGTCTCTGTAACTTCAACTCCGTCGACGTCCCATGGCGCATAGGTCATTTCAAACTCGAATCGAACCGGCCCGCTGGAAATGATTCGGAGATGCGTATAGTTTTTAGAAATCCATAGCTTACCGTTGCTGAAAACTCCTGTACCACCGCAGCCGCGGGTTGAACCCACGAGGTAGGAATCGAGGCCGACACCGTCGTCTTTGTGATAAGAGAGAGCCGGGTTGTGCGTGCGTGCTCCCTCTGCGTCGCGCTTGTAAAAACGATCGATGACGAAGTTAGGCACACGCTTGGACCAGACGTCGATTCCTGAAGTGATTTCACCGGTTGCTTCCAAAGCCGGGCCGTAGACACGGTATGTTACTAACTGGTTTTCCCATGCGAAGTCATCCTTTCTTTCTGTTGCCTCGCGACCGAAGACGAGTGGAGCAATCGGATGTACGTTGTCCTTTGGCACGAAATTTAATTCGAGTTTGTGGCTTGTGTTCACATGCGCGGCAATCAGGAGAAGGTCGTGTGCCGGTCCGTCAGGGCTGTTGTAGACCTGAGTCGCAAGGCGCTCGTGCGTTAGCGCGTTCTCTGCTTCACGAGATTCGATGTCGCTGAAGTAATGACGCACTTCAGACAGAGGTAGCTCGATCACCTCCGGAAGACGGACCTGACCGCGTGGGTCGGAGACGATCAGGCGCTGCGCTGTTAGCAAAGATGGGTTAAGGAAGATGGCCGTTGCTGCGGTCGTTAGTAACAACAATCTCGCGATCGATAAAGGCATTTTGATCGTCTCTCTGCAAATGCTTTCTGAACAGTAGTTGTTCTTACTTTACGTCTCGAACCAATTTTAGTTGGGAGAGAGCTTGTAAATTTCAGACCCTGCGAGCAGGAATGCTCCTACGCCGTAGACATAACTGGAGGTTGCGGTGAACTTATCGGGAGAGGAGCCAATTGGCTGGATGCAGCCCAGTCGGCCGTCTGCATAGACGTGGGCCAGCAAGCCTGCCCAGGCCTTCTTGACGATGGGCAGGTACTGCTTGCGGCCCAAGAGGCCGGTGCGAACGCCCCACGCGAGCGCGTAGGTGTTGAAGGCTGAACCGGAAACCTCGGGAAGCGGATAGGCTGCTGCATCGAGCAGTCCGGGGCGCCAAAGGCCGTCGGTGCCCTGGAGCGCGGCGATGGCCTTTGCCATCTGCTGGAATTGAGTTACATACTTAACTCGGTCAGGATAACTCTCGGGCATAACTTCAAGAACCCGGACTAGGCCACCCATGACCCAGCCGTTGCCGCGCGACCAGAAGAGTTTGGCGCCATTTACTTCGTGCTTGTTGAGGAACGTCGCATCGCGGGAGTAGAGGTGGAGCTTCGAATCGTAGAGCAGGCTGGAGGTTATCCACCACTCGCGGTTCATGAAGTCGAGATACGTAGTGTTGCCTGTGTCTTTGGATAATGTTGCGAGGACTGGCGGAGCCATGAAGAGCGCATCGCACCACCACCAGAGCGGCTTTTGCGGATCATCAGCTCGATTGATGAGTGCGCCCATGCGCTGTCGAGTGGGGACGATCATGGCCGGATCGCGCTTTGCTTCGTATAGCTCGAGATACGTCTGGCTTACAGCCTGATCATCGGCGTGCTCGGGGCGCGGACCAAGCTGCCATGAGAACTGCTTCCCCATCGAGAGCATTGCATTTTGATATGTAGCTCCGTTGACGTCGGGCGGCACGGCCATGAATCCAACATAGAGAGCGGCCATCGTCCAGTCCTGTTCGTAACTGCCCTCGACACGCTTGAGCTGCCAGTCTGCGACCTTGCGGAGAGCATGTACCACTTCTTTCTTCTTGAAGGCTGGAGAGAGGTCAGCGGCCAGCGGGCCCGCTTCGACTGGAGAGTTGCCAACCGCGGGTATCTTTTCCGATGTGGGCAGCTGAGCGCTGACGGTTTGTAATGCAGCAAAAACCAAGCAAAAGACAACGATATACGGGATTAGGCGACCCACCTGGAGCTCTCCTGCTATTGTGCTGTTACTGATGGAATCTGTGCTTCTTTGATGACGAAGTTATGCGGTTTGGGCTGGGCGGCCTCGTAGATCATCTTTTGCTGCAGGCGCTCGAACTGCGTCAGGTTGCTTGCGCCAGGTTCCGCGGAGACGCCGGTTTTGTTCTGCGCGACGAACATTCTCATGCGGACGAAGTGCGTCTCATCGCGATCGCGGACATTCCACTCAACTGAGTAAGCCTGACCTTTCATCGGTGTGCTCAACATCGCGAGATTAATGCCTTTGGCCAATTCGACATCTGTGAAGGTGCCAGCCACTTGCCTGTCGATGGTCAGCGTATAGCTGCCGGGTTTGAGGCCGGTGACGACGAGCGGTTGCCGATTGAGATCGTTCTCGAGCTCGATGAGTTGATGGAGGAAGTGGGCGCCTGCGTTGGCGTCGTCGAAAGGTAGCGGAAGGGCGCCATCAAGCTCTGTCCAACTAAGAGATGTGTTGTCGCCGCTGAGGCCGGTGACTTGTGCATTCTGGGTGTCCGTGATGGAGACTTTCGCGGCATTCAGGGTCACTGAAGAGACGATGGACGGCGCGTTCCAGCCTTTGAGAATTGCGTCGGCCATAAACCAGTGTGCCCAGGGTTCAGGATGCACGCGATCAGGAAGAAAGAGCTGTGTGGCGAGGGGATTTAGCCCGACTCCCTTCTTGATTGCAGCGACAAACGGGGCATTCAGATCGGTGAACGATGCGTTGTATTTGCGGGCGAGGTCGCGGTTCAAGTCGGAGAAGTGAGTCAGCGTTGCGTTGTAGCCTCCGGGGAATTTCTCGGGACGCGTAAAGTCGTCGTAAGGAGACGGGCCGAAGAGAGTGATGCGCGCTTTAGGGAGTGTCTTGCGGATTGATGTGAGGATGTATTCGTAGCCCTGAGTGTAGCGGCTCTCGATCTCCGGTGTAAGGTGGATGTAGGAACCGTCGTTCATGCCGAGCATGATGGTGACTACGGTGGGCTTGTCGGGAAAGACGTCGCGGCTGAGACGTTGATCGATGGGCCCCGCGGCGCCGCCCAAGACGCGGTCTCCGCCGAAGCCCTCGTTGAAGAACTGCACCTGCATGTGCGGGAAGCGCGTGGCAGTGTAGAGCTCGACCCACTGGGTGTAGTAGCGCTGCTCGGTGATGCTGTCTCCATAAAAGACAACAGTGTCGCCATCGTGGAGATAGAAGGGCTTCTGCTGCGCTTGTGCCTGCGACACTTGTACAGAAAGTAAGGACGACACCAGGCACGCGCAGGTAAATAGCGCAGAGCAATATTTCGATCCGATAGGCATATCTGTTGGTTCCCTTGACGAGAATACACGGACGGATCAGGAGATGTCTGCCTATCGGCGCCGATGCCTTGCGATGCTTCGAGTTGTGTTTATCGGGTGCCTCGCTTGACTGCGTGTTTGCTCGATGATTCGAGCAAGTCTGTCACTCCAAACTCCGATCTGAAGACTCCGTGCTGTGAATGATGTGCGCTTTGCGTTGCTATGTGTATCCACTCGTGCATGGTCACGCGGGCGATCGCGAGCGCCATCAGCTCATTACGTTGGTCGCGATTGCGGCCAATTCCCTGCCACGCGAGCATCTGGCCAATGCGTTTGCAATCCACGTGGATGAAGGGTTCGATGTGGCCGCTGTCAACTCTGACCCATCCGAGTGCGCCAGGTGACCACGTCTTGCCGGAAAGATCGGGGTGAGGAGACGGCTCCGTTATGCAATCGCCATGGAGGAAGACGACGATCGAGCGTCCTACGACGAGGCCGCGCGAGATCGATTCTCCGGGGATGATCTGCACGTCGAAGCTTGCGGGTGTGCCAGGACCGAAGACTGTCGTGTAATCGAAAAGAGGCTGCATTTCCGGAGATCCGGAGTCGATCTCTTCTCTGAGTGCCTTAACAAGCTCCGGCCACAGACCCTCAGGCATAGGCCAATCGCTGAAGATGGCCAGGGTGGTGCTGGGAAGCGGTTCCAGCCTCGCAGGGAAGGACATGGTGGTCGAGATGAGAAAAAGAGCGGCGACCAATAGAAGACGGGGTGTAAATGTGTTGCCGAATCGGACTCTCATGTCGTGAGTGTGCGCCGGGTGGAGACATGCGTCCAATAGATTGGTGATATAGTTATCATCTGTATTGGAGATGGATCAATATCGGAGGTGAATCTATGGAAGTCCGGCAACTGCAGATTTTTCGGGCGCTCTCAGAAGAACTGAACTTCACACGTACGGCGGAGCGGGTTCACACAGTGCAGTCCAACGTCACTACACAGATCAAGGCTCTGGAAGATGAGCTTGGAGCGCCGCTCTTTGACCGGCTGGGGCGCCGGGTGACACTTACGGATGCCGGGCGCCGGTTTCAGCCGTTTGCCGAACAGGCCCTTGCTGCGATGGAACAGGGCCAGCGTGCTATCCAGACGGGATCGGCGCCGAGTGGTCCTTTGCGGATTGCTTCGCCGGAGAGCGTGCTCACGTATCGGCTGCCGTCGGTGCTTCGCGCCTACCGCCGGAGGTTTCCGGACGTTGAACTGATCTTTCGCCCATTTTCGGACGGGACGGTGTGTTCGATGCTCGAAACCGGGAAGTTTGATATGGCGATCCAGATGTCTGACACAGTTTCCAATTCATCATTAAGGTCATCGCGATTGCGGACTGAGCAGGTGTTTCTCATCGCCGACGCAAGTCACCCGTTGGCCAAGCGCCGTATAGTGAAGCTGGCCGACCTGGCCGGCCAGATGTTGCTGCTCACGGAAGCCGGCTGCGGTTATCGACAAAAGCTCGACCGGATGCTCGCGATGCAGAACATCCGGCCGGGAAATGTCACAGAGTTTACCAGTGTAGAAGCGATCAAACAGTGTGTGATCGCTGGGATGGGGCTGGGGCTGCTGCCGGCGATTGCCGTGTCACGCGAGTTAAAGCAGCATCAGTTCAAAACGCTGGCGTGGGCTGGGCCATCGCTGGACATTGCAACTCATATCATCTGGCACAAAGATAAGTGGGTATCGCCGGCCATGGCGGCATTTCAGGAGTTGATGCAGGCGAAGCTCGATGACTCGGAGGTTGGGAGATCTCCGTTGGCGATCGAGGGCTCACTGGCAGGTTGATGAAATCGGTTAATAGACACCTAGCCGATTACTCAAACTGGAGTTCTGGGAGGGTTCCGCGACGTCCGTAGCCTTAACATCACGAAGATCGAATTCAGAGAAACGATATCGCTGAATTGCGCTAAGGCTTTTTCTTACTGCCTATCCCACACGCTCGTGAACACGGACGACGATTTTGCAGGCTTGCTTACTATCGTCAAAGTCTTACCGTCATCGGACACCTTGAATTCTTCCGTGTCCTCCGATTTGCCGTTAACCAGGCTCTCAATTTGAAGAAGATGGGCATTGACCCGTTTTCCGGATGAAGCCTGGCCTTCGACATCGCCAGCGCCTTTATCGAAATACACTTTTCCATCGAAATTCATTTCCGTCAGATGTTTGTTGGCGGGAACACTGAAGCTCAGACCATCCGTTCCGAAGGCCTCAATTATCAGCTTCAGTTCTTCGCCAGACGTCTTCTCTACCATCGAAACCGACTTCCATTCCCCGAAGATACTCTCGCCAGGGATCACCCTTGTATAGGTCGTGATCGTCTCATCCTGCCCACCATTGTCGCTTGTGAATACGTCATGGAGCGTCAATGTCTTGTCATCTGGCGAGACGGTATAGGTGCGCACCATTTTCCTATCATCTATTCTGATCATCTCCCAGTTATGGTCATCCAGTTTTCTGAAGGAAACCGTGTCTCCGGAGGGCGTCTTGATTGAAACACCGTCTGCTTTAATCTCGGTCGTTTGCCCTGTGCTTCCTGTCAGGGCATATCGATCGCCGCCAAGATTCTTAATGCCGTAAGTGATGGTCGGTTTGGGGCTCTTTTGGGCGTTATATATCCATGTGCCGATGAATGGATCTGTGGCGGCTAACATGCTGGTGCTTGTGAGGATACTGGCTAGCAACAGAGCATATCGTCTCAATGGATCACTCCTTTCAAATGTGGCGAGAGATCTATCACGAGGATACTGGCCAGCAACAGAGCATATCGTCTCAATGGATCACTCCTTTCAAATGTGGCGAGAGATCTATCACGAGGATACTGGCTAGCAACAGAGCATATCGTCTCAATGGATCACTCCTTTCAAATGTGGCGAGAGATCTATCACACGGTTCGAATCCAGCATTAGATACACGGGGCTTTTCTCCTGGCGCAATTCCGGCGGAGAATTTGCCTATTACCACACATCACGTGATACCTGAAGAGCAGGGTAACATGTAGCTATACGATCCGGCCGTAAACATACCGGCACCGAAAGCCCCATCGAAGTCGATGAAGATGCGACGGCGTGTGTCGGTGGAGGGGATGTCGAAGGTTCGGCGATACCTGCCGGCGCTGGTTTAGGGATAGCGGCGGCCAATTGGCTTGTAACCGTGTGAGTTTTTGCGGCGTGTGACGCGTGACATTTGGAAGACACCTCGGCGACACGATGGCGAGCGAGGGCATATGCGACTGTTGCGCTGATAGCCCGAAGCTCAGAACTGAATGACAAGAAGAGAATATACCCGAACCGGAGCGAAAGCGGTCAACGCTTTCATAGGCTATGAGCTGGCTGAGACGAGCTCCGGGCTCTGCTACACTTACAAAGGCGGAAAGCTGGCGCCGGCCGGCATAAGCCACATAACATACGTACTTGTCTGGAGAGATGGCCGAGTGGCTGAAGGCGCACGCTTGGAAAGCGTGTTTACCGCAAGGTAACGTGGGTTCGAATCCCACTCTCTCCGCCATTTACCTTCCAATGGGTCCAATAGAGTTCGATAAAGCCCGCAAAATACCCATAACACACAAATTCAAAGGACTTAGTAAATCCGCTCTTGAGTATGCCGGCGTACTCGCCTTCGCTAAGCATGTTCGTATGAGGAGCGCTTAAGGGCTTCCGCTTCAAGCACGTGCACCTTCGTGTCTTTTCACAGAGGTTGGATCTGCTCAGGCGCTTTTAGCCTGGGACAGGGGCTTTGACTAGCCAAGGTTTTTGGGACGCCAACGTTTGTCATGAACAGAGCGGTGGAGGATACGGTGGACGAACTTTGTTAGTGCTCTTCCCTATCAGTCCTTCGAGAAGGTTTTGACGAAAGTAGCGCGGTCTGCGAATTCTACCTGTGTGAGGGAGCATCTTTACTTCCGACTACCTGCCGATTCGGGACTCTTTAATCCAGAATTGGCCGTCGGAATAAGCGAGTCAAAGGGGGCTTACCGTCAGGGGTTTCCTAAGGTGGGTTGGGCTTCACTCCGGATGTGTCGGATTCTACATCGGTTTCATTTGGCTTCCAATTTGCCGGTCAATCAGGATTGATCGAGCCTGCGAAAAAATTGTAGTTGTCCCAGTCCGCGATACAGGGGTCATCGATCTGAGTTCCGGCAACGAGCAGACTATGCATATGTGGAAAGCAAACAACGCTTCCCACATATACACATCCACGAAGGCGGCGAAAAGACAATCTCAACGCTAAACCTAAACGGGAATCTCTGGTTATGAATGGTTGAGCACTCGGGGGCAGGCCAGCAATTTTATCGAGCTACAAAGTCGGAATGAAAACTTGAAAACATGTCACGGCGCCGGAAGGCCTAATGATACTGCGGAAAGATAGTGTGCCGTCATGTTTCTGAACTATTCCTCTACTAATCCAGAGCCCCAGGCCGGTACCCTTGGTCGACTTGGTCGTAAAAAATGGCTCAAAGAGATGTTTTGCGTCATCGGAACGAACGCCGAAGCCGCTGTCAGTGATTGAGACACGCACACCGGCTGACTTCAAGGATCTCTTTCCTGCTGAGGCAACGCGCACGCGAAGTCGGCCGCCTTCGGGCATGGCCTGGATCGCATTGATGATCAGATTCAGAAAGACTTGTTTTAGCTCAGCAGGAAAACCATGCACGTGGCCTTCGATCTCGTAGCGCCTTTCGATCGAGATTCGATTGATCTGCATTGGACGTTGTTGAAGCTCCAGTATCTCATCGAGAAGCAGTGATAGCGGCAACTGAACCGCATGCTTTGATTCACGATAGAAGCTTAGCGTTTGTTTGGTTATATGCGCAACGCGCGAGAGCTCCTGCTCTGCAAGCTGAGCGTAGTGGCGCGCTTGCTCGTCAAGAGACGGATGTTCGCGTAGCAGGAAGAACAAGTTGGTGATTGCCGCCAAGGGATTGTTAATCTCATGCGCAACAATTCCGGCCACCTTGCCCATCGCTGCAAGTCGATCGTTTCGGCGCAATGCCTCTTCAGCGATCAATTGCGATGTAATATCGCGATTGATCTCCAACACTAGCGCGCTATTCAGCTTGAGCGCTTGCCGGCTTGCCACTACGATTTCCCTTTCGGTCCTCGTAGACTGGACCAGGTTCCCTTCCCACCGTCCGTTCAAACTGAGCGAAGAAACGATCTCTTCCTCAGCCACCGGCAATTTCGTCCGCAGGATCTCATGGGCCTTCATCCCGGTTACTTCGTTACGCGACCATCCGTAGAGGGCTTCGGCTCCGGCATTCCAAAACTGGATGTTACCCGATGAATCGCGCACCATAATAGCTTCAGAGGCCAGATCCAACAGTTCTGCTCGCTCACGCAAGGTGTCTTCCATGCGTTTGCGCTCGGTGACATCGAAGAACACTCCGACTGCACCCCGGACATTCCCAATCTCATCGAAAAGGGGCGATGCACTCGCCACCATCGAAACCGGAACATTTTCTCGGACGTGGATCTCCAACTCAGCCATACCAGTGGGCTTCTGCATTCGCACGGCTCTCTGTACGGGCAATGCGTCGTGATCGACGAGTCCTCGCTGATCAAATACCCGGAACTCCCCTCCCGGCCTGAAGCTTCTCGCGAGGTTTTCACCCTGTGTTGTACTGAGTATTTCGCTTAGGGCTGCATTGCCGGTGACACGCTCGCACCTTGCATCGTGGGCCACCACCACTCCAATAGGAAGAACGCTCATGATGGACTCGAGCTCAGCTACGCGTTCCTGCAATTGCTCATTCAGAATGCGCAGTTCTTCGCTGCGTTGAGCGACACGAACTTCCAGCTCACGATTCAGGTCCTGCAACTGTCGCGTCTTGCGATGCAGCTCTGCAAAGACACTGACTTTTGCACGAAGCACCTCAGGGACAACCGGCACTGAAATGTAATCAACCGCACCGCTTTGATAACCTCGTATGCGATCGACATCCGTAAGGTGAACTGCGGAAACAAAGATGATAGGCGTCTTCTGAAAGCGGGGATGTTGACGCATCATATCCGCCAATTCAAAGCCATCTATCTCTGGCATGCTGACGTCCATCAGCACAACGGCAACATCCGATTTCAAAAGATGATCTAGGGCCTCACGGCCCGAGGTGGCCTTTACGAGATTCTCGCCCAGTTCCTGCAGAATCACTTCATAGGTCAGAAGCTTTGCGGGCTGATCGTCGACCAACAGGATTGTCACCGGACCCTTGCCATCCTGCATTTGCATCGGCAATTCTGATCGAGTGACCCCAAATGCCGGCGTTGCCGACTGTGGCGACTTCAAACGTGCGAGTGGCCTGATCATATTTACCTGTGCAGCCATGCCCTCAATCCCGAAAGTAGCTGATCTGTGTTTACTGGCTTTGCCATATACTCGGACGCTCCAGCCTCAAGGCATTTCTCGCGGTCACCTTTCATGGCTTTGGCTGTAAGCGCGATGATCGGTAAGCGACGGAACTCAGCATTCTGCCGGATTACCTGCATCGTTTCATATCCGTCCATCTCAGGCATCATAATGTCCATCAGAACAATCGCGACATCTGGCGTCGACTCTAATGTCTGAATCGCTTCGCGTCCCGTGCCGGCAGTAAGAACAGTCATGCCTCTTCGCTCTAGAACGCTGCTCAGAGCGAAAATGTTTCGCACGTCGTCGTCGACAACGAGAACTTTGCGTCCGACGAGCGCTTCATCTGAGCGATGCAGCCGATCCAGCATCCTTTGCTTTTCAGGCGGCAGATTTGAGACCACCCTGTGCAGAAAGAGAGAGGTCTCGTCGAGCAGCCGCTCCGGCGATTCAACGTCTTTTACTACCACACTGCGTGCCAATGCATGGAGCAGGGCATCTTCTTCTGGAGAAAGATCTTTACCTGTGAATACCACGACTGGCAACTCTAGCAGCGCAGGAGCATCGTGAATGCGTTCGAGAACATCAAATCCCGACATATCCGGCAATCGTAGATCGAGAACAACGCAATCAAACCTCTCTTTGTTCAAAACGGAAAGCGCAGCCTCGCCGCCATCGACCACATCTACTTCGATGTCGTCGTAGCTGAGCAACTCTCGAATACTGAGCTGTTCGGCGGGGTTATCTTCGACAACCAGCAGCCTCTTTAGCCTCGGACCAACGTACTCCCGGATGCGGTCTAGCGCGCGATCCAAACCTTCAGGAGTTGTAGGCTTGGTTACGAACGAGAAAGCGCCACGCGAGAGGCCGAGGCGCCAGTCTTCATCCATGGTGAGCATCTGCACCGGGATGTGTCTTGTTTGAATATCTTGCTTGAGGTGATTCAGCACCACCCAGCCGAGCATGTCTGGCAGAAAAACGTCCAGCGAGATCGCCGTTGGCCGAAATTCGCGCGCGAATGCAAGAGCCTCTGATCCGCGCGAAGCCACCAGAGCCTTGAAGCCTTTGTCCCTGGCTACATCGCACAAAACCCTTGCGTAATGCGGGTCATCCTCGACGATCAAAAGAACTTTGTCTCCTGTTTCGATCGTTTCCCGGTCATCTTCAACACGCTCGATGATCTGCTCTGCGGCTGTTGTTCCCAATTGCAGCGCAGGCAGCGAAGAGCTTACAAACTCTCGCGGAGAGGTCAGTGCCTGTGAAGAAGCACCTACATATGTCAGTGGTACAAACAGCGTAAAGGCGCTACCCTGGCCGGGCATGCTGCGCAGTTGAATCTCTCCACCAAGCAGGTTAGCCAATTCTCGGCTGATCGCAAGACCAAGACCAGTGCCACCGTATTTGCGACTTGTTCCCGCATCGGCCTGCTGGAAGGCTTCGAAGATAATTCTTTGCTTTTCGAGCGGAATACCGATTCCCGTATCGCTTACTTCGAAAGCAATCACGGAACCGGTTCCGCTCAGGATCGGATGCTCATCACTCCAGCCCGACGTAGCGGACGAAACGGAGAGACGCACGCAGCCGCGTTCGGTGAACTTGAATGCGTTCGAAAGTAGGTTCTTGAGGACTTGCTGCAGACGCTTTGAATCGGTCACTAGGCTGCGAGGCAGCTTCGGATCGGAATTGATCTCGAAGGTGAGCCTGCGATTTTCCGCTTCGTGGCGGAAGGGTCGCGCGAGCATTTCAAGCAGGTTGGCGAAGAACACCTCTTCCGCTTCCACCGATACTGTTCCCGACTCGATTTTGGACAGGTCGAGAATATCGCTAATCAGGTTGAGCAGATCCGTTCCGGCCCCATGAATCGTTCTGGCAAACTCCACTTGCTTCAACGTGAGGTTGCCATCTGGATTGTCAGTCAACTGTTGGCCAAGCACAAGAATGCTATTCAGCGGCGTCCGCAGTTCATGCGACATATTGGCGAGGAACTCGGACTTGTACTTCGAGGTCAACGCCAACTCCTTGGCCTTATCCTCCAAAGCGCGCCGCGCCTGCTCGATCTCCTGATTCTTGCGTTCGACTTCGGCGTTTTGCTCAGCAAGCTGTTTTGCCTTCTGCGCGAGCTGTTCGTTCGTCTGCTGCAGTTCCTTCTGCTGGGTTTGTAACTCTGTGGCAAGCTGCTGAGACTGCTTCAGCAATGCCTCGGTCTGCATAGTGGCTTCAATGCTGTTGAGCACAATGCCGATGCTCGCCGTCAGCTGCTCAAGAAAAGCCAGATGCGAGGCGGTAAAATTACTGAGCGTCGCCAGTTCGATTACCGCTTTTACCCGGTCCTCGAAAAGAATCGGTAGGACGATTACATTGCGCGGGACAGCTTCAAATAGGCCGGAGCGAATTGGCAGCGTCCCCGGCGGAAGATCGCCAATAAGCATGCGACGTTTATCTCGAGCGCACTGCCCAAGAAGGCCTTCACCCACTGCGATTCTCTCGAGATGACCGTCAGGAGTACTGGAGTAGGTGGAGAGAAGGACCATGCTCATAGAGTCTTCTTCTTCCATGCGATAGATCAGTCCCTGTTGCGCGTTGACGAGCGGGGCGAGCTCAGAGAGCAGCATGCGGCCCACCGTTCCAAGTTCACGCTGCCCTTGCAACATACCGGTAAAGCGCGCGAGGTTAGTCTTCAACCAATCCTGTTCATTGTTACGGTCCGTTGTCAGGCGCAGATTGTCGATCATGGTATTGATGTTGTCTTTGAGCTCGGCCACCTCGCCGCTGGCTTCTACCTGGATCGAACGCGTCAGATCGCCTTTGGTTACAGCGGTCGCAACCTCAGCGATCGCGCGAACCTGGTTAGTCAAGTTATCTGCCAGCAGGTTTACGTTGCCTGTCAGATCCTTCCACGTACCAGCTGCTCCCGGTACGTTGGCCTGCCCACCAAGGCGACCTTCAACGCCTACTTCGCGGGCAACAGTTGTCACTTGATCGGCGAAGGTGGCCAGCGTCCCAGTCATGTTGTTGATGGTCTCTGCCAACGCTGCCACCTCACCTTTGGCGTTCACCGTCAACTTCTGTGTCAAGTCGCCGTTAGCAACGGCTGTTACTACCTTCACAATGCCGCGAACCTGTTCAGTAAGGTTGGCAGCCATGACATTTACGTTGTCGGTAAGATCCTTCCAGGTGCCGGCCACGCCCGGAACCTGCGCCTGTCCGCCAAGCTTTCCGTCGGTGCCCACTTCGCGGGCAACCCGCGTTACTTCGGCTGCGAAGGCATTGAGTTGGTCGACCATTGTATTGATTGTGTTCTTAAGTTCGAGAATCTCGCCCTTTACATCCACAGTGATCTTGCGTGAAAGGTCACCACGGGCCACCGCCGTAGTAACTTCAGCGATATTACGCACCTGACCGGTGAGGTTGCCGGCCATGGCGTTTACAGAATCTGTGAGATCCTTCCAGGTGCCGGCCACGCCCGGCACATTTGCCTGTCCACCGAGGCGGCCCTCTGTTCCTACTTCGCGGGCAACACGCGTTACCTCAGCAGCGAACGACCGCAGCTGCTCGACCATAGTGTTCAGCGTTTCTTTCAACTGCAGAATCTCGCCGCGGACGTCAACGGTAATCTTCTTGGAAAGGTCACCGTTCGCGATTGCTGTCGCGACCTCGGCGATATTTCTTACCTGCCCGGTCAGATTGCTGGCCATGAAGTTTACGTTGTCGGTAAGGTCTTTCCATGTCCCTGCCACGCCAGGCACCTGGGCCTGACCACCTAGTTTGCCGTCAGTGCCAACCTCGCGCGCAACGCGTGTCACTTCGCCGGCAAACGCATTGAGCTGGTCCACCATCGTGTTGATGGTGTTCTTCAACTCAAGAATTTCGCCCTTAACATCCACGGTGATCTTGCGCGAAAGGTCGCCTCTGGCAACAGCCGTCGTGACCTCAGCGATGTTTCTTACTTGGCCGGTCAGATTGCCTGCCATGGAGTTGACCGAGTCCGTTAGATCCTTCCACGTCCCGGCTACGCCGGGTACATTCGCCTGCCCGCCGAGACGGCCCTCTGTTCCCACTTCGCGGGCCACGCGAGTCACCTCTCCGGCAAACGCGTTGAGCTGGTCCACCATTGTGTTAATGGTGTCTTTCAGAAGTAAAATCTCTCCACGCACATCGACGGTAATCTTCTTCGAAAGGTCGCCATTCGCGATGGCCGTCGATACCTCTGCGATGTTCCTCACCTGACCGGTTAGATTGCTGGCCATCGAATTTACGGAGTCAGTCAGGTCCTTCCACGTACCGCCCACGCCAGGAACCTGCGCCTGCCCACCCAGTTTGCCGTCCGTGCCGACTTCACGGGCCACGCGAGTAACTTCGGAGGCAAACGAACGAAGCTGATCCACCATAGTGTTAATCGTGTCTTTCAACTCAAGGATTTCGCCCTTCACGTCGACGGTGATCTTGCGGGAAAGATCGCCTCGGGCAACTGCAGTCGCTACTTCGGCAATATTTCTCACTTGGCCCGTCAGGTTGCTGGCCATGAAGTTCACGTTATCTGTCAGATCCTTCCACGTGCCCGCCACACCCGATACTTGCGCCTGACCGCCAAGCTTTCCCTCTGTGCCGACTTCACGCGCAACGCGGGTGACCTCGCCTGCGAAGGCGTTAAGCTGATCCACCATCGTATTGATCGTGTTCTTAAGCTCGAGAATTTCGCCCTTCACGTCGACGGTGATCTTGCGTGACAAATCGCCCCTTGCGACCGCGGTTGTTACTTCGGCGATATTTCTCACCTGGCCGGTCAGATTACCTGCCATCGAGTTCACCGAATCGGTAAGGTCTTTCCAGGTTCCGGCGACGCCGGGAACGTTGGCTTGACCGCCAAGGCGCCCCTCCGTCCCGACCTCACGCGCTACGCGCGTCACCTCACCAGCGAAGCGGTTGAGCTGATCCACCATCGTATTCAACGTTTCCTTCAGCTGAAGGATTTCGCCACGCACGTCCACCGTGATCTTTCGTGAAAGATCTCCCTTTGCAATTGCGGTCGCCACTTCGGCAATATTTCTTACCTGGCCTGTCAGGTTGCTGGCCATGAAATTCACGTTGTCGGTCAGATCCTTCCAGGTGCCGCCGACTCCGGGCACCTGCGCCTGTCCGCCCAGCTTGCCTTCGGTCCCCACCTCACGGGCCACACGGGTCACTTCGCCGGCGAATGCGTTTAGCTGGTCCACCATCGTATTAATGGTGTCCTTGAGCTCGAGAATCTCCCCCTTCACGTCGACGGTGATCTTGCGGGAGAGGTCGCCGCGCGCAACGGCCGTGGTTACTTCTGCAATGTTTCTTACCTGGGCAGTCAAGTTGCCGGCCATCGCGTTTACGGAATCTGTCAGATCCTTCCACGTACCAGCAACGCCTGGCACCACGGCTTGTCCGCCAAGCTTTCCGTCCGTTCCTACTTCGCGAGCCACGCGAGTAACTTCCGACGCAAACGAGCGCAACTGATCCACCATGGTGTTGATGGCTTCTTTTAACTGCAGGATTTCGCCGCGCACGTCGACCGTAATTTTGCGCGACAGATCACCACTCGCAACGGCTGTAGCCACTTCTGCAATATTCCTAACCTGGCCGGTCAGGTTGCTGGCCATTGAGTTCACCGAGTCTGTGAGGTCTTTCCACGTGCCAGCAACACCGGGAACCTGTGCCTGGCCGCCAAGCTTGCCGTCCGTACCAACCTCGCGCGCCACGCGCGTCACTTCTGAAGTGAATACGCTCAACTGCTGAATCATCGTGTTGACGATGTTGGCCGAGCGCAAAAACTCGCCCTCGAGTGGGCGTCCATCGACGTCGAGGCGCACGGTCTGCGCCAGATTACCCTGGGCTACTGCTCCGATTGCTCGAGTTACTTCGGTTGTGGGTCGGAGCAGGTCCTCGACCAACGTGTTCACTGAGGACTCCATCTCTCCCCAGGAGCCTCGCAGTTGTTGGAAATGGGTCCTTTCCCGTGTTCTGCCACGCTTGCCGACAACCTGTCCGAGGCGCTTCAGTTCGCGCGCCATTTGTTCGTTCGCCGAGACAATTTCGTTGAATGTATCAGCAACCTTGCCTTCGAGTCCCGTCCACTCATTCGGCAGGCGAACTGAAAAATCACCGTCGCGCATCTTGCGCAAAGCCGTCAGCAATCGAACGATATCCAGACTGCTCGCGTCAGATTTCGAGTGAGCAGTTCCATTTCCGGACTTAACGACTGTCGCTCCAGGAGAGTCAACAGAGGATGTGTGTTCAATGCTTTTCAAGAGCAATCCTCACGCATCTGTGATGGGCTACGATTTTCAGTAGAGAATAGGGCACGAAAGTATGTATAGGCCGCCCGAAACTTGATTCGCGGTACGGCGGCAGGTGAATCTCCGCAAAACGAGATGATCGCGCACTTGCGCATGACATATAGGAATTGCCGGCTAATTCTATCGGAATCGGGGAGAAACAATTTCGTGAGATGCCAATCGACCTCAAGTGGTTGCCCGGATCATTTCTTGCAGTTTTTCGACGCCCCGCGGTCAAAACCGCTCTCTAGCGAACGATGAGTTTCAGATTGATCTTCTTGTAGAACATCCAAATACCTCTACTGGAATTCTACTGACCAGCGCAGATACTGTTGTCTTGCTAGGTCGACCTTCGCTTCGCTGATGCTTTTATGAGCTTGATACCACCCCGAGTAGAGGATTTTTCGCTGACGACGGGCTTCTTCGGCGTTCTCGCTCTTGCATTGTCGGCTCTTGCGCAGCGCGTCCGGCAGATTGATTACATTGCCTGGACCCGTCCTCGGAACTTCGTCCTTGGGTGAGGTGAGATGTCTGATCTTCCCGTCAACGAACTCTTGCTGCAACCCGGTATTCACCTTCGAATTTACCGAGATCGAACGTCGCCGATCCCTTCGCTATAAGTGCTTCTGTCGAATCCAGAGAATTCTAGTTGATTTCCGCATCTTTGATGTCCCGGAAGTAGTCTCGCTGATCCGGAGGCTCGTTTTGATACCGAAGTGCTTAGGCCATCATCCCGCGCCCATCAGTTCCAGCCGAGGTGATGGTGCCGAGACATTCGCAAGCGCCACCGTAAAGTACGATAAATTGTGCCGATATCCTCAGATATCCCGTTAGAGCCGAAGCCAGCTCCGAAGCCGGAGCGAGGTGTTCGGGAATTCTTGAAGGAGCTTGGACCTGGGCTGATCACCGGGGCCGCCGATGATGATCCTTCTGGAATTTCCACAT
>Ga0206922_1108_pt1 | contig 21137 bp, 21 predicted proteins | sample Alteio_BWOrgHeat_63_FD_152976 | JGI IMG/M metagenome (GOLD analysis project Ga0206922, IMG submission 152976) | Enriched cells from forest soil in Barre Woods Harvard Forest LTER site, Petersham, Massachusetts, United States -... | ecosystem: Environmental > Terrestrial > Soil > Temperate forest >... | reverse complement strand
GAAACGTCTTGCAATCCCACGGGATATGGGCAGTTGATTCGGATATTTCATATCGATCTGTTTCTCCGCTTTCTTTGATCCGTTGGTGCAGGTGCGGTCTGTCACGATTTGTGGGCGATACCCTCACTTTGAGGGTGCTGCAAGGTTAAACACCAACACGACGTAGATTACGCGCGAACGGCAAAAGGTTTTTCAGCAATCGACCAGCAAGGATAAGGGTCGCATTGCGAAGCTATGCTGTGATGTTTCAATTTGCTCAGAGGCAGAGGCGAGATGAACGAGGTGCTGATCCGAGCGATTTTGGGACGGATGAGTGTGCTTCGCTAACGCGCTCAGACGAGATGTGTCGGCGTATGTACTGCAAAAAGCTCGAAGAGGTTTGTCAGCAACAAAAGTTTCTCGATACGCGGCGTGAGGTGGACGAGCTCCAGCTTGCAGTTGCCGCGATGGATCGCGGAGACCTTCAGGGAGACGATCGTTCCGAGGCCGGCACTGTCGAGGAACTGGAGATTGGTGAAGTCGAGGGTGATGCGGCCGCCTCGTTCGATCAGCGGACTTACGAGCGCTCGCACCTCCGCAGTGTTCTCGCTGACGATCTTGCCGTGGCAGAGGATCGTGGCCACGGGCCAGCCTTTCTCGTCGGTCGACTTCTCGATTTCATAGTGGAAGGGCTGGAATGGCATGCGGTCTTTCCTTTGCTGGAGAATATTGGCAATTCTAACGGTCGCGCTGGAGAGGTCAAGGAAAATCCAGGCTCTACTGGTATGCGTACTGGAAAGGCATTCCCATAATCATTGATTCAAAGGGAGCAAATTTATACTTAAGGTGACATGGCTGAATTTTCTGAAGTTGATGAGCAATTGGACCTTTTGCAGAAGGGTGCTGCTGAGATTATTCGCGTTGCGGATCTGCGGGAGCGGTTGGAGGAGAGCCGCAAGACCGGGCGGCCACTGCGAGTGAAGGCGGGCTTCGATCCAACCGCGCCCGACCTGCACCTGGGACATACTGTTCTGATGCGCAAGCTCCGCCACTTTCAGTGGCTTGGGCATACGGTGATTTTTCTGGTAGGGGATTTTACTTCGCTGATCGGCGACCCGACCGGGCGCAACGTAACGCGCAAGCCGCTGACCCGCGAACAGATCGACGAAAATGCGGAAACCTATCAGGCGCAGGTCTTCAAGATTCTGGACCGGGAAAAGACCGAGGTTCGGTTTAATTCAGAATGGCTGGACAAGCTCGGGTATGAGGGCGTGGTCCGTCTTGCTTCGCACTTCACCGTTTCTCAGATGTTGGAGCGCGATGAGTTTCACAAACGCTATGAGGCGGAGCAGCCGATCGGACTGCATGAGTTTCTGTATCCGGTGATGCAGGGGTACGACTCGGTTGCGCTGGAGTGCGATGTGGAGCTGGGTGGGATGGATCAAAAATTCAATCTGCTGTGCGGACGCGAACTGCAGCGGCACTACGGACAGAAGCCACAGATTGTGCTGATGACGCCGATTCTGGAGGGGCTGGATGGCGTGCAGAAGATGTCGAAGTCGCTGGGGAATGCGATCGGCATCAATGAGGCTCCGACAGAGATGTATGGCAAGCTGATGTCCATTTCAGACGAGGTGATGTGGAAATACTGGACGCTGCTGACCGACCTGAAGCAGTCGGAGGTGGACGAGTTGAAGGCTAAGGTCGCATCGGGCGCGCTCCATCCGATGGAAGCGAAGAAACGGCTCGCTCGGGCAATTGTGGCGGATTTTCATTCGCAGGCCGATGCGCAGCATGCGGATGAGAACTGGGCGCGGATGTTTCAGCAGAAGGGTGAAAGCGAGGATCTGGAAGAGGTTTCGCTGGCCTATTCGGACCTGGTGGGTACGACCGGATTGCCGGGTGGGTTGGAGATTCGGCTGCCGAAGCTCTTGATTGCTCTGGGGCTCGCAGCTAGCGGGGCTGAAGCCAGCCGCAAGATGGCCGAGAAGGCTGTGAAGTTGGACAGTGAGGTCGCTACGAATGCTTTAATTCGTCTGGAGTCGCTGCCGGCACGGCTGGTGGTTCGATTAGGGAAGAGGGCGAAGGTGGCGGTGATTACGTAAAACGGCTTGCCCGACTATTGGTGGAGCGATGAACTCGTTCCCATGCGCGAACCGGGCTGCCATTGGTTTCACGAAAGGCAGCTCCTCGCGGTACCGACGCCCTCAGTGCCTACTCGCAGAGAGTGGAACGTATTGCTGAATCCACGCATGCGCGGATTGGCGATCTCCAGGTAGAGGCTCCGTGGGCGTTTGTCTTTGACGCTCGGATGTTTGCAAGCAGGTAAATCCTGGCTGATCTTCTACAAGAAACGAAAAGGCGAAAGGAAGCGATCCACGGAGCCGGTTGGTACGATGACTGTTTGGGAGAAGACCGGAATGGGCAGAGTTTTGGACGGGACTACGATTGCCGCGGCGATCAAGACGGAGGTGGCTGAAGAGGTAAAGCTTCTCGCCGCGAGGAGTATCAGACCGGGGCTTGCGGCGGTGCTGGTAGGGCATGTGCCGGCTTCGGAGATCTATGTTCGCAGCAAGGTAAAGACCTGCGGCGAGCTGGGATTGTTCAGCGAGATGATTGAGCCTCCTGAGACTGTGACGACTGAAGAGATGCTGGATCTGATTACGAAGCTGAATGCGCGTGACGATATTGATGGAATCCTGATTCAGCTTCCGCTGCCAAAACATGTGAATGCGAAGCTGCTGCTGGATTCAGTGGATCCGGAGAAGGATGTGGATGGATTCCATCCGTGGAATGCTGGACTGCTGCAGGCGGGGCGGCCGGCGCTGGCGCCCTGTACCCCTGCGGGTGTGATTGAGATTTTGAAGCGGAGCGGAATTGCGATCAACGGGCAGAATGCGGTGATTGTGGGTCGCAGCGATATTGTGGGCAAGCCGGCGGCGATGCTGCTGCTGCATGAGAATGCGACGGTAACGATTTGCCACTCCAAGACGCGGGATCTGGGGAAGACTACGCGTGAGGCAGATATTCTTGTGGCGGCGATCGGGAGGGCTGGGTTTATTACTCCGGAGATGGTGAAACCCGGTGCAACGGTGATTGATGTGGGCATCAATCGCGTGACGGAGCTCGCGGAGTTTGAGCGGTTCTTTGCCGGGGATGGACGGCGGGCAGAGATCTTTTCCAAGCGCGGGTCGACGATTGTGGGCGATGTCCATCCGAAGGCGTTCGAAGTAGCGGGAGCCTATACGCCGGTGCCGGGCGGGGTGGGTCCGCTGACGATTGCGATGTTGATGTCGAATACGGTACGGGCTGCGCGCATGCGGCGAGGGCTATAGACAGATGCTGCGCGTGGGACTTACTGGAAGCCTCGGCAGCGGGAAGAGTACCGTCTCGGGATATCTGCGCGAGCTGGGCGCGAAGGTGATCGAGGCCGATAAGCTGGGCCGCGAGCTGATGGAACCGGGACAAGAGGTCTTTGACGAGATTGTCGAAGTATTTGGACCGGAGGTAGTGGACGCGGATGGAAAACTCGATCGCGCGAAGCTTGCCGAGATGGCGTTTCGGGGAAGCCGGCTTCAAGAATTGAATGCGATTGTGCATCCGGCGGTGATTGCCGCACAGAGAGACTGGATGCGTGAGGTTTTTGCGGAGGATCCCAAAGCGGTTGCGGTTGTGGAAACTGCGCTGATTTTTGAGGTGGAGCGCGATGCGCGTCTGCGCGGCGAGTCGGAGAGCGTGCTGAGTTATTGGCGAAGGCGTTTTGATCGCGTGATTGTCGTCACCGCGCCTGAGGACGTTAAGATTGCGCGATATGTTGCCCGGGTTTCGCCGGATGGGTGGAGCGAAGAGGCGGCTGCGGATGCGCGTTCGCGGCTGGGGAAGCAGTTGTCGGATGCGGTCAAGGCTTCGCGAGCCCATTTCGTGATCAAGAACGATGGCGATCTGTCTGCCTTGCAGGAGCAGGTTGAGGCTGTATGGAAGCAATTGGTTGAGTTGAGCAACAATTCATAATCCCGAGAGTTATTAGAATGGATACTGGAGCGCGAGAGATCGCGACTCGTCAGGTTTTAGCGGCTGGTTGATTGGCCGCTTCGGAAAGGCTTGTTGATTATGAGACTGCGTCGCGTTTTGTTGATTGTGTTGCTTGTCGGCGGTTTTTGGTTTGTCACATCCCATCTGCCGGAGCAGTTGAGCAGAATGGATCTTCTGAATACCGCCGGGGTCTCGCGGTCTCCGCTGGCGCTGACCGAGGCACATGCCTCGCCTGCGTACGACGCCGATGAGCAGAACAATATCGCGGTGTACAAGAAGGCGCTGCCTTCGGTCGTGAATATTACTTCAAAGTCGATGACCTATAACTTTTTCTACGGGCAGGTTCCGCAGGAGGGGCAGGGTTCGGGGTTCATTCTGGATCGCGCGGGGCATGTGTTGACGAATTTTCACGTAATCGCAGATGCGAATCGCATTTCCGTGAGAACAAGCGACAAGCGCGATTACAAGGCTACGATTGTCGGCACAGACAAGATGCATGACCTGGCGCTGCTGCAGATCACCGGGCAGAATCTGCAGCCGGTGACTCTGGCGGACTCGACCGATCTGACGGTGGGGCAGAAGGTATATGCGATTGGAAATCCGTTTGGGCTGAATGGCACGATGACGCGGGGAATTATCAGCTCGATCCGGTCGATTCGGGGACCGGAAGATGCGCCGATTGAGGATGCGATTCAGACCGATGCGGCGATCAATCCGGGCAACTCGGGTGGGCCGCTGCTGAACTCTCGAGGCGAGGTAATCGGGATCAACACACTGATCGCTTCGAATGGCGTGGAGCAGAGCTCCGGGATTGGGTTTGCGATCCCGATTAACACGGCGAAGGCGGTACTTGGCGACCTGACGAAATACGGGCGCGTGCGCAGGCCGACGTTGGGGATCAGTTCGCTGGCAATCGGCCCTGATATTGCCGACCAGATGGGATTAGCAGCGGGATCGGGTGTGCTGGTGCAGAGGGTTTCGCCCGGCGGGGCCGCGGATCGAGCCGGATTGCGTGGCGGCAACCAGCAGGCTTATCTGGGCAATCAGCCTATCCTGCTGGGTGGCGATCTGATTGTTGCGGTCGACGGCAAGGAGATAACCGACAACGGTGACCTGAGCACGATTATGGACAAGCATCAGCCCGGCGACACAGTTTCGATTACGTTTTACCGCGGGCGCAAGAAACTGACTGTGAACCTGACACTGGGTGAGGGCCGCGGGGTCAATACCTAACAAAAGGCTCTGGCTGAGACATGTTGGGGGCGGGATGAGATTTGCGAAGGTCGTGTTCTGGATTGCTGGGATCTGGGGCGTACTTGTGATTACGCCGTTGTTCTTCATGCTGGATACCGTGGGACGCCAGACTCCCCCGCCAGTGACTCATATTGATTTTTATTTCGGCTTCGCGATTGTCACATTGATGTGGCAGGTGGCGTTCTTCGTCATTGCTCTTGATCCGGCGCGATATCGGGCGCTGATGATTCCGCCGGCGCTGGCGAAGCTGGGATACGCGGCGATGCTGGCGGTGCTGCACATCAATGCGCTTGTCAGTAACGGCATGATGCTGTTTGCTTTTACGGATGTTCTGCTGGCGATTTTGTTTATCGCGGCCTTTATTGCCACGCGGCCGAGGAACCAGAGAAGCGGATTGCCGAGGGAGTGATCGCAGGACTGTTTCTGGTTTGAAACAGCCCTGCGAAGCCTGCCTCCGGCGTTCGATGTTAGAACTTGATGCCGAGAGTTTGCAGGAAAGATTTGACATCGGGCCAGACGGCCTTGAGGTCCTTGGCCGTCTGAATGTCGAGGGCGATGTTAAGCGGATTCGAAGCAGCGCCGGAGAGCTCGACCAGCGGCTTTTCGATGGTGGTGGCCAGAGTGGCCAGAGCTGCGATTACCGCAGGAGCGGCGTTGAGTGCGCCGTGTGCCTTGCCGAGCCACTTGAGTGCGTCTTCTGCGGCGATTTCGATTCCCTTTTCAATGCTTACAAGAATATTGGCCATGCGATTTTGATCCTCATTCTGCCCTCGGCCGGTTTGCGACCGACCACACGGGCTTTGTGTTTTGTCGCGCGAATACAGGTGCCTGCCGCGCCCGACAGACTGCCAGCGAATGGGCTGAAGCAGCGCAGATCGCGGTTCCAATACACGTGCCCAGCCCACGATCAAGAGTAGGCAAATGAATGGTTATTCCCTGCAAATTAAGTCGGGCATTAAGTGTATTTAAATGTGAAGTTTACAGGAAGATTACGGCGCAAAGGGCTTGACATGCTAAACGGTGCGGACATAACGCCGGCCAATGATCGCATATTCGCCGGAGAGCACCCGCGCGATCGCCTCGCTGTAAGCAATGTGCTCCTCGGCGAGAATGCGTCCTGCCAACGAGTGCGCATCGTCCGTCTCAAGCACAGGAATACTGCGCTGAAGGACGATAACGCCGTGATCTAGATCCTCGTCGACGAAGTGAACCGTGCAACCCGCAAGTTTGCAACCGTATTCGAATGCCTGCTGTTGCGAGTCGAGGCCGGGAAAGGCAGGCAGCAATGACGGGTGGATATTGAGGATGCGATCGCGAAACGCCGCTACGAATTCAGGAGAGAGCAGACGCATGTAGCCTGCGAGACAGACGAGGTCGACGCGATGCTGCTGGAGGCAGGCGGCCACATCCGCGTCATGTTCGCTGCGCTTACGGTCTTTGGAGACGAAGAGAGCCGTGGGAAGGCCGAGTTCACGCGCAGCTAGCAGGCCTGGAGCATCAGCGACGTTGGAGATAACCACTGCGATCTCCGCGTTGCGCAGGCGGCCTTCACGAATGGAGTGCGCGATTGCAAGAAAGTTGGAACCCCGGCCTGAGAGCAAGATGCCCAGGCGGTTCATACAAAGTGCACCCGGCGGTCGCTCTTATCCCCCTTAGTGATGCGGCCGATGACGTGAAACTTCTCTTCGGCGCGGTTGAGGAGCGCCTTCGCTTTGCTGAACTTGTCAGCGGGCACGACGATGATGAGTCCGACACCCATGTTGAAGGTGCGAAGCATCTCGTCCTGGGGAACGTCGCCGAGCGATCGAAGGTGTTCGAAGATTGGCAGCACAGGCCAGGAACCAAGCTCGACCTGAGCGGCAGTGCTGCGAGGCAGGATGCGCGGAAGGTTTTCAGTGATGCCGCCGCCGGTGATGTGAGCCATACCTGCAGTGAGCCCCGCATTCACGAGCTTCTGAATGACGGACAGGTAGCTGCGGTGGACTTTCATCAGAGCCGTTCCGGCTTTCTCCTGAATGGCGCCCACATATTGTGTTGGCTTGTACTTCGCTACTTCGAAAAAGAGCTTGCGTGCGAGCGAGTAGCCATTGGTATGGAGCCCGGTGGAGGGCAGGCCGATAAGGATGTCCCCAGGGGCGATGGTGGCGCCGGTGATGAGCCTGCTCTTGTCGACAGCGCCAACGATGAAGCCGGCGAGGTCGTATTCGCCATCCTGATAGAAGCCGGGCATCTGTGCGGTTTCGCCGCCGATGAGGGCGCAGCCGTTGGCTTTGCATCCGTCGGCGAGACCCGTGACGATTTGCTCAATGATGGCGGGATCGAGTTTGCCGGTGGCGAGGTAGTCCAGGAAGAAAAGCGGAGCGGCCCCCTGCACTGCGATGTCGTTGACGCAGTGGTTCACCAGATCGCAGCCGACAGTGTTATGGATGCCGAGGTCGAAAGCCAGTTTGAGCTTGGTGCCAACGCCGTCGGCGGAGCTGACAAGGATGGGCTCAATCCACTTTTTGAGGTCGAGCTGAAAGAGCGCTCCGAAGCCGCCGATGCCGCCGAGAACACTGCGTGTGAAGGTGCGCTTGGCAAGGTACTTGATACGGTCTTTGGCTCGATCTCCGGAGGAGATATCGACTCCGGCGTCAGCGTAGGTGATGGGTTGGCGTGCGGGTGTATTTGCGGCTTGGGGAGAGGCTTTAGCCAAGATGTGCCTTCAGATAGGAGTGGGCTGTGGTCTGTGGAGACAGGCCGGAATGCCTGATTTTAACAGGTGCCGAGCTGGCCACTGCGGATTCGCGGCGGAACTTATACTTGGGTCTGGAGTGATACAGAGAATGACGGTTCGGCAGAGGACGCAATCGGCTGCATTGCAAGCGCGTGCGGAGAGGCTATTTCCGGGTGGGGTGAACTCTCCTGTGCGAGGATTTCGATCAGTTGGTGGCGAACCTCCGTTTGTGGCGCGAGCTGAGGGAGCGTACCTGTACGACGCCGATGGCAATCGATACATCGACTACTTCGGCTCGTGGGGGCCGATGATCCTGGGGCATGCATTTCCGCCGGTGGTGGAGGCGATCGAGAAGGCGGCGCGGGATTCGGCGAGCTTTGGCGCTTCGATTCAGGCTGAGGGAGATCTGGCTGAGCTTGTAATGACTTGTTACCCAGCGATCGAGCGGATGAGGTTTGTCAGCTCAGGGACCGAGGCGACCATGTCGGCGATTCGCGTGGCCCGGGCGGCGACGGGGCGAAAACAGATTGTGAAGTTTGAGGGCTGTTACCACGGGCATTCGGACGGGCTGCTGGTGAAGGCCGGGTCGGGCGTGGCTACTCTTGGAATTCCTGGATCAGCGGGCGTGCCGGAGGAGATTGCTCGGCTCACGATGGCGCTGCCGTTCAATGATCTCGCGGCGATTGAGGCGGCGTTTATCAAGCATCCGGATGAGATTGCCGCTGTGATTGTGGAGCCGGTGGTTGGGAATGCCGGATGTATTCCGCCTGCGGAAGGTTACTTGCAGAGATTGCGGTCTCTCACGGAGGAGCACGGCTCGCTGCTGATTGTGGATGAGGTGATGACAGGGTTTCGCGTGGCGCTGGGTGGCGCGTTGGAGCTGTACGGACTAGATGCGGACCTGGTAACGCTGGGGAAGATTCTTGGCGGCGGATTGCCTTGTGCGGCATTTGGCGGCAAGCAGCAATATATGGAAATGCTTGCACCGCTGGGGCCGGTTTATCAGGCAGGGACGCTGAGCGGGAATCCCCTGGCGATGGCAGCTGGGCTGGCTACAGTTGGGTATCTGAAAGCGCATGCGGCGGAGGTTTATCCGCAGCTGGAGCGGGTATCAGCGGCTGCGGCTCGGGGGGTTGCGGCAGAGGCTGAGAAAGCCGGCGTGGCGATGACGACGAATCGCGTGGGGTCGATGTGGACGTGGTTCTTTACGCAAAATGCAGTGAGAAACTACGATGATGCGGCGACGAGCGATACGGCGGCCTTTGGGCGCTTTCACCGGGCCATGCTGGAGGCTGGCGTGTGGCTACCGCCTTCGCAATTTGAGGCAATGTTTTTGAGTGCAGCGCATGGGGATGCGGAGGTTAAGGCTACGGTTGAGGCGGCGCGGAGGGCGTTTGCGAGTGATCCGAACTTATGACTATGGGATGACGTTGCTGGCTCGAGATGTCTCTTGATCTGCCGTAGAATTGTCGCATGAGACCGTCTGAGATTTTAGAGCAGCATCGAGACGTGATTCGCCGGATGGTTTTGGCGTCCGGTATGGCAAATCCACGCCTCTTCGGCTCTGTTGTGCACGGCGAAGATGGAGAGGACAGCGACCTCGATCTGTTGGTCGATCCATCGCCGGAGACGAGCTTGCTTGATCTCGCCAAGCTTCAAATTGAGATTGCGGCCGCGGTTGGGATCAAGGTGGATGTACGCGCGCCGAAATTCCTGCATGAGTCCTTCCGCGATGAGGTACTGGCTGAAGCAATCCCAGTATGAAAAGGCGCTCATTCACCGATTATGGCACGCCGAGATTTAACGAATTCTAGCCCATTGCTCTTTTAGAACGATGCCTAAAGCCCACAAAAACCCTGAGACGCTAATGACGATGAGAGCGATCAATTGGAGTTTAGCGATTCCTACTGCATTGTGACGGAACTTATCGATGGATGAGCCAGCGCTACGGGTACTCATCTCCTCCTTGGAGCAGCAACTCTCCACGCTTGAAGAGTGGCTATATTTCTGGACGATGCTGGTTATTGTTGGCTGTGCGGGCGAATTGTTCTTTGTCATCCATGAGTATCTAGACAATAGAAAACTTTGGAATAGGGCGAGAACGAAGGGATTTGTAGCCAATCCCGAGAAGCCTTCCGGATTTGTTTTGATATTCGAGGTCCTCAGCGTTGCTTTCGTTGTGATAGGCATCGCCGGAGAGTTGTATCTCAATTGGCAATCGAGCGACCTGCAGACGAAATTACGCAATGCCAACGGAAGCCTGATACTCCTGTTCGAAAAGGAAGCAGGAGACGCGAAAGAATCGGCTCTAAGAGCTGCGGCGGCGGCGGACAGAGCTAATGTTGCTGCGACTGGAGCGCAGAAAAAAGCAGAACTCGTAGCAAAGAAAGAAAAGTTGGTAGAGAAGGAAGCACAGTCACTTAAATATGTTCTAGACATGGCAGCGTGGAATCTAAATCCACGAACAGTTGGCGACCCGGAATCCTTAAAGAACTCCTTGGCTCGATACAAGGGCATGCCGGTCACTTTCGGTTCATATCTCAATGACGGCGAACCATACTTTTTATGTCTACAACTGGCAGATATCGCCCGATCCGCCCAAATGGTGGTAACAGACCAATGTGCAGTGTGGAAGCCATCAGCTACTCCAACAAAAGGGATCTTAGTGAGCACTCCAAGCGCCGAATTATCAGTAGAATTCATCATGCTGTTATCAAAACTACCGGAACTTGGACCAGGACTTGAGGCGAGGAACGACAGCCCGTTTCTGCAAATATTCGTAGGAAAAAGATATGGATTTCCGACAACAGTACCCACGATAGAAAAGCAAGTTCCAATAAAAAGGAGGAAGAGGAGTCCATAATGCACTGCTCTGTCACGACAGTTTGAGTATTCCTTATCTGAAGGGATATTTACCAGGCGTGACATTCCAGAGTTGCGCGTTGAGTTGGAATCGGCGATCGCTGGTATCAAAGAAACATCAACTGAATGAATGTAGGATTACGCCCACGCGTCCAGCGTGACGAATTGATGCGTCGCGGCGTGTTGCTCCAATAGCGCGCGCGTTGCTGCGACAGTGCGGGAGCGGTCGGCTTCCAGGGAGAGATGGCCTCCGTCGTGGAGGACCAGATTCGTGGCGAGGCCACTTAGCGCGTTGCGCGCCATGCGCCGGTTAACGCGATCGATGATCGACTGCGTGGATGTAGCATTCCAGTCGTTGCCGATGATGTTCCAGGTGACGGGAATCAGGCCGAAGTCGCGAGCGATTTGCAGTGTTGCCGGGCGGCGAATGCCGTAGGGTGGGCGAAAGTAACGGATGGGTGCACCGATGGTCTGCTCCAGCTCGCTGCTGGTGCGGCTCAGCTCTTCGTGAGTGCGCTCGGAAGAGGTACGGGCCAAGTTTGGGTGAGTCCAGGTGTGGTTCCCGATGAGATGACCTGCCTCATGGGTGCGGCGAACGAGGGGCCGCTGCGAGGCGGCGAACTGGCCGATCAGGAAGAAGGTTGCGCGAACGTTATGTTGCGCGAGGATGTCGAGCAGTTGCGGGGTCCAGCGCGGATTAGGTCCGTCGTCGAAGGTGAGGGCGATTTCGTTGGGCTTTTTGGGAGCGACCAGGGTACTGCCAAAGAGCTGCGAAGTCGCCGAACGCGAGGCGTAGGTGTATCCGCCGTACAGGGTGCCGGCGGTAAGCGCGGCTGCGATTGTGGCTTCGATGGCGTGCTGGAATGTCGGGGTCATCTCTTGTGCTGAGACTATTGTCGCTGCTGGGCTTTGCGCTCTCCAAGTGCCGAGGAGTACACTCAGGAAGGTTCGGGCCGCATCCTGAGTAGACGGAGCGGCACTGGAGAGAGCATGAGTCTTACGAATTTCCCCCCTGAGGGCCGAGCAGCGGCCGCTCCGACTTCTCAATTAACAACCAAAGTGACGATGCCCGCGCTGACTGGAATGAAGCGCGAGGGCAAGCCGATTACTGCGCTCACCGCCTACGATTATGCGACTTCCCGCCTTGTGGATGAGGCCGGGATCGACATGATCCTCGTCGGCGACTCGCTGGCCATGGTCGTCCTCGGCCATGACAACACCCTCGCCGTCACCGTTGACGAGATGCTGCATCACACCCGCGCCGTCCGCCGTGCCGTTCGCCGTGCACTGGTCGTAGCCGACATGCCCTTCGGCAGTTATCACGGCTCGATCGAGGACGGCGTTGCGAATGCGGTTCGCTTTGTGAAGGAAGCGGGCGCAGAGGCGGTCAAGATTGAGGGCACGCGCATTGAGCAGGTGCGGGCGCTGACCGATGCGGAGATTCCGGTGGTTGGGCATCTGGGGCTGACTCCGCAATCGGTGCATCGCATGGGCGGATACCGGGTGCAGGCCAAGACTGAGGAGACTGTGCTGCAACTCCGCGCGGATGCTCAGGCTCTGGCCGGGGCGGGCGCCGGCGCGATTGTGCTGGAGGGAGTTCCGCGCGAGGCTGCTGCTGCGGTCACGGCTGATCTGGCAATTCCGACGATTGGCATTGGCGCCGGGCCGGATTGCGATGGGCAGATCTTGGTGCTTCACGACATACTGAATCTGACCTTTGCGCCGCACGCGAAGTTCGTCCGCCAGTATGCCGATGTCTCGGCCGTGATCCGCGATGCAGTCGAGCGATACCGCGAAGACGTCGAGCGCCGCTCCTTCCCCACCGACAAGGAGAGCTACCATCTGCCCGAATCGGTCGTCGCCGGAGTCAGGAAATAAGCCCGGGGAAAAACCCTGCCGTGCACTTTGGCTGAATTTGTGCAATCCGCGGCCGCCGCCGATTGCACTTTGGCAGTCAGAGATTGCACTCCGGTCATCAGGGATTGCATTTCGGCCACTGCGGATTGCGTTTTGATTCCCTGAGATTGCACAACGTCCGCCATCGATTGCACGCATTTCGCGCATCGCACATTGAGAACCTATGAGAATCTATCACTTAGCTTCGGAGCTACGGGCTTGGTCGCGTGCCAACCGTCAGCAGAACCAACTGATCGGCCTGGTTCCGACCATGGGCGCCCTGCATGAGGGGCACCTTTCGCTGGTGCGGCAAGCCAAAGCCGAGTGCACCGCAGTCGCCGTCAGCATCTTCGTCAACCCCACCCAGTTCGGCCCAAAGGAAGACTTTGCAGAATATCCCCGGACCTTCGAGGCAGACTGCGCCCTCCTCGAAGCCGAAGGAGTCGACGTAATCTTTGCGCCCCAACCAGAGGAGATGTATCCGCCCGGATCGTCCACTTTCGTTGAAGTAGAAGGACTTAGTCAGCACCTTGACGGCGCATCCCGTCCCGGTCACTTCCGTGGCGTAGCCACCATCGTCGCCAAATTGTTCATTGCTGCCGAACCCGCCCGCGCCTACTTCGGCCAGAAAGACGCCGCCCAGGTCGCCGTCCTCCGCCGCATGGTCGCCGACCTCGGCCTCCCCGTCGGGCTCGTAGCCTGCCCCATCGTCCGCGAGCCGGATGGATTGGCGATGAGCTCCCGCAATCGCTATCTGAATGCCACAGAGCGTCAGGGCGCGCTGGTATTGAGTCGAGCGGTGCGGCGAGTGAGTGCCGCGTTTTTGCAAGAGGGAGAGCGAAGCTCTGCGAAGCTGATCGATATAGCGAAGCAGGAGTTTGCCGCCGAACCTGAGGTTCGGATCGACTACATTGTTGCAGCGGACTGGGCTACATTGTTGCCGGTCGAGTGTGTGGAACCGGGAACTTTATTTGCTGTAGCAGCTTGGGTTGGGACTACGCGGCTGATTGATAACGCTGTGCTTTAACGAGGTCAGCGGCGCAAAGCCCCTCCTGTGGATCCTCAGTTGGACGGTGCCGGGGGCTTTTCTGCGATGTAGGGCTCGGGGCCGAGGTGGCCGCGATGGCAGGTGCCGCAGGTGACGGGAGCGCCGGAGCTATCGATTTTGGCGATGTAATTGGCGTTGATCTCCTCGACCATTTTGACCATCTTACGGGCGGTCCCTTTCTCCGGCTTGGAGTCATCTGCGTAATTGAGACGAGGCTTGCCGTTGGGGCCGATGTCTTTTGGGTTGATTGCGTGGCAGGTCGAACACCGAGTGCCGAGCTCGCCTGCCCACTCTTCCATGATGTCGCGAACCTGCTCGTCGGTGAGATTGTGGGGCAAGACTTTAAGGTTGGTGGGCGGGCCGTGATGGGCGTGGGGAGCGGCTGCCTGGGGCTGGGCTGGAGCGGTATCCTGTGCCGCGTAGACGATGGAACGACCGACCATTAAGGATAGAGAGGCTGCTGCAACCGTCAACGCGGCTGCCAGAGTGACGCGTGAAAAAGGCATGTAGTAGAAATCCTTCGGGATGAGAGGTGGCGCTTAAAAAATGACGGCTACTTCTGAGACAAGTTTACACAGGCCGTTTAGCCGAAGGAATACGAGAAACGAATGGATTCGCGGTGACAGCGAAGCGCAGAGGTAGGTCGGCGGCGTGGCGGATACCGATGCGTGGAGTCACGGTGATTGGGGCTGCGGGGGAGCTATCGTCACGAAGCTGAAGCTCAGACTGGCGTGAGAGCAGGTCTAGGCCGTTGTGTTCCGTGCGGGTGATGGCGAGGGCACGGCAGATGCGGCCGGGGCCTCCGGTAAGTTTGGCTGGGCTGATGGATGGGGGCAGGTTGCGGTTACGAGCCATCTCTTCGAGGCCAAGGATGGGTTCGAGGGCGCGAATGAGGACAGCCCCAGCGAGGCCCCCGGGCTCGCAGGTGACGTTGACACAGTAGTACATGCCGTAGATGAAGTAGACATAGGCGTGGCCGGGCGTCCCGAACATGACCTGATTGCGCGCGGTTACGCCACGAAAACTGTGTGCGGCTGGGTCGGGAGTAGCGGTAATGTGGGGGCCGAGATAGGCCTCGACCTCGACGATGCGACCCGCTAACCAGCCTGCTAAGGTTCGATGGGCAAGGATCTTGCCCAGGAGTTTTGGGGCGACGATCTCGGGAGCGTCGAGGAAGAAGGCACGTGGTATCGACTTCCAACTCTTTGGAAGACGCAAAGACGCTGGTTGAGGCGTTGACGACATTCAGGGGTCAGGACTTGTGAGATGATTTCCATGCTTCGATGGCGGCGAGGACTTCTTCTGCGTGGCCTTCCGGCTTCACTTTGGGGAAGATTTGCAGGAGGGTCTGGTCAGGGCCGATGAGGAAGGTGGTGCGTTCGATGCCGATGACCTTCTTACCGTACATGTTCTTTTCCTTTAGCACGTCAAACTGATTGCAGACGATTTCGTCTACATCTGCGAGGAGCGGATATGGCAGATCGAACTTCTCACGGAACCTGCGCTGGGCTTTTGGTGTGTCGCGTGAGATTCCGAGCACGACAGCGCCGGCTTTCTGGAGCTTTTCGAAGGTGTCACGGAAACCGCAGGCTTCGATGGTGCAGCCAGGCGTGTCTGCCTTAGGGTAAAAGAAAAGGACGACGGGTTTGCCGGCGAAGCCGGTGAGCTGTACGGTGTTCTCCTGATCGTCCTGGAGGGTGAAGTTGGCGACTTTCTGGTTCAGTTCCATGCGGGGTTCCTCGCGGGGCTGGGGTTTGGCGAATTGGATGAAGACGGAGAAGGGGCGGGGCAACTCTTTGGATTATTCCCGAGCAGGGTTGGGTGTGTCACGGCCCAAGGGGAGATGGACTGCGCACGAACTGGTTCGGGTTGCTGCAGGTGTGGGGCTTCTGATGGGGGTTGGAGCTTTGGCGCAGTATCCTGGCCGGGTTTCGAAAACGGATAAGACCACGCCAGTGCTGCGATCGGTCGCAGTGCTGGAGTGGACCGGCGAAGCTGGCAAGCCTTCGGCGAGCCGACTGGTGCCAGTGGCGGTCTATGACGGCGAACAGTTGAATGATGGAACGATCTATCTGAATCGGCCGGAGCCTCTGGCTCTTTCAGGCGGGGTTGAGTATGAGTTGCAGAAGGCCGGGATGCCGACGGGACTTTTTGATGTCTTTGGGGCGGGTGAGATTGAGGGGGTCTGGCAGGGATTTGGCGTGTGGAAGCCGCTTACCGCCTCGGAAACTATCAAGGCTAAGGACGCGATCAACAGCAGCTCGTTGTACGGACCGGTGGATGCGCCGGAGGATAGTCATCCGGTGTTGAAGCGGAAGCATTCGAATGGGGGTGATTCGGATGACAGCAGCCCGAACTCCGGGTCTGGCTCGGGAACAGCCGGTTCTTCTGGCTCGTCGGATGCTGGAGCGAAGACACCAGCTGCGACAGATGATCCGGATCGGCCGACCTTGAAGCGAAAGACGAGCGATACAGGAAGCGGGGCGGGCCCGACCGGATCGGGGTCAAGCGGGACGAGCTCGAACGGAACGGCCGGCTCTGGCACGACTTCGAACTCTACGGCAGGAAATGATCCGGACGAGCCAACATTAAAGCGCAAGTCGAGTGATGCTGGCAGCAGTACTGGATCGAACACGGGGTCGGCTGGCGGATCGCAACCGACGGCGCCGAGCGATCCGGACAGGCCAACGATACGGCGGCACAAGTCAGCGGATGCCGAAACGCAGGACGCCTCTACTGCCGAGCCTGATCCAGACCGGCCTCGGCTGAAGCACGGGAAGCCAGCTGAATTGGGTTCCGGGGAGGCTCCGAAGCTGGTTGGATTTCCGCCGACGATGCAGCAGGTAGTAGCTGTTTCAGATGCACGGAACCGCGCAGATCATCCGTGGAAGTACACATGGGCGAATGCTGATGATGAGGAGAAGATGAAGTCGGCCCTGGAGGCGATTGCGCGCACGGCGCTGGGAATGGACGCGCCTGCTCCGAAGCCGGTTCGCAAAACCGCGGCGGGTAAAACCAGTACGGCGAAGAAGGCAGCGACGCCGACTGAGCCTCCGCCGCCGGCGCCGCTGGGCGATGAGCAATTCAGGGTATTTGAGCTGGCTTATGGCGCTCCTGCGACTTTGGTGCTGACGGCGAGCACTCCGAAGCAGGAAGTGACTACGGCAGCTCCGGATTCGGATGCGGCTCCGAAGATCGTTCGCGCGCCGGGAAACGCGCAGAAGACTGGAGCTGCCAAGAGCACGCAGGTGAGGAAGGACGACTCGGCTCAAGCCGTAACAAAGGCGACGACGCAAAAGTACGTGACAATCATTGCGCAGCCGGATCTATACGGTGGCGTGGCGGTGCTTTACAAGAGCGTGACGGACGAGGCGCATCTGGATGAGACTCCGCGGATGCGCCTGATCGATGCGGTGGATGCGATGGGAGATAACCGAGCTGAGCTGCTGTTTGAGCTTCGCTCGGCTTCGCAGAGGCGGTTCGTGATGTATCGCGTGCTGCGTGGTTCGGCGGAACAGCTGTTTGCTACCGTGGGGATTCCGTAGGCAGCGAAGTTAGCGGAGCTAGTTGGACGAGAAGCAGCCGAGATGCTACTTCGGGATTTGGGTTGAGTCCCAGCCGCCGCCCAGGGAGCGGATCAGCTCGATGCTGGAAGCGAATTTTCGAGTCTTGAGTTGGGCTTCTGTGCGCTGGTTTTGGATCAGGGTTCCTTCGGCAGTGAGGACTTCGAGGTAGCTGGTCACTCCGCCTTTGTAGCGCTGGTTTGAGATGTCGAAGGAATGCTGTGCGGCGACGACTGCAGCGTGCTGGGCGACTTCTTCCTGTTCGAGAATGCGCAGGTCTGAGAGTTTGTCTTCTACTTCGTTAAAGGCCAAGAAGACTACGCTCTTGTAGTTGGATGCGCTGGCTTCAAATTGATCGCGGGCCTGGGCCGTGGTGGCTTTGCGGCGGCCGCCGTCAAGGAGAAGCTCTGCGGCCTGCGCACCGAGCGACCAGAGCGCGCTTGGTCCCTGAATCCAGGTGCCGCCATGGGTGCTCTCGAATCCGCCGATGCCGGTCAGAGTGAGGGTGGGGTAAAAGGCGCTGACGGCCACGCCGATCTGCGCGTTGGCCTGGGCTGAACGGCGTTCTGCGGCCGCGATGTCGGGACGACGTTCCAGGAGTTGCGAGGGGACCCCAAGGGGAACTTTGGGTAAATCTATATCGAGCGGAGATAGAGGAATGCTGAAGGTCGGCAACTTGTAGTCGGCAATACTTCCGATGGCGTGTTCGAATTCAGCGCGGGCGATCCCGACATCGATGAGTTGAGCGCGCGTGGTATCGAACTGGGTCTGGGCCTGAGCTACGTCGGCCTCAGTGCCAATGCCTCCTGCGAGGCGGCGCTTTGTTAGATCGAGTTGGTTGGTGAGATCGTGAAGATCTTTTTCGAGCAACTGCTGTTGCAGGTCGAGGCCGCGAAGCTGGAAGTAGTCCTCGGCCATCTCCGATTCCAGACTCAGCTCGACACCGGCCATGTCGGCGTAGCTGGCCTGAGCGGCTGCATGAGCACCCTCTATGGAGCGACGAATCTTGCCCCAGAGATCCGGCTCCCACGAGGCCTGGCCTTCGAGAGTGAGGTCATTGTAGGTGGTCGGTGTTGTGGAGAGATCCGAAGTAAGCGGGCGATGCTCGGAGAGCTTGTTATGGCTGAAGCTGGGTCCGGCTGTGAGTGTCGGATACAGATCGGCTCGTGCAATTCGCACCTGTTGGCTGGCTGCGAGGTATGTTTCGTATGCACCGTGCACGCTTTGATTCACTGCAGCGATGCGCTCTTCAAGTTTGTTGAGCTGCGGATCATCGTAGATTTCCCACCACTTGCCGCGCAGCATTCCGTCGGACGGCGAGGCTGGCTGCCAGCCACCGCCAGAGGGATCAGGGGGTGGTGGCACGGTTACGGTGGGTGCTCCGGTCTCCTTATAGATCGGTGGAGGAACGAAGACTGGGCGCTTGTAGTCTGGTCCTACGGGTTTACAGCCTGATAGGAAGATTGCACCGAGGGACAGGGCGATGATGCCCATTTTCAAAGACGAAAACGGCACGATCGGAACCTGGTGCTGGTTGGGAGCACCCATGCTTACAAGTCCCCCTGGGGTTTGGCGTGGTCCTGTGACTGCTTGATCTCCTCTGAAGAGAGAGTGTGGACTCGCTCGCCATCAATCAAAGAGTCGGGCGGATCCTGAATAACGCGGTCCTCTGCATTGAGTCCGGTGATGATCTGGACAGTGCGGCCATCATCTTGGCCGATGGTTACTGGCACCAGGTGGGCTATGTTGTCTTTGGCGATGGCAACGCGAAGACCCTCACTGCGGAAGATCAGCGCAGAAACGGGGAGGATGTAGGCAGTTCGAATCGGATTTACCTTGAAGTGGACCTGGGCGAGGGTCCCGGCGAGAAGATCGCCCTTGCGGTTGTCGACGTCGATCTCGACGAGGAGGGTTCGGCTGGCGGGATCGATGGCCTCTGAGGTTCGCACCAAGGTGCCATGAAAAACCTGGCCGGGATGTTCCGCGAAGGTGAGATCGATGGTCTGACCCTTGCGGACCGAACCGGAGTAGACGCCGGGAAGATTGGTATAGACGCGCAGAGTCTGCACAGCCTGCAGATGGAAAAGCTCTTTGGCAGCTCCGGTATCGATGAGCTGGCCTGTATCCACATTGCGAGCGGTTACGACCCCATCGAATGGTGCGTAAATTTTCTCGAAAGAGGTGAGTTCTTTGAGCCTCTGCACATTGGCTTCGGCGGATTTGACCTGCGCTGCTGTGGAGGAAGCCTGATTGACGAAGGTGTCCGTGTCCTGCTGCGAAACAGCATTGGAAGCGACGAGACCTTTGTAGCGATCAGCCTGAATGCGGGCGTTGTTGGCGTTGGCCTGGGCGGTGTTGAGGTCGGCCTGAGCCTGGGCGAGTTGCTGATCGACTTCAGGGCTGGCGATGTCAGCGAGTAGAGCTCCTTTTTTGACCCTGGCGCCGATGTCGAAATACCAGTGCGTGAGGTATCCCGTGGTGCGGGCGTAGACGGGTGAATCGGTGAATGAGGTGACGTTGCCGGGAAGCATCAGATCCTGGACCGGCTCGCCGGGCTTGGGTGCGATTGCAATGACAGACGGAGCCGCGAGTTCGTCAGTGCGCTTGGCGAGGACGTCGCGCGCATGGAGTCGAGGCAGAATTCCGGCAACTGCAAGGGCGGCGAGGACCAGGATAACGAGGGCGACGGCAATCATTGCGTGACCGGACTTGATCGGCTTCTGATCGGGAGCGGTCTCGGTGTCGTGCGACGTTGCGGTGCCCAACTTCGGAGCAGGTTCCGCGCCGGAATCCGCTCGATGCCGGTTGTGGCTCGACGGTTCTGAGTTGGGCTGCCGGGATTTTTGGTCTTCAGGGCTCATAGCTGCTCCGGGAACTGATCATCTACGGCTGCGGTGCTGTGTGCGTGGGCCCGTTTGGCGCGGGCGCGACGCTCTATGCTTCCATGCAGCGCGGCAAAGAATGTAGGAACGAAGAAAAGTGTGGCGACAGTCGCCAATAGAAGGCCACCAATCACGGCGCGACCGAGAGGCGCATTTTGTTCGCCACCATCACCAAGGCCAAGGGCCATGGGAACCATGCCGATGATCATGGCCAGCGCGGTCATCAGCACGGGGCGGAAGCGGACGAATCCGGCATTAAGGGCGGCTTTGCGGGCATCTCCCACGAGGACTTCAAGTTGTTCGCGGGCAAAGGTGACGACCAGAATGGAGTTAGCTGTAGCGACTCCCATGCACATGATGGTGCCGGTGAGAGCGGGCACACTCAGGCGTGTGTTGGTAAGGAAGAGGAACCACACGATTCCCGCAATCGCGGCCGGCAGCGCGGAGATGATGAGGAATGGATCGAGCCACGACTGGAAGTTGATGACGATGAGGAAGTAGACCAGCAGAATCGAAAAGGCGAGGCCGGCCAGCAGGCCGATGTAGGACTTTTCCATCGTTTCGCTCTGGCCACGCAGAACGATCTGGGTACCGGAGGGAACGTCTTTCTTATGGTTGGCTACGATGGCGTTGATCTTACGCGTGACGGAGCCGAGGTCGGCACCATCGACATTCGCGTAGATGTCGAGCACAGGCTGTACGTCATAGTGGCTGACGGTGCCAAGTTCGGCGCCCGGAACGATGGAGGAGAGATTGCCCAGAACCTGGACCGACCGAGGACTACCTGGTGCACCGATTGAGCTCGGCGTGCTACTTACTACCGTCATTGCGCCCTGAGGGCCTGATTGGGTGCCCGGCATCTGGTTGGCGCCCGCGGTGGAAATTGTGACTGGCAAGCTCTGCAG
>Ga0206922_1107_pt1 | contig 21163 bp, 19 predicted proteins | sample Alteio_BWOrgHeat_63_FD_152976 | JGI IMG/M metagenome (GOLD analysis project Ga0206922, IMG submission 152976) | Enriched cells from forest soil in Barre Woods Harvard Forest LTER site, Petersham, Massachusetts, United States -... | ecosystem: Environmental > Terrestrial > Soil > Temperate forest >... | reverse complement strand
TGACCAGTCCGGAGGAAACATCTCCTTCAAAAAGACGAAGCCGGTGATGACCCCTTTATTCAATCCCCCCAGGCTGGCTTTGCAAACCAATGCCGCCCCTTCTATCAATGATGCCACCACCAATGTTGGCAATATCCATTTCCGGTATCGCTTCAGGCTGTATCGGGATGATGGGAAAGCTGTTAGGGGATGCTATCGAGGAGCTGGATCCCATGACCATCGAATCCATCGAGGCTGTGGGCGCCGGCCGGCTACAGATCTTATTGTATGGCGTTATTCATCAGATCATACCCTCCATTGTTTCTTTTGCGCTTTTCCGATTTGAGCTGAGCATACGGCTGTCCATTGTATTAGGGGCCGTAGGGGCAGGCGGTATCGGGCTGGAGCTCTATCATTCTTTTGCTTTATTAGACTATCGCCGGTCCGGGGCTGCATTGATAGTCACCCTGCTGCTGGTGTTCGTAACAGAAAGGCTATCGTCCTTTATTCGTAAAAAGATCAGAATCGAAGGAGTTTTAAAATGAATCCTGAAAATTATTATATCCTGCCTTCCCTCCGTTATAAAAAGAAGGTAACGGTCTTTTCCCTGGTATCGGTGGTGGTAGTGGGCACCTGTATTTATATGGGATTTGATCCTACTATGCTGTTCACGGAATTTCATTATGTGGTGGATTTGACGAAGAGCATGGTGCCGCCGCATTTCGAACTCTTCTGGACCAATAAAACCATCTTTTTTTCAGTGCTGGAAACGATATCCATGGCCTTTCTGGGTAGCGTTTTTGGGGGTGTGCTGGCAATTTTGCTGGCTTTTTTATCCGCGGCCAATACGATGCCGTTAAAAGCAGTGCGGGTATTGGTAGGATTCTCCCTTATGATGCTCCGGGTGATCCCCGCCCTTCTTGTCATCCTGGTATTTGTAGTGGCCGTGGGTCTGGGCGCTTTTGCGGGGATGCTTACGCTGGTGGTAGGAACGATAGGTACGTTCGGGCAATTGTTCACGGGGATCATTGAAAATACGGAAAGCGCTCCCGCGGAAGCCATTACTGCTGTAGGCGCGTCGCGTGTGCAGGTGATACGGTATGTCATCCTCCCGCAGGTGCTGCCTTCTTTTATCACTAACTTTTTTTATTCTTTTGACTTTAACCTTCGTGCGGCGATCGGGCTGGGTATATTCGGCGGTGGTGGTGTCGGCTTTGAATTGTTTATGGCTATGCGGGTATTACATTACCAGGATGCCCTGGCGCTCATGTGCCTGATCGTTTTGCTCATTGTGCTATCTGAGCGGTTGTCCAATTTTCTCCGGGATAAGATCCTTTCCGTAGGAATATTAAAATGAATTAAAATACGCCAATCAGCTTTTCATGAACACACATCTTTTGACCAACGCCCATATCGTCACGCCGGAAGACCATTTTACAGGCACGGTAAAAATAGAAGAAGGTATTATCACGGATGTGATAAAAGACAGAACTTACCGGGATGGCATCGACCTCGGGGGACAATGGTTGATCCCCGGCTGTATCGACATCCATACGGACTATCTCGAAAGGGAGCTGCATCCACGGCCCGGCGCCTCTTTCCCATTGGAATTCGCCCTGCACTTTCTTGATGCGCGGGCGGCCGCCTGTGGGATAACCACCGTATTCAGCGCGCTGAGCTTCTCGGATAATCTTGAAAAGGACAGGAACATAACCGATTCGCTGCAATTGGCCAGACAGATAGACACCGTTCGGAAGTCCTTACTGGTGAATCATTTTTTACATGCGAGGATCGATCCCAACAGCGATGCTGTACTTGGTTATTTGAGGGAGATGGCTGAGCTGGAAAGCCTGGCGATGGTGGTTTATAATGAGAATATTCCGGGGGAACGACAGTTCAGTCTTGAATTCTCGATACAAAGACGGGCGAAGGCTGAGGGTATATCCCTGGAAGAGGCCAGGGACATTATCATGCGGAAGCGGGAAATGAACTCCCGGATCAATCACCGGGCTGCTATTTGGGAGACATTCAGGGATCTTTGCGTGATCGGCAGCCATGATGATACGAGAGAGGAGCATGTGTGGGAAGGCTTTAGATACGGCGCCAGGCTTTCGGAGATGCCCACGACCATGGCTGCAGCCCGCAAGGCCAGAGAAATGGGGCTTTGGATCTGTATGGGTGCTCCCAACTACTACAGGGGTGGCTCGCATTGTGGTAACCTTTCCTGTAAGGATGCGCTGGAGGAGGGATTGGTAGACATTCTTTGCAGCGATTATCATTTTCCCGCGGTGCTGGGCAGTGTGGTGCGTATGATGGAGGAAGGCGTAACACCGAGCAGGGCCGTTAACATGGTCTCGCTGAACCCGGCCCGGCTGTTGGGCTCCGATAAACTAACGGGCAGCATCGGGGTGGGTAAGAAGGCAGACCTGGTGGTCTTTGAACAAAAGACCTCCTTCGCCGCCGTCTCACAGGTGTATGTGGATGGTGTGAACAAGCTGCAGGCGCAGTATAAACCCGAGACTGAAGAAGTGCTCATATAATTAAATATTGAAATGAAGATTGGAATAATTGCAGATATTCATGAAGACATTGTATCGTTGCGGCAGGCATTTAAAATACTGGAACAGACAGGCTGCCAGGAGGTGATCTGTCTGGGGGATATCGTAGGGTTTAAAGCGAACACTTACCGTTATCTTGATACCCGCAGCGCTCATGAATGCATTGCCATGGTAAGAGCGAACTGCAGCGCTACGGTCATCGGGAATAATGATCTCTTCCATATAAAAAAGATCCCCCGATTTGACGGCGGCTTTCATTTTCCACCCAACTGGTATGAGCTGGATTTTTTCGAAAGAAAGACACTGGGGAATGACCAGGTCTTTTTATACGAAGATGTGACGTTGCCTGCCCTCGTGACAAAGGCAGACAATGCATGGATGGAATCCCTGCCTGAATTTGTCGTCAGAGAATATGATGGAGAGAAGATCTTCTTCTCTCATTTCGCCTATCCTGATCTGCATGGTGTGAAATTATATTTCCCCAAAATGGCGGAAGAGTTCTGGCCTCATATTAATTTTATGGCGGAGCAGGGCGCCTCCATGGGATTCTCCGGGCATATGCATTTTGAAGGGGTCAGCATCTGTACGGAAGAGAGCATTGAAAGAAATCCTTTTGGGAAGTACCGGTTGAAAAGGATCCCGCAATATATCTACGGACCTTGTATTGCCAGGGGGCCATTCCTGAATGGGCTGATGATACTGAATACGCAGAGCCGGGCCATCTGTAGCTTTTCGCTGAGTGACCCGCAGCTGTTGTCGGACGGGAACCCGGATCTATTTTTTCAGGTATTACGCGAATTCCTGTAGGTTTGAGGTATGAAGAAATTGTTCTTTCCGCTCCTGCTGGCCATGATGGCAGGACAGGCCTGTTCGCCTTCCCGTTCTGCCGGGTCTTCAGTCGTCAAACCATTTTTTGAGGACTCCTCTCTGCGGTCGGCCCAGATAGGGATCTGTATATATGATCCTGTAAAAGCCATCTATCTCTATGACCGGCAAGGCGATAAATATTTCATACCAGCCAGCAATACCAAATTATTTACGTTGTATGCAGGGTTGAAATGGCTGGGTGATTCGCTGGTGGGGATGCGCTATCTGCAGACGGATACGGCCATTTTTATTATCCCTTCGGGGGATCCTTCCTTTCTTCATCCGGACTATGTCCGTCAGCCTGTTATGGACTTTTTAAAAAAGACCCGGCTACCTGTTTATCTCACTGATGTCAACTGGCGGGAAAAGGCATTGGGAAGGGGTTGGGCCTGGGATGACTATAATGATGACTATGCGGCAGAGCGGAGCCCGTTGCCTGTTTATGGGAATGTGATCCGATGGGTGCAGGATTCATCGACAGCCTCCTTTTATTCCATACCTGATATTAACTGGGAAGTAAGATTTACGCCTGATACGGTGAAAAAGGCATTTTTTGTACAGCGGGACTGGGACAAAAACGCTTTTGAGATCACGGAAGGAAAAGAGAGATATAAAGTACAGGATGTTCCATTTGTCACCGGAGGGGTGGATGGTGCTGCTGTGCTGCTGAAAGATACGGTTGGAAGGGATGTCTTTATCCGGCACCGGTTACCTGCCGGGGTTTCATTTGTTCCGCGTACCGGGCTTGTTGCTCCCGTAGGAATGTCCCTGCATGTGATCCATTCCCGGCCCCTGGACTCTTTATTCCGTCCTATGATGTACCGGAGCGATAATTTTTTTGCGGAGCAGACTTTGCTGATGGTGAGCAATGAGCGGTTGGGATGGATGAACGATGCCCGGATCATTGATACTTTATTAAAGACTGACCTCAAAGAGCTTCCCCAGCGGCCAAATTGGGTGGATGGCAGCGGGCTCAGCCGGAATGACCTGTTCACACCCAGAGATTTTGTCTGGCTGCTGGACAAGATGCAGCGTGAATTCAGTCTGTCCCGTATGAAGGGGATCCTGCCAACCGGGGGATCCGGCACCCTGGGTAACTATTATAAAAAAGACAGCGGATATATATATGCCAAGACCGGTTCTCTGACCGGCGTTGTGACCCTCAGCGGCTACCTGGTCACAAAAAAAGATCATTTACTGATCTTCTCCATTATGGTGAATAACCACAATGACCCTGCGATAAGAAGAAAGATGGAGAAGTTCCTGGAAGAGATAAGAGAGAAATATTGAAAATTTCCATGGAAAATCCTGAAAATACCCAACAGTTCTCATTATAGAGACGTACATGATCAATAGAAGCGACGTGTTGTTGTTTCTATTAAACCAGTCTCTTTATGAAGAAAATTTTTTACGCTTTTATTATTATTCTGTTGCAGGGAGGCCTGGCCGGGGCGAGGGCCCAGAACCCGGACAGTCTGGCGCATCATTGCAATGCCGCCTTCTCCGCCTCTGCAAACCTGTTGCAGGCTTCTTTCCATGCAATTGATTCTGATGCGAATGTATTACACTATTGGTATTTTGGCGATACCTCCCGGCAGGGACCCTGCCATTGTGCTACAGTGTCGCATACCTATGGCGCTGCGGGTACTTATTTTGTCGTCCATATTGTAAGGGATTCCCTGGGGAGATGTTATGATTCCTCTGCCCAGGTCATTTCTGTGGTCAGCGCCCCTCCCTGTGCGATCAGCTTTTATGCGATGCGGGACTCTACCAATGGGCATTTATATAATCTGTCGGCCTATGTGCCTGGTCCCAGCCAGCCCATGGATACGGTCAGCTGGTCTATCAATGGTGTGTTTGCCGGCGTCGGCGTCAACCTGTACAACCAGTACCTGCCAAGTGGGACCAGCACGATCTGCGCCCGGCTGACAAGGGCGTCAGGCTGTTTTGCCCAACAATGCCAGGTGATCAATGTGGATAGTGCGGCCGCCTGTGTCATATCTCCCTGGTTCAGCTATCAGGCGGACTCGTCCAATCCTGACCGGATCAGCTTTGTCCCTTATCCGAATAGTGACAGCCTTCATTACCATTGGGATTTTGGGGATAGCACCGGCAGCCTTTCGAAAGAGCCTGTCCATTTATATGCCCATGCAGGAGCTTATTTTGTCACATTGAAGGTGACGGGGTATTCAAATGCTGACAGTTGTACGGTACAGACAAGCCAGGTTATCTTTGTAAATAATGTAAATCCGCCTCCGCCGCCCGACTCCTGCTCTGCCCTCTTTACGTATACCCGTGATCTGCAAAGGTCCAATGAGATAACGTTCAGTCTGCAGGATACGCTGGCATATGATTCCCTGCGATGGACGGCCGTCTATTATTCCGATACGTTGCACCCGATCTATTTGGGCGGGACTAATCCTGTGACCTATACATTCCCTGATACAGGCTTATATAATATCAACCTGGTCGTATACCGTCACAGCTGTATAGCTTCTACTTCCCAGAGCGTACGGATCGACAGCACGGGCGGGACCAATAACCTTATCAGCGCCTATCCGAACCCGTCGTCCAGTGAGTCTTATATTGACCTGACCCTGACGGGAAGCAATACGGTACTGATCACAGTTTTCAACAGCCAGGGCAAGCAGCTACTGACAAAGGTGGTAGCGGGATTCGATGGTGCGAATCATATAGGGATCCAGACGGCCGGGCTCCCGAAAGGTATTTATTATGTGCGGATACAATATGGGAATGTTGTAAAGCAAAGCAAGATCCAGAAACTATGATATTCATTCATTGGGGATAAAGAGACGACTAATATTCATTGCTTTCCAGGGAGGACGACATACAAATATTGATCAGGGGTTGTCTCAGGAACGACCGTAAAGCGCAGGAACGACTATACAGGAAGTTCTATCCGGCGATGATGTCCCTCTGTGTGCGTTATACGAAGAATAAGGAGGATGCGGTGGAAGTGATAAATGACGGGTTCCTGAAAGTGTTTAAGAACATAGGGTTATATGATGCAGCTAAGGCGTCTCTTTATACCTGGATGAGAAAAGTGATGATCAATACGGCCATTGATTTTATAAGAAGGCAGCATATTCATGCAGACATGGATATGCTGCCTGATTTTGAGGAAGGACCGGCTATTGAGAATGAAGCGCTGTTAAAATTCAGCGGGGAGGAGCTGGTGAAAATGATCCGTCAGCTGCCGGATACTACCTGTCTCGTATTTAATCTGTATGCAGTAGATGGCTTTAACCATCGCGAAATAGGAGAGCTTTTACAAATGAGCGAGGGGACCAGCCGCTGGCATTTGAGTGAAGCAAGAAAACAATTAAAAAAATTAATCCGCCTTATGGAATCGAAACGATGATGGGAGGTTATGAACATAACAACCCATGGGCTGAAAAGCTACAAAATATATCCCTACCGGATGTCGATGAAACATGGAAGGCCATGGCTGTCGTGCTGGACAGGGAAATGCCACGCAGGCCGGGAAAGGACAGGCGGCGTTGGCTATTGCTTATCATTTTGTTGCTACTGCTGTTAGGCATCTGCAATTGTCCGGGCAGATGGAGGACGCACCCATCGTCGGAGGCTCCCTCTTCCGGAAAGGAAAGGATCACGAAGGCTACAGAGAAGGAGCGACAGGGAAGAGAAGTGAGGACGGGTACGGACCTGGAAGGGGTGAGGATTGCTGTGGTACCGGTATCGATGCAACAGAAAACAGGCGAAGACAAGGGGCAAAAAGAGGAAGCCGGTCTGCGTCATCGTCAATGGAAAAAGAACGCCGGTGGTCAGTCGCCGGGACCGAAGAAAGAGAAGAAAGGGAAGCGGAAGGGAGAGGAGGAGAAAATTACGGATAACGATCAGTTTCCGGCTGGAGATCCCAGTTCTTTGGGAGCAGCTTTACTCTTAAAAGATACTGTCAATAATAAACCGGAAACCAATAAGCCGGGTGGAAAGACGCCTGGTAAGATGGACTCCCTGGGGAAAAAGAAAGAGGCGAGTAAAAAAGACACTGCTACTGCCGGCAAACCGAAGGAAAAAAAGGCAGGCAGGCTGCACCCGGAAAGAGGATGGGTTGTCGGCGTCGGTCTGAACCAGTTCTTTACACTGGGGCAGCAGCAGCATTCGGGTTATAATTCGGGAGGGACTACGGGTGGTCTGGGAGATTATTTACCCGTGCCTATGATCCGGTTTTATTTTAACCGGAAACTATTTATTCAACTGGAAGCTCAACTTAATGCGCCGCAGTATACGAAAAAGAACCTGCTGGTGCAGCAGTCGTCCAGAATTGACACCGCGGGTAGGGTCATACCCCTGGTCACGGAGAATTCTGTATACATTAAGAAACTCTTCTACTTTAATCTGCCGCTAAGCGTTCATTACAGCCCTTTCAGGAATTTTTATATCGGAACGGGTCTTCAGTTCTCCCGGTTGACCAATGGGGTCGGTCTGTTTGGTGATAATGTCTCCCAGGGCGCGACTAATACCAGTTCCAGCAGCGTAAAAAACCTTAAGAACAATGATACTGTCTATCACCAGCTAAAGACAGATGAATTCCGATGGCTGCTGGATATGAGCTATACCTATAAACATTTTATCTTCGGGCTGCGGTATAACCAGGCATTGAGTAATTTTATAGATGTGCGTATTTCAACTACACAACAGGTGGTTCAGTCGAGGAACAGCAGCCTGCAGCTATACCTGCGATATATACTTTGGGATAGCAGGAAAAAGAAAGCGTCACCGGCCGAATAGCTTTTCTACATACTCTTTTCGGAATTCGATATAAGTGGGCTCGCCTCCCGGTGTAGTATTCGGCTGCAGGGTGACGAATAATTCCTCCACCAGTGCTCTCATTTCTTTTTCCTCCAATGGGGTGCCCGCTTTAACAGCCTGTTGTTTGGCCATTGACCGGATCAGCTTTTCCCGGCGGGAGAATTTCATATCGCTGGTGAAATGTTTGAATTGTTCCAATAAGTTTTCCAGAATAGCTTTTTCATTACCCTGGCCCGTATCTGCGGGTGTTCCCTGGACGATGAAGCTGTCTTTTCCAAAGGGCTCTATCTGGTAGCCCAGTGGCAGGAGGTCAGGGGCAAGATCGGCCAGCAGGATAGCGTCGGGTGCGGAGAGCTGTAAAGTAACGGGGAAAAGGCTTTTCTGGCTGGCAATGCCCTTGCCTGCGGCTGCGGAGGTATAACGTTCGTAGAGTATACGTTCATGGGCCGACTGCTGTTGTACGAGGATAAACCCCCTGTTGGTGGCGGTGACGATATAGGTGTTGAGCAATTGCTGTAATGTTCCGCTTTCGATGGGCACTATCTTGTTTTCCTGTTTTGGCCGGGCGTAGGTGAACTCACTGGCAGGCTCGCTGTTTTTTTCTTTAGAGGGGCTTTCGTAAAAATCCTTCCAGTGTTTTAATTCACTTTTATGCGAAGGTTCGATAAAATGAGCCTGGTGCTTTTGCGAAAAAGTCTGGTAAAGCGAGGAAGACGCCACGGCGGCTTTTTTCTCTTCGGTGATGGGTTTGCTGATGGCTTCCAGCTGCTGGATAGCCGGGTCGAGATCGAAATCCAGTGTAGGCGTAACGCTGAATTGCGCCAGGGCGTGCTTTACGGCTGCCTGTACAAAAGCATAGACTATTTTTTCATCCTCGAATTTAATTTCCTGTTTCGTGGGGTGCACATTGATATCCAGCTGTTCAGGATTGAGGTCGATAAACAGGACATAGAGGGGGAAACTGTCCTGGGCGATCATATCCTGGTAGGCGTTCATGACGGCATGGTTCAGATAGGCGCTACGGATAAAACGGTTGTTTACGAAAAAATATTGATCTCCTCTTGTTTTGCGGGCGGCTTCCGGTTTCCCCACGAAACCGTAAATGTTCAGATAATCCGTATTTTCCTGTACCGATATCAATTTGGAAGTATGGGTATTTCCGAGGATCTGGACGACGCGTTGTTTCAAGCTCCCCTTTTCCAGGTGCATCATTTCCTGCCCGTTGCTGCTAAGGGAAAAGAAGATGGCGGGGAAAGAGAGGGCCACGCGGGTAAATTCGTCAACGATGTGTCGCATTTCGACATTATTGCTCTTGAGAAAATTTCTTCGGGCGGGCACATTAAAGAAGAGATTTTTCATGGCAATATTGGTGCCTATGGGGCAGGCGACGGGTTCCTGGCGTATGACGGCGCTGTTCCCGATGTCTAAACAGGTGCCTGTTTCGTCCTCTTTTCTTCTTGTCTTCAGCTCCACCTGCGCTACGGCAGCAATAGAGGCCAGCGCTTCTCCACGAAATCCCATGGTACGGATATGAAAAAGATCATCGATATGTGTGATCTTGGAAGTTGCATGCCTTTCGAAGGCCATACGGGCATCGGTCTCGCTCATGCCTTTGCCATTATCAACCACTTGTATGAGAGCTTTTCCTGCATCCTGTACAATCAATTTTATCTCCGAGGCTCCCGCATCGACCGCATTTTCCAGTAATTCCTTTACGGCGCTGGCCGGCCGTTGGATCACTTCCCCCGCAGCTATCTGATTAGCAACGTTATCGGGCAATAAATGAATAATGTCTGGCAATTCTAGCTTAATTTGTGTTGCAATTTACATCGAATAATCGTAAGGTATTATAAGTACTATATATGAGAAGATCTTTTGCGCTCCCTCTATTGGTTTGTAGCATGTTATCCGTTTATGGTCAGTCTGCCCCATCCCCTGCTGCGAGGGCTTGGGTGGACAGTGTTTTCAGGACCTTATCGGGGGACGAAAAGATAGCTCAGCTGATGGTGATCCGGCTTTCCGCCATCGACCAGGGGGCGCACCGGGTGGTTTTTTATGATAAGGAGGTGGAAGAATCCGTCAGGAAATACAATGTGGGGGGGATCTGTCTGTTCCAGGGCGGACCTCTCACGCAGGCGGAGCATATCAACTACTATCAAAGTATCGTAAAAACCCCGATCCTGTTTTGTATTGACGCGGAAAATGGTCTGGGGATGCGTATGGACAGTGTCATGGATCTTCCCAGGCAAATGATGCTGGGCGCCATGGCTGACCCTTCCCTTGTATATCAGTATGGTCGTCTGGTGGGTGCGCAATGCAAACGGATAGGTATCCAGGTGGATTATGCTCCTGTTGTAGACGTGAATAACAACCCCGATAATCCCGTGATCAACGACCGTTCTTTCGGGGAGGATAAGTACAAGGTGGCTGCTTTCGGGGTGCAGTATATGAAGGGTTTGCAGGACGAAGGCGTGATGGCATGCGCCAAACATTTCCCTGGTCATGGAGATGTATCGGTAGATTCCCACCTTGACCTGCCGGTCATTAACAAGACGCGCCGGCAGCTGGATTCACTGGAGCTTTATCCATTTAACGCGTTGTTCAACGCGGGTGTTGGAAGCGTTATGATCGCGCATTTATATATTCCGGCTATTGACAATACGCCCAACCAGGCTACATCCCTGTCCAACAAAACGGTCACAAAATTATTACGTAAACAATTACATTATGACGGCATTAGCTTTACGGATGCCCTGGAAATGAAGGGAGTTGCCAAATTCTATCCGGATGGGGAGGCTTCTGTGCAATCGCTGATCGCGGGGAATGACATGCTTTGTCTTCCGGGCGATGTATCCCTGAGCATTGAAAAAATTAATGAGGCCATCCGGGAAAAGAAAATAAAGTGGAAAGACATCGACGCACGGGTAAAAAGAGTGCTGTATGCAAAATATCGATATGGGCTGGCGGAATGGAAGCCTGTCGATACGGTGCATTTGACCGCCGATCTCAATGAGGGGGTAGTGGAAATGCGCCGGCAGGTGGCTGAAAATGCGCTGACCGTTCTCGGCGAAACGGATACCGCGCGGTCCCTGAAAAATAAAAAAGTGGCTTATATAGGCATGGGACTTTCGGGAGAGGATGCTTTCAGCCGGCGGATGAGCGCTGATCTTAATGCGCATGTGTATTTCTTTGATTATTCCCTGGACAGCGCCAAAGCCGCTGCAGCGCTGGAGCTCCTCAGTGATCGTTACGACGAGTTGATCATCGGGCTGCATAACTATGCCCGTTTCCCCGCACATGACTTCAGGATAAGCGGGCCGGTGGTATGGCTGTTAAAGGCGTTGCAGCAGCGGAACAGGACGGTGACCTTTGCGTTCGGAAATCCGTATGCGCTTAAAAATGATTGTAATGAACAAAGCGGGACGGTGGTGGCCTGTTATGATGATGATGAGGTCACCCAGGAAGTGGCCGCTGATTGGCTGGCTGGTAAGTTCAGGGCAAAAGGCCATCTTCCTGTTACGGTTTGTGATACATGGAAGGCAGGGGCAGGCCTGACGGGCGGAGCGCCGTTACTGCCCAAAGCGGACCCGGCAGCATTGGGATTTGATCCGCAGCGGTTGGGAAATATCGATGCTATTTGTAAGGAGGCGATAGAGAAACATGCGACACCCGGATGTGTGGTGCTGGTGGCAAAGGATGGCAAAATAGCCTATGAAAAGGCCTTTGGCCACATGACCTATGATAATACGGAGCCGGTGTATACGGAGACGCTTTATGACCTTGCATCGTGCACCAAGATCTGTGCTACAACGATGGCGGTAATGAAGCTGTACGACGAGGGCAGGCTGGATCTGCAGAAGACCCTGGGTGATTATCTCCCCTGGGTGCGTGGCAGCAATAAAGAAGGGCTGCGGATCTGGGATGTTCTTTTGCACCAGGCCCGGCTCAATGCCTTTATTCCTTTCTATAAGGAGACCATCGACAGCAGCCGCCAGGGCGCTCCGTTGCCATGGATCTATGCAACGACTCCGGATAGCGCTCATCATATCCGGGTTGCTGAAGGACTCTATCTCCGGAATGACTGGGAAGATACTTTGTATACCCGGATCCTTCAGAGCCCCCTGGGGCCTGAGAATAAATACGTATATAGTGACAACGACTTTATCTTCATGGGTAAGGTTGTAGAGGCTATTAGCGGGATGAGCCTGGACGAATATGTGCAAAGGACCTGGTATGGGCCATTAGGGATGAGTTCTACGGGCTTTAAGCCGCGGGAAAGATTCCCGTTGAGCCGTATTGCACCGACGGCGCAGGAGCCTGTTTTCCGGCGTCAGCTGATCAGGGGTGATGTACATGACCCCGGGGCCGCTATGTTTGGCGGGGTGGCAGGTCACGCAGGGCTTTTCAGCGATGTCGATGACCTGGCGGTGCTGGAGGAAATGCTATTAAATGGGGGAACATTGAATGGGCATACCTTTCTTAAAAAGGAGACCATTGATTTCTTTACGGCTTATCACAGTGATATCAGCCGGCGGGGATTGGGATTTGACAAGCCGGAGAAGGACAATGCGCACCGGAAAGAGCCCTATCCCTTCTTTCGGCTTCACCGCTGACCTTTGGGCATACTGGTTTCACGGGAACATGCATATGGGTGGACCCTCAATACCATCTGACCTTTATCTTTCTTTCCAACCGGGTGAATCCGGAAGAGACCAATCCCCGGTTGTCAGGATTGAGCATCAGGGGAAGGATAGAGGAGACCGTCTACCAGGCAATGGGCGTTGACAGGGGAGCGCCGCTGGCAGGGAAGGCTTCGAAGGGAAAGAGAACGCGTAAGAAAAAATAATGGGTGTATTAACGGGGCTGGCGTTTTTCAATTTTAGTGACGCCTTTTTTAATATGCTGCTGATAATACTTACAGACCGGTCTTAATCCGCATTCTTCACATTTAGGGTTGCGGGCAACACAGATATAACGACCAAGGAGGATGAGCCAGTGATGGGCTATATGTACAAGGTCGCGGGGAATGAATTGCAGTAATTGTTTTTCCGTTGCCAGGGGTGTTTTGGCATTTATGGTGAGGCCGATCCTGGCTGATACGCGGAATACATGCGTGTCTACGGCCATATTGGGTTGGTTATCTATAACGGAAGTAATGACGTTGGCGGTCTTACGTCCAACACCCGGGAGCTGTACGAGCTCTTCGATGGTCAGGGGTACTTCTCCATGAAATTTTTCCTCCAGCATTTGCGCCATGCCAATAAGATGTTTGGTCTTATTGTTGGGGTAAGAAATGCTTTTGATAAGGGGGAACAGATCTTCAAATGTAGCTTTGGAAAGTGCTGAGGAGTCGGGATAGCGTTCGAAGATGGCAGGGGTGGTCATATTGACCCGTTTGTCGGTGCATTGCGCCGACAGGATCACGGCTACCAGCAACTGGTAGGGGCTGTCATACAGAAGCTCGGTCTCAGCATCAGGGTTATTTTCCTGGAAATATTTCAGTACAAAGTCAAATCGTTCCTTTCTGGTCATTGTCTGCAATTTGCAATGACCGCTAAATTACGGCAAACCCATGGATGGGTTGCCGGTATCTTAATAAAATGAAGATCAGGAGTGCTGTACAGATTCCGTAGAAGTCTCTCTGGCGTAATTCATGACCCGAAGGATCACTTCCATACGAGGGGCGACAAGAACTTTATCCAATTCCGTTTTTTGGGATGCTGACTGCAGCACCGCCAATTTTTCGCGAAGCATCCAGTCCTCCTTTAGCGCCTTCTCGATGGCGGCTGTCAATTCTGGGGAAGACTCTTTATACAAATACAGCAAAAGATCCTCCGGTGTAAAGAGTGTCATAGGCAAAACCATTTAATGTCCTAATTTGTCCGAAAAGCAGTAAAAGTGAAACGTCCGTATTCTAAAACGAGAACTGGGAGCTCTTATTGTTCCCAACTCGGAAATTATTAGATATAAAGGGCAGATGTAAATCGTAAATCTTTAAATATTAATGATTTACGGGCGGGTGATTTTCCCGGATCAGGAAAAGATCTTCATTATCTCTTTTCATCAGGTATTTTTCCCGGGCGTATTTTTCCAACAGGGCAGGATTGGTCTTTAGTTGTTCAAGCTCTTTTTGGGTTTCTGCTATCTGTTGTTCGTAGTACTTTTTGCTTTGTTCCAGTTTTCTCAGCTCCCCTTTTTCCCTGAAATGGCTGGTAATGAAGTCCCGGGCATCAAAGAAAAGGATCCAGATCGTAAAGCCCAGTGTCGTTAACACGTATTTATTCTTTAACCAGGCCGGGATATGTGAGAGGATCTTCATGAGAAAAAATGGTTCCGCGAATAAGAGTTCTGAGAATAAGAGTTCCGGAGCTCAGGAAGAGCTCCGGAACCACAAACTACAAATTATTTTTTGAATTTGATCCTTCCTTTTGGATAGATGCCGCTGTCTCCCAGTTCCTCTTCGATGCGGAGAAGCTGGTTGTATTTGGCCAGGCGGTCGGTACGGGAGGCGCTGCCGGTCTTGATCTGTCCGCAGTTGAGGGCTACGGCCAGGTCAGCGATGGTAGTGTCTTCCGTTTCGCCGCTGCGATGACTCATAATTGTCGTATAACCGTGTGTCTGTGCCAGTTGTACGGCATTGATGGTTTCCGTCACGGTGCCTATCTGGTTGACTTTTATAAGGATGCTATTGGCTACGCCGCGATCGATGCCTTTTTGCAGGATGCGGGTATTGGTGACGAACAGGTCATCTCCTACGAGCTGTACTTTATTACCGAGGGCGTCGGTCAGCTTCTTCCAGCCATCCCAGTCTTCTTCCGCCATGCCGTCCTCGATGGAGATAATGGGGTATTTATTCACCCAGCTGGTCCAGTAGGCCACCATTTCGTCGCTGGAGAGCTCTTTACCGCTGCTCTTATAGAATTTATATTTGCCGTCCTTGAACATTTCGCTGCTGGCTGCGTCAAGGGCGATGCCTATCTGGCTGCCGACTTTAAAACCGGCGGCTTCGATGGCCTGCAGGACGGTCTCGATGGCTTCTTCATTGCTTTGAATATCCGGTGCGAAACCACCTTCATCTCCAACGTTTGTGCTGTATCCTTTCTTTTTTAATACGGATTTCAGCTGGTGGAATATTTCCACGCCCCAGCGCAATCCATCGCTGAAAGTGTCAGCGCCGACAGGAACGATCATATATTCCTGGTAATCTATTTTATTGTCGGCATGAACGCCTCCATTGAGGATATTCATCAAGGGCATGGGAAGTACGGTGCTGTTTACGCCGCCGAGATAGCGGTAGAGGGGGAGCTTACTTTCCTGTGCGGCGGCTTTGGCCACGGCCATGGAGACGGCCAGCAGTGCATTGGCGCCGAGCTTACCTTTGTTGTCTGTGCCGTCCAGCTCAATGAGCCGGGCGTCGAGAGAAGCCTGTTCGTTGACGGGGAAACCGATCAGTTGATCGGCTATAATATCGTTGACATTTGCAACAGCCTTTAATACGCCTTTGCCGCCATAAACGCTTTTGTCTCCATCTCTTAACTCTACGGCTTCGTGGATGCCTGTAGATGCTCCACTGGGAACAGCGGCACGTCCGCGAAAATTATTTTCGGTGACCACGTCCACTTCGACGGTAGGGTTACCCCGGCTATCTAAGATCTGTCTTGCATGAATGTCGGCAATGTAGCTCATTTTAGTTTGTTTTATTTTCTATTTAGTCAGGTGCCGGAAAATATCTTCCAGGCTTTGTTTTTCACTTTGCAAAGAAACAATGTTCAGGTTGTTTTGCAAAGCCAGTTCCATCAATTGTTTTTTTAACTTCGTCGCCTTCGTCAGTCTGTAGTTCCCATTCGTGGGCGGATAGCCGGCTAACGGTTTTTACGCCTTTTAGCTGTTGCAATTGTGCGGCTTCCAGTGTTTCTTTAAAAGAGACTTTTATTGCATTCCCATTTTCCGTGGTGCGCAACTGGCTGATCCTGCTGTCCGCCACCATCTTTCCTTTGTTAATGATGACGACGCGGTCGCAAAGTGCTTCCACTTCCTGGAGTATGTGAGATGAGAAGAGAACGGTCTTGTTTTGTCCGAGCTTTCTGATGGTGTCCCTGATCTCGATGATCTGGTTGGGGTCCAGTCCGCTGGTGGGCTCATCCAGTATGAGCACTTCCGGTTCATGGATCAGCGCTGCGGCGAGTCCTACCCGTTGTTTATACCCCTTGGACAGCTGCCCCAGCTTTTTTTTATTTTCAGGGGTGAGGCCTACCATTTCAATGACGGACTCTATTTTCTTTTTTTTGTCCGTAACGCCATGAACATCTGCGATAAAGTCGAGGTATTCCCGTACATACATGTCGGGATAGAGGGGATTGGCCTCCGGCAGATAGCCTATCTTTTTTTTCGTTTCCAGGGGGCGTTCTTTTACCGGCAGACCGCAGACCACGGCTTCTCCTTCATCCTGACCGATATACCCGGTGATGATCTTCATTGTCGTGGACTTACCTGCTCCGTTGGGCCCGAGGAAGCCTACGATCTCGCCTTTATTTACGTGGAAGGAGATATTATCTACTGCCTTTTGTTGGCCATAGATCTTTACAAGACCCTTTACTTCAATGGACATACTACTGGTTTACCCTGCTAAATTAGGTTAATCCCGGTTGCGGATTATAAAATTTGCAAGGAGTCTGGCTTAATTCTAGCTAAAATGAATTAAAATTGTGTTATTAACCCACTTTTAACTAACGATTATGCCCCCAACAACAATTGCCCCTGCAAAGGAAGGTATCGCCAATCCCGCACCGCTTGGTCTTTGCGCGTTTGGTATGACCACTGTATTATTAAACTTTCATAATGCCGGTTTTTTTGAGATGAACTCAATGATCCTGGCGATGGGAATATTCTATGGTGGCCTTGCGCAGGTGGTTGCCGGAATAATTGAGGCCAGGAAGAATAACATCTTCGGGCTGACCGCCTTTACATCCTATGGATTTTTCTGGCTGTCATTGGTGGGATTGATCGTCATGCCAAAATTGGGATGGGTGGCCGCTCCGTCAGGAAACGCCATGGTGGCTTACCTGGTTATGTGGGGCATATTTACTTTTTTACTTTTTTTCGGCACATTAAAGCTGAATCGTGCTTTGCAGTTTGTGTTTGCCTCGTTGACGCTGTTGTTCTTTTTGCTGGCGGCGGGAGATTACACCGGTAATAAAAGCATTTCACAGGTGGCTGGTTATGAAGGGATCATTTGTGGTGCATCTGCGATCTACACGGGAGTTGCCAATCTGCTGAATGAAGTATATGGAAGAACCGTGCTGCCTATTGGCAGCGTATAATAATTATTGATCCTTTATTTAAAAGTTGCATTTATCAGATGAGCTATCCTTACCAGATCAAGTCACTCGAAGAGTATCAGTCCTTATATAAGCAGAGCGTGGAGGATCCGGAAGGGTTCTGGGCCGGGATCGCCAGTCATTTCACCTGGCATCGCAAATGGGATAAAGTACTGGACTGGAACTTTAAGGATCCTGATATCAAGTGGTTTTCCGGCGCCCGGCTGAATATTACCGAAAACTGTCTGGACAGGCATCTCGCTGAAAGGGGGGACCAGCCCGCCATTATCTGGGAACCCAATGATCCGGAGGAGGATTACCGGGTACTTTCCTATAAAGAATTGCATTTTAAGGTCTGCCAGTTTGCCAGCGTATTGAAGAACAATGGTGCGAAAAAAGGCGACCGGATCTGTATCTATATGCCGATGGTGCCTGAGCTGGCGATAGCCGTCCTGGCCTGCGCCCGTATCGGGGCCATCCATTCTGTGGTCTTCGGGGGTTTTTCCGCCCAAAGTATTGCCGACAGGATCCAGGATGCGCAATGTAACCTGGTGATCACGGCTGACGGCGCCTATCGGGGTAATAAGGCCATCCCTTTAAAATCCGTCATCGACGATGCCCTGGTACAATGCCCCTCCGTAAAAAGAGTAATTGTGCTTACCCGTACCCGTGTTCCCCTGAGCATGATCAAGGGAAGGGACACCTGGTGGGAGGATGAGATCAAAAAAGTGGAGACACAGGGGAATCCTGTCTGTCCGGCTGAGAGCATGGAGGCAGAGGATACGTTGTTTATACTATATACATCAGGCTCTACGGGGAAGCCCAAGGGAGTGGTACATACCTGTGCAGGATATATGGTGTACACCAATTACAGCTTTGTGAACGTCTTCCAGTATAAACCGGGCGATGTTTATTTCTGTACGGCAGACATCGGCTGGATCACGGGTCATAGCTATATTGTCTATGGACCATTGAGCGCGGGCGCCACCACCCTGCTTTTCGAAGGTATTCCCACCTGGCCGGATGCAGGCCGGTTTTGGGATATCGTGGATAAATTCAAGGTGAACATACTTTATACGGCCCCGACGGCGATCAGGAGCCTCATGGGATTTGGTCCCGGTCCCCTGAAAAACAAGGACCTGGGCTCTTTAAAAGTCCTGGGGTCGGTGGGAGAGCCTATTAATGAAGAGGCCTGGCATTGGTACCATGATAACATCGGCAAAGGACGTTGTCCCATTGTAGACACCTGGTGGCAGACGGAGACAGGGGGCATCCTTATCTCTAACCTGGCCGGTGTTACGCCGGAAAAGCCGGCTTATGCCACCTTGCCGTTACCAGGTGTGCAGCCCTTGCTGGTGGATGAAAAGGGCGCGCCGGTACAGGACAGTGGTAATCTATGTATTAAATTTCCATGGCCTTCTATCATAAGGACCACTTATGGGGATCACGAACGTTGCCGTCAAACCTATTTTGCCACTTATCCCGGGCTTTACTTTACGGGGGATGGAGCGTTGCAGGATGCGGAGGGCAATTACCGGATCACGGGGCGTGTGGATGATGTGCTGAATGTAAGCGGTCATCGCATTGGCACGGCCGAGGTGGAGAATGCCATTAACATGCATACAGGCGTCGTGGAAAGCGCGGTGGTGGGCTACCCTCATGATATAAAGGGACAGGGGATCTATGCCTTTGTCATCTTCAGTGGGGATAAAAGTGATGAGGCCTTTGTGCGTCAGGCAATTGTTCAAACTGTGGCCCGGGTCATCGGACCCATTGCCAAACCGGATAAAATTCAGCTGGTGAGCGGGCTTCCCAAGACAAGGAGCGGGAAGATCATGCGCCGGATCCTGCGTAAGATCGCGGAGGGGGAGACGGATAAGCTGGGCGATACGACCACCCTGCTCGATCCTGCTGTGGTAGAAGAGATTAAACAGGGGAGGTTATAACGGCTGTTAATGTTGTATAACGACCTTTGTGCCGACGGGCACCATTGAATATACTTCGTCCATATCCTCGCATTTCAGAGAGATACAGCCATTGGTCCAGTTTTGATAATTATCTACGGTCATTTCATCATGTGGCCAGGTGCCATGGATGGCGATGCCGTCACCGGGTCTGGCTGATCTTGGTATGAGACCTTGTGCCTTTCTCTCGTTGAATTTGGCGAGATCTGCCGCAGTGGGATAGTCCAGATCCATGATCTTGTCCCATTTTTCATGGGGGCGTTTGGCAATGATGTGATAAGTGCCTTCGGGCGTTTTCCTGTCCCCCTGCATCATTTTATCTTCCAGGGTCTTATTCCCGAAAACCGCGGGATAAGTAGCATACCAGCCGTCCTTATCAAATATCTGCAGCTCATAATTGGTCTTGATGACCACGATATAAACATCCCCTTCAAGGGTGGGGTGAAAAAAACGTTTGTGGACGTTGCGATGGCTGTTCCCACGAAATGCGCAAAGGCTGAAGAGCAGGAAAGTTCCCAGGAGCATTTTTTTGCTGGTCATCGGAGTATGATTTACCCTTGGACAACGGAGCGATTGTGAAGTTTATTTTTAATGTGGAAAATTTTAACAATATGTCCGCAAAAGAGCCCGGCGCCAGGAATGGCGCCGGTTAACTACTACACATGAGAATTTCTAATGAAATCTCAGCTTTTTATTGACTACCAAGCCGGAGGCCAAAAGTATAAGGCCGTTGGTCTAAGCCTTTCCGGAACATGCTTTTTGCAGCATAGGATCCGTAGAAACTGATCCAGCCCAGCTTTAGCTCTCCGATCCAGGATATTTTCCAGGGCTCGGTGTCAAAATCATTAAATGTCTTTTGTTTTCCATCTACCCCGCTTTTGAACTTCTGCCGGGACGAGTACTGGTAACCAATACTGGCGCCCACACTGAATCCATAGTCTTCTTTTTTGTGCGGAGTAAGGTTAAAATTAAGCATAATTGGAACAGTGACATAATCCAGCGCCAATTTATTCTTGCTGTAGTTGATAGAGTCCATGATCACCTTAGTAGGATTGACCAGGAATTTTATATTTTCCTCGTACCGGTAGTTATTTAATTCTATCCCCAGTCCGTATTTAAAATTGACGACGTGTTTTATGAGATTAACACGCTGCATAAAAAGCCAGATATTTACATCTACTGATTTTCCGGTACGAAGGCGGAACCAATCGCTGGTGGCGCCTGGTGCGAATTGCTGTGTGCCGGCCGAGGCGTAATCGGTCCTGTCGTTATAATTAGTGAAGCCGATGTCAAAGATGATCCAGTCTGTTTTGACATTGGAAGGCTTATAATGATGACGGTGCTCATTGACAGAATCCGTGCTTTCCGACGTGATGGATCTTCCTCTCGCATCTTTGACGATGATCATATTGCCTATGCGAACGGTGTCATTATGTGCAGCATCGCTTTTTGTTGTGTCCACCTGTGCATATCCGGGTATTCCGAGACATAATCCTATCCATAACAAGAGTTGCTTGTTCATATCTGCTTTCTTTTTTTAATAAATTTATTTTAATGCAAACTGAAAGCCGCCTATCAGGACGCTGCGATGTTCGTCATCGTCCCGGCTTGCCGTTTTGTCCAGCACCCGTGAGACTTTTCGAAAGAGGCCCCGCAGCTTATTCTTTTTTCCTGAGGCGGTCTC
>Ga0206922_1106_pt1 | contig 21203 bp, 19 predicted proteins | sample Alteio_BWOrgHeat_63_FD_152976 | JGI IMG/M metagenome (GOLD analysis project Ga0206922, IMG submission 152976) | Enriched cells from forest soil in Barre Woods Harvard Forest LTER site, Petersham, Massachusetts, United States -... | ecosystem: Environmental > Terrestrial > Soil > Temperate forest >... | reverse complement strand
TTAGTGAGGCTTTTTTAGTGCCTGCGCGCAAAGGATAATATTGCATCATTAAAATTTATTGAGGATTATTTCAATTAGGTTACACAGATGTTAAAATCGAATTTTTTTGAAACAGAAAAGTTGCCCGCAGGGTCTGAAAAGAAAAAAAGTTCAATTTTTGGCACTTACGTTGACTTATTTTTTAAATTGGTTAAACATTATTTTAAAATTGTAATCAAATTATAGTCACTGGATTAAAATTTTTTATTTATGCTTAATTGTTCCAGGTACTATAGCAGGGTATATGGCTTATTAATGCTGGCAGCCATATTTTTATTGCAGGTAAGTGGCTGCAAAAAAAGTTTAAATGTTCCAAATCAAAATCCAAACCCATCCGGTAAACCAAATATTGTTTTGATACTTGCCGACGATGTGGGATACGAAATACCTCAATATACGGGCGGCCAGTCATATTCAACACCTAATATTGATCTGTTGGCAAGCAGTGGCATGCAATTTTCAGAATGCCATTCATCACCTGTTTGCTCTCCTTCAAGGTTCATGCTCCTTACGGGCAAATACAATTTTAGAAACTATACGCAATGGGGGGTTATGGACCAGTCACAAAGAACAATTGCCAATATGTTACACGATGCCGGCTATGCTACCTGCGCAGTGGGCAAGTGGCAGTTAGATGGCGGCGATGCATCCATACGTACTTTTGGCTTTGACTCATACTGTGTGTGGGACCCATTTGCAAACATAGTTCCCGGGGTTCAATATAAGGACCCTTTGTTGTATGAAAATGGCAGCAACCTTCCATTTGATGTTGTTCAAGGCAAATATGGGGAAGATATCATAGGCGATTACGCTTATAATTTTATGAAAAACAATACCAAAAAACCATTCTTTCTGTATTATGCTATGAACCTTTGCCACCAGGCATTCAGCCCAACCCCGGATGATCCTCAATTTGCCACCTGGACCAATGGGCACCCTGTTCCTTCGGATACGATGTACTTTAAATCAATGGTGCAGTATATGGACAAAAAAGTTGGGCTGCTTGTGCAGGAGGTAAGTGCTCTTGGCATTGCCGGTAATACTATTATTATTTATACAGGCGATAATGGCACCGATGAAAAAATATATTCCCTTTATAAAGACACTTTGGTAGAAGGAGGTAAATGGAGAAGTACAGAAGGCGGAACGCATGTTCCCTTAATTGTTTATTGGCCTGGTAAAGTTATGCCCGGAACCGTTAGCGATAACCTGATTGATTTTACTGATTTTATGCCAACTGTCGCCGACATTGCAGGTGTACAGGTGCCGGCCAGTTTTGGCACGATGGACGGAACAAGTTTTTACCCGGAAATTACAGGCCAACCAGGTACCCCCCGCCAATGGGTATATTGTTATTACAACCCTTTTGTAAAAAACCAGCCTTTGCCAACAAAAGAGTGGGCGCAGGATAAGAATTATAAATTGTACAGTACCGGCCCATTTTATCAATCAGGCAATTTGTATAATTATCCAAATGACCTTTCTGAAATGTATGCCTTAGACCCTAGCAGGCTTACAGACAGTATTACACAAATAAAAAATATGCTGCAGGGTGTTATAAACAAGCTTAGGTAACTGTTTTAAACAAAAGAGCTTGTGCGATTATAACTTATACTTAAATAAACCTTAGAACCCCTTAAAAAGGATCTTGAAAAAGGAATGCCTGCCTAAATTAACATATGTTTGTTCTTAGCAAGCGCCCCAGGGCTTGTAAATTTAAATTCAGGCTTTTTGTTATCCAATATCTGTTGAGCTTAACGGGCTTACCGCGTAAGTTGAACAATTTACTATGTTAAAACCATTAACGGACAAAACGTCGTTACCTATTTTTAAAAGAACCCTTCCAAAACTGGATTTGCTGCATTATTTTTTATTAATTGCCAGGTCTGTAAACAAATTTCTTTTCTGCGCCGCTCTATTCATCCTTGTTAGTACGCCATGTGTTAAGGCGCAGGATGAAATAAACTATGCGGTTTACGCAAATATTATTTACCGGTTCACTAAATATATTGATTGGCCTGATGATAGGAAATCGGGTGATTTTGTCATTGGAATAGTAGGCAATTCACCGGTTTACGATGAATTGGTATCCTTTACTGCCAACAAAACGGTTGGTAGCCAGAAAATAGTTATAAAAAAAATGTCCCTGTCAGCAAGTTCTTATGATTGCTGCATTCTTTTTTTAAGTGACGATGCCAGCAAAAACCTGAAGAAAATTGTTGCCGAAACAGAAAATACACCCACTTTAATTGTTTCAGAAGGTAAAGGGCTGGCACTTAAAGGCGCCTGCATCAACTTTATTATTGCCGATGAACACCTGAAATTAGAAATAAATAAAACCAATATTGAAAAAAGAGATTTAAATATTGCAACTGAACTGTTGAGTTTGGGTATAATAGTAAGAGAATAAAATTATAAATGAAAACTTTAAATCCAGTACCCGGAATGATAAAAATCACAATAAAACAAGCTTTTACCTTTTTTGCGTTTATTGCAATTGGGATAAGCTACGCTTATGGCCAATCCGATACTACAAAACTGGATGACCTGAGTTTGAAAGACCTGCTGAATGTAAAAATAGTTTCTGTTTCAAAAAGCGCTGAGTCTTTATTTGATGCGCCTTTATCAGCATCGGTACTTACAAAAGAAGAAATACGCAGGGCCGGGTGCACTTCTATTATGGAGGCGTTAAGGCTTGTGCCGGGAATTATTGTAAGGGAGCAAACCAATGGCAGTTATGATATTCACTTGCGGGGCATGGATAACGTTCCGCCAAATGCAGCATTCGATCTTAACGCGAATACTACCACACTGGTGATGATAGATAACCGGCCAATTTACAATTATTTGAGGGGGGGCACTTTTTGGGAAACCCTGCCGGTGGATATTAATGATGTAGAAAAAATAGAAGTGGTAAGAGGGCCGGCAGCAGCTTTGTATGGCCCCAATGCAGTGAACGGGGTAATAAATATAATAACCAGGCAAATAAAAAAGGACGGTTTATATATAGTGGCCAATAACAAGCAGGGAAGCCTTAACACATTTATAAATAATGCATCAGTGGGTTACCAGCAAAACAAATGGGGTATAATAGCCTCAGGCAATTACCAGGGCCGTAACCGTTCGCAGACTTCGTATTTTGAGTTTAACCGGAACACCTGGCTGCAGCAACCTGCCTATTTTCTTAGTTATGAGAATGATACGGCAACCAACGTAAAACAACGGTATCCCAACCCGGGCCTGGCCATGGATAAATATGCAGGCAATATTTTTCTTAATTACCATCCTTCGGAAAAGATAAAATTTGACCTTTCTGCCGGCATTCAGCATTCAGTGGTACAAAAGGTTTCCAATGAAAATGAGGTTACGCCCTTATCCACGGCTTCGTCTATTAGCAGGTATATTGATTTTCGTGCAAACATCAATGGATTGTCAGCTCAATTCTCGTACAATAATGGCACACAGGTAACGGATTATGATCCCGGAAATAAATACGACTTCACCACCTTTGATGCCAGCATAGAATATAACTTTACAAAAGGCAATTTCTCGCTAAAACCGGGGTTAGGCTACAGGCTTGCTGTTTATGATGATACTAAGTATTCGGATACATTAGACGAGACAGGTATTTTTAATACGAAAGCTAAACTCATTACCCAAACTGCTTCACTGCGCGGAGAATACAAACTGCTGAAAGATAAGCTGAGGCTGGTTGCAGCCCTTTCAGCCAATGAATTCAATTATCCTGATACAACCTATATTTCATACGAATTCGCTGCAACATATAAAATAAACAAAAAACACCTGTTAAGGGCGGTTTATTCCACGGCATCACGCTCGCCCACTATTTTTGATGACTATCTTGACCAAACGGTAACGTATTTTCAAACCGGCAACAAAACATTCTCAAAACTTGAAATTGACGGAAATCAAAACCTTAAACTGCTTACTGAGAACATGCTTGAAATTGGTTACCGTGGTATAATTAACCCCTGGTTAAATATTGATGTGGAATTATTTAATATACTTGGTAAAAATTATAATACCCTTGTGGACAGCCGCCCATACACAGAGCTTGACGGTACTGATACAGTGCACGTAACGCCGGCCATTTCAACAAACCTTCCCCTTCAATTGGTGCAGCACGGCATTACTGTTTCGTTGTCATACAGTTTAATGAAATTACAGATTAAACCGTTTATAACTGTACAGCAAACAAGGATAAAAAATTATTCGCACTTTATTAATACTCCTGATGCCCAAACCCCCGGTGCTGAACAAAATAATATTTATTCAGCAATGGGGAGCATAGCAACACTTAAAAGCACACCTGCTGTATTTGGAGGGGCATCTGTTAATTACGTATTCTCTCCAAAAATAAATGTTAACATAAACACGTATTATTATACTGAACAAACCTATTATCATTTGTCCAACATCCTGTTTAACGATGGCATAAGAGGTATTGACAACATCAATGCAAAATTAATTGTAAATGCCAATATAGAGTATGAGCCTGTAAAGGGGCTGCGTATTTTCTGCAGCGGAAAAAACATACTTAACCAAACATCAAGGGAGTTTTTTAAATCGGATGTTATACCATTTATGCTGCTTGCAGGATTTAATTTTGAATTGTAGAAAGTGTTTACAGTATTGATGCAGGATGCAAACTGTATATGTTAAGCGAAACGGGCAGCATGGCATAAGTTTTTTAATTTATTAACTATTATTAATCGATAGAAAATGAATGTTAGTATAAGAGGCAGAATTTATTTTAGCTTCTTTTTGTTGGTATTGTTATTTGTAATTAATGGTTTAATGACCATTGTTACTTTACAACAAAACCAAAAATTAGCCGATCATATCTCTAATGTAATAGCCCCTTCGGTGCAGGCACTGAATGATTTTGGGGATATGTTGGTTGAATCAAAAATGTATTCAACCAACTGGGTGTTTCTCCGTTCGGATGAGAATGATAAAAACGCATTGCTTAAACTTCATAACAAAGATTATGCTGCATTAAAGGCAAGGTTAAACACACTTTCTTTTTTATGGAAGGATAAATATCTTGCAGATAGCCTTAATAAAGTGTACAGCAGTTTTGAAAAATTACTATTAACTGAAAATGAAATAATCGGTTCATTAAAAAAGTTTGAAGATTATGATAACCCGGCAATAAAGCTGGAAGCAGAACGGGTTATTGAGGATGAGGTAATTCCGCAAACCATTACAATGATGAGTTCACTCGACCGGGCCATCAATTATTACAACAACATCAGGGTTACAGAAGGGTACATGCTGAATCAATCTTATATGAGGCTAAGAGTATTTATTGTTTTTTTGGGAATAACAATTATTTGTACAGGCCTTTTTCTTTCTTTTTATATGACAAAGATTATTATTACCCCTATCAATAAAATAAAACATATTGTAAATGATATGGGTAAAGGCATCACCAGCATAATAAATTATGATACTAAAAAAGATGAGATAGGCGAAATGGTACATTCGGTTAATAACCTGTCTCAAAAACTTCAGCGGACAGCCGCCTTTGCCCATGAAGTGGGCGCCCGCAATTTTATGATGCCCTTTGAACCGCTTAGCGATGAGGATACCCTTGGTAAGGCCCTGGTAGCCATGCGCGATGACCTGCAAACAAGTGAAAAAGAATTAATGGCAATTACTGATGACGTTATTCAGCGCAATAAAGACCTTCAGCAATTCACCTATATTGTTTCACATAACCTGCGTGCTCCTGTAGCGAACATTATGGGAATTTCTAATTTACTGAACATTACAGCCACAGATGCCTGCATAAACGGAAAGGAAAACAACGAACTTCTTAAGGGCCTTTCTGTTTCAGTAAATAAATTAGACGGTATTATTTTAGACCTGAACGATATATTGAATATAAGAAACCCCGGTTTTGAAAAAAAGGAAAAAATATTATTCTCTTCGCTGGTGGGCGATATTACATCAAGCATCAGCCATATTATACAAAAAGAGAAAGTAGTTATTAACTGCGACTTTTCTGCAGTTGAATATATATTTACTTTAAAAAGCTACATATACAGTATATTCTATAACCTTATTTTAAACAGTATAAAATACCGCCGGCCTAACCTTTCGCCTTCAATTGAAATAAAAAGCTATAAATGTAACAAAAACATTCAATTGAAATTCAGCGATAATGGCAAAGGCTTCGACCTGAAAAAAAACCGCCAGGATATATTTGGCTTATACAAGCGTTTTGATACAACCGTGGAAGGCAAAGGAATTGGCCTTTTTATGGTGAAAACACAAATAGAAACGCTTGGAGGGAGTATTACATTAGAAAGCGGCGTAAATGCAGGTACAGAATTTATAATACAATTCCCGCTTGTAGCTTAAACCAGGCTGCTAATGCTCCTGGCTCCATTTTAACCTTCTCTGCAGTATCACTTAGCAAACCGCACGTTGTGCAGGGATAAATGTATATTTTTGGCAGATAAGCCCTACGTGTCATCAAATTCCTGTCTATAGCAACTTACTTTCGTACATGTATATTCATTGCGCTAGCTATTACCCAACAATGCCTTGCACAGGTAAAACCAATATGGCATAACAGCGCTTTTAGCTTTTATGCCGATAGCATTGTACAAGGTACATTTGTGGGCAAAAGCAACATCCGCCACGGCCCCCTGTGAGGTCAATTGTCTGCCCGCCTGCAAACGGGATATAAAAGGCTTATCTAACAAAGCCCTCTTTACCTGCATTATTAATAACTCCTGCCACAATAATATTTTACCGGGTTCAAGAATATTTGCAGCCAATTGGTACCTGCGTGGTGGATATTGATAGCCTGCAGTGCCCAATTACAGATTTTAGATTTTGCGTGGGGAGCACAATATGAGATAAACAAATTCATACCTATTGCCTTGTATGAACTTGTTATTTCTCAAATCATATTTAAATCTGCAGAGTGCAATCGCCAATCTGCAATATCTTTATATCTTTCATCAAAATAAATTCAATCATAATGGCCTTAATAAAGATATCACCGGGCATATCAGGCGCGGCCTCAGGAAGCAGATATAATATTAGAGCAGTCACTAGTCATAAGTCACTAGTCAATAAGTCAATAAGGGGATATCTTGTAATTATTTAGAAGTACTCAGGAGAAACGTAAAATAATGTCAGCTATGTTGATGGAGCAAACTATGCGTTGGTTCGGGCCGGGTGACCCAGTTAGTTTACAGGATATTCGCCAGGCAGGATGTACCGGGGTGGTTACCGCACTACACCATATACCTGTTGGGGAAATTTGGACATTGGACGAAATTGACAAAAGAAAAAAACAGGTAGAAAACACCGGTATGACATGGACGGTAATTGAAAGCCTGCCTGTGCATGAAGACATAAAAAAGCAAACCGGCAATTACAAATTATACATCAAAAACTACCAGCAAAGTTTACGCAGTGTTGCCGCCTGCGGGCTAAAAGTGGTTACGTACAATTTTATGCCGATACTGGATTGGATGCGTACGGATATTGCTTACGCCATGCCGGATGGCAGCAAAGCGCTGCGTTTTGAAAAGGGAGCCTTTATAGCATTTGACCTTTTTATTTTAAAAAGGCCTGACGCGGAAAATGATTATACGCCAGGTGAAATAGATAACGCAAAGCAACGCTTTACTATAATGACTGAAGAAGAGAAAAATACGCTTTATAAAAACGCACTGTTAGGTTTGCCGGGCAGCGAAGAGCGTTTTACTGAGCAGGAGATATTAAACGCTTTAAAAACATACAGCGGCATAGATGCAAAGAAATTAAAAGAACATCTTTTTTATTTTTTGCAACAGGTAGTGCCTGTTGCTGAAGAGGCGGCAATAAAAATGGCCATACATCCCGATGACCCGCCTTATCCCATCCTCGGGTTACCAAGAATTGTAAGCACGGAACAGGATGTAGTGGCATTGCTTAACGCAGCGCCATCACCTGCAAACGGGCTTTGCTTTTGTACCGGTTCTTTTGGTGTAAGGGCAGATAACGACTTGCAGGGAATGGTGCAACGCCTGGGGGATCATATTCATTTTATTCACCTTCGCAGTACAAAGAGGGATGCAGCAGGCAATTTTTTTGAAGCAGATCATCTTAACGGTGATGTGGATATGTATGCTGTTGTAAAAGAAATTGTTTTATTGATGAGAAAAAGAGGGGTGACTATCCCCATGCGCCCCGACCACGGGCATCAAATGCTGGATGATCTTAATAAAAAAACGCACCCCGGCTACAGCGCTATAGGAAGGCTGCGCGGGCTTGCCGAATTAAGAGGATTGGAATTAGGAGTAAGTAGAAGTTTATTATAATCCACGGTTAAGAAAATAAATAGCATTTCGCATAGCTCCATCGGAGCGTCATATTAGTAGCGGAACTGATACCATTCCATTTAAGCATAGCTCCATAGGAGCGGCATGTTAGTAGAATAATGTCGGTTATTCTATGGCCTAACCGCCCAGGCTAAACCATCAGGCACTCCGCCAACGTCAAGATGGCTCACAACCTCCAGCGTCTTAAGGTCTATCACCGCTACATAGTTATCCGCAGAGCAGCCAATAAACGCACGCGAGCCATCCAGGTCCATCAGTATGCCTGCAGCGCCACGGCCGGTGCTTATCCGCTTTATTTCCCTGCGGGTTGCTGCATCGTACACAAAAAGATCACCTGTTCTCAGGCTGGTTATCAGCACGCGTTTGCCATCAGGTGTAAACTTAAGCCGGTTAGCCCCCAAAACCTTTGCGTCAATTTTGGTGATCAGTTTCATGCCGTTGGGGTCAATAATAGATATCATGCCGTCATCCGATGCAGCTGTCCATAATTCGCGGCCATCCGGCGACACATCAAACCCTTCCGAACCTTTCGATACAGGTATAACCGTTTGTATCCAATCCGCATGCGGTTTGGCGCCCGGCGGCGCAAATCCTGCCGGTTGCATCAGGCTGTCAACCAGTATGCTTACCGTTCCCGAAGCAACGTTAGTAGTGTATATCCTTTTAGCGTCATTGGTTACGTAGATCATATGTGTCCTGTCCTGCCCTGTGCCCATGCTCCAGTCAAGTTTACCTGTTATCGGGTCATAGCGGCCTATGGCCTTGGAGCCTTCTGCGGTAAACCACGCTTTACCGTCAACAAACGTAATACCGTGTGGGCCGAAAAGCGGCCTGGTATCAATATTAACCAATGGCTTTTGTGCCACAAGGTCAATCACATTAAGCTCATATAAGCTGCCGCCGCCATAGATGGTAACATAAGCCGTTTTACCGTCGGAGGAGGCGATAACTTCATGCGGATCAGAACCGACCGGCACACGCGCAATAACCTTCAGCGTAACAGGATCTACAATTGCCAGGGTATGATTGGCTTTTGAAAGCGCAAGCAGGGTAACCTTCGGCGCAGGTTGTGCAGTACAGTCTGTTTCAGTGCAAACTAACGCTGCCAACAAAAAACTTACAACAAGTAAGTTGATCAAACCAGGTTTTGCATTTGCAACAGCGCGAACGGTTGGTTGATATACGGCTTTTTTCATATCATTTATAAATTGAAGATGCAGGTGATGATTTGTTTAAGTGGCTAACTGCCGGCAACTGCCGGGGCTAATGTGGCTCCGTGATACAAAGATAGTGACAACAGGCAAAGCACAAGCAATCAACCGACGATAGCAGGGAGATCATCGACGGGAGAGTAAAGCAGCTATTTCCCCTTTTTGCCGAAGAATATCCTCCGGCAGGCTTCGCGAATAGAGGACCGTTGCCGCAGCCTGTCTGCAAAAAAAATAAATCATTGACATTCAAAAATATTAACGATGTAATTTACGAAATTGCAGCAGCGGATAATTGCACAAATTTACGCGTTTGCGGTAATGCTATAACAACATCCAACTCTATTCAACAACTGCAATAAACAATAAAATAATTAAATATGGCTTCAACAATTTTAAAAATTTTAATGACCCTGTTTGTGGTTCAGGCACTAATTAAATTTTATGTTTTCTTTTTTGTTAAGTATGAAACAAGGCGAAAACAACTTGACAGGTCTTATGGCGGTAAAACCAGTGCCACCAAAGGATTCGACAATATTATTTTGGTGGTTTTGGCTTTGTTGATCACCCTGCTTTTTCTTTCCAAAACCATGGAGTATTTAAGTTTCATAACAGGGCTTTATATCGGTGCAACACTCATTCAGGTTTATTTTCATCGTTTCTCAGACCCATTGCCGGAAGACAAAGCCCCAAAACCGCCAGTATCACCCATAAAAATGATGTCGTACGGCATACAGGCTTTTCCTAAAAAACCATGGAAAGAACTGCTGTTCCTTACGTTGATTTTTCTCTGGGGGCTTTATATGCTGCTGTCGAAAGGTTTTGGACTGTTCTGAACATTCTTGTGCCAAATTTCACGAACCGCTTAAAGCGGGTTGGCACAATGCCGGGTGAACTGCTTCGCTTGAAACTTATTGCTAAATTTGGATATTGGTGACATTCAGTTAAAACAGCTTTATGACAAGGTAAACCCCAAAAATAAAATTTAAAAAATATGAACAGAGATCACCCTGCATTTAAAAAGGAAGCAGAACCATTTTACAATATTATCATGGAAGGGCTTACAGGTGAAGTAGATGGAGAGCATTTTTGGGACGCTGTTGCCGAAGGTGCCGTTTTCGAATTTTTATATAATTTTCCGGGGTTTGCAAACAAAATAGAAGGCCGGGCAGCATATATGGATTGGTTCGGAGGTTATAGTAATATTCTTCATTCAGCAGATCATCTTAGGGTTCATAGATCAATGGAACCTGGCGTGGTGATCTTGGAATATGAAGTGCACGGTATAGCTCCTTCCTCAGGCAAACCGTACAACAATCGTTTTTGCTCAATTATTACAATTAAAGATCGAAAAATTGTGCATTGGCGCGACTATATGGATTCGCTTGCGGTAATGTTATCACTATCCTGAGACGACTTGAGCTAAATCAAATCCAGTGAACTGTTTGGATAATATAAAAGGAGCAGGGCTTACAGCGATAAAATTAAAAACTGCCAAAGGCAATCAATATATTAATAGAAATACTTGCATATTTCAAAAATGTTTACTATTTTGTTTGTCACTAACAACCTTGCCCTAAATAGATGTGAGCGAGTTGGCGGAGCGTTCTAATAACCACAAAAGCAGCGTGAATAAATCAGAATCAAAAGACGTTAACCCCGAAATCTTGCGTATTTGGAGTTGAAGGCAATGTGCAAATCTACACGTTGTACACAATTTTTCACGATGACAGACCATGGGATAGAAAATAAATTGAAGCACGTTTTAACGGAAATCTCGAAAAGCAAAGGTGGTGAAGAATCAATAATTCAAATTATTGAACACTCATCATTTGAATTTGAAAGACATTGGAATTATCAAACTTTCCCTAATGCTTTTAATCTTGAGATAACTGTACCTGCTGATCTTTTTACTAAAGATTACGCCTTAATCAGAAATTATGAGCAGATTATTAAACATCGCATTAATCAGTCATCAAAGCTTATTATTGATAAAATAAAGATACTGCCAGACTATAGAAGGTTACAAGTAATAAATTCAAAAGTGTTTTCAGTAGTGACCGAATGGGAAGAAATTAATCAACTTCAACATAAGTTGATTGAAAATCTTCAAAGAAGTGTTGAATCAATAGATATACAGAACATCGGGCTTATTTCGAGAACTTTAATGGATAAACTTGCTCGACAAGTTTTTGATTCGAACAAACATAAACCTAAAGACGCCAAAATTCAAGTCACTAACGGTAAATTTAAAAATCAGTTACATACTTTTATTGACGCAGTTCTTTCTGGTGATACTAATCGAGAATTTCGAAAATTAGCTAAATCATCAATTGATTTTGTTGAAGACTCTATAGATTTAATGAACACAACAACACATAGGCTCGACGCAGAAAGGCATTTAGCGGAAGTTTGTGTAATCAGTACAATCAGCGCAATTAGTATTATCAAGCTCATAAAGCAACTCGAATAAAATTTCTGCCAACAAGTGTATTGCCGCAAGCGGGGCAGAGAAGACGCAACATCAGCCACTGAACCGTTACTTGCATTTTTATGACAGTGCTAAAATTTTGCCTGTAAAAGAATGAATGAAGAAGAAAAAAAGATTGACAGACCATTTGACCAATTCAGAGAAATCTTTCGCACATCAAGTCAAGAGAGCAAAGAATTGCTTAAATATGTGTTCGAGAAATCCGATAATATTTCACTTTGGATAATAGGACTTTCAATTGGCGGCATATCAATTTTTGCTAACAACATTGCCGATATTCAAAAAGTTATTTCACCTGGATATCTTAAACCAATTTTATTTTTATTGACTGTTTCTGTGACTAGTGGTATTATTTATCGTGGACTGTACCTTTACTTTTTTGTAGTACTAAATAACACATTAAGAGGAATTGAAATCTCCTTCTCTAAACAGAAGACAATGGACACGGAATCAAGCCTGACAGGTAATGAGTCTTTTAAAGAGTTAATAGATAAAGTGAAGAGTGGATTTGGTGAAGATCTATCATATCTACTGCCTGCATTTGAAAATATCGACGACAATGCAAGAGTTGAAGTTTATAATAGCATCGTTTCCCATTATCTTAGATGTATTGAGTTTGCTCAAAGAGACACAGAACTTGCATTAGACTTTGTTGCAGATACTTATTCAAAGTTTTATGGGAAAAATAAACAGAAGCTGCTGAAAAAATTAAAACAGCCAAATTCTGGAGTAAACCAATATAGACTAACATTGATATTTACGACGATTTTTTACTTTATTTACATTTTGACCTTCATCGCTGCACTATTTACATTTGTTTGTGCTTCGTAATAAAAACTGTTGCAACAAAAGTATTTGCAATAGCGGGGCGGGACCGAAGAGCAATCGGCAGCAAATCTTTAATCAGTTTTAGGCAGGCCTTGACATTAATAATTGAGCGACAAAATTTATCTTCAACAACAAAGCAAAAAATCAATTTCGGTATGGGCGTAACGGGAATAAATGCCTATACATCAGCAATACTGAGCCGTTATATGTAATATAAAATTACCGATTTATGGAAACATTCTTTACAAATTCGTGGACGATAGGAATTGGAGGTGGAATAGTCAGTGGGCTAATTGTCTTTCTCGTAACAAGCAAAATATTTTCCAGGCGGGAAAATAAAGAGTATTTGCAAAAGGTACGTATTGCTAACAATGAATTACTATATGCAATAAGACCATTAGTTGTTGAACAAAAACTTCCGACACTAGAAATCATAAATTCAATTTTGGTTTCAACTGCCAAAAAGTACAATGTACAAATTGCAGATTTATATAAAAGGATTGATATTGCAGATGACCTAACAAAGGAAATAATGGATAATCCTTTTTTAAACTCAGAGAGCAAGCTTCAATATTGTAAATTGACAGAAGATATCAAGCAATTAGGTATTGAACCCGCTAAGACAGAAGAACAACCTAAAAAATTGATCTATTTAGAACGAGAGAGACTTATTTCAAAGGAATTCTTCAGTTTGACTTTAGGATTAATATCCGGTTTAACTGTCGTTATTACCGTCGTATTTGTTTCGAAAGAAGGATTGTTTTCAGAAATAAAAGCTGAAAAGTTTGACACTTTGAGAATAATCGCTTTATTAACGTCTATACCAATTATAGCTTTGGCGGCTTTAAAATCTCTTGAAATACTTAAAAACAGAGAACTTCGAAAACGCCTTCGAAGGCGAATTAACGATTTAGAAATTAAAGATGACATTACCAAAGACAATGACGAATAAACTACTCCTTTCTCCTCGGAGTTTAGCCTATGGCCTTTGTTATCCGAAGAGTTCTGAAAGGCTCTTCGGATTAATAATAAAAGCCGGAGTGTCTCTGGCATTCATAGCTTTAAGTTTAACTTATATTTTGAAGCATACGGCTTGATTACACTAAGTAAGTTCAAACAAATGAAAAAGTATCCAAAAGTAAAGGACCCTGGCCTAATTGGTGAATATCCCGGCGGTGTAAAATCAGGCGGTGGCTACGTTTGGGATGATATATTAGAGTATAGAGTTTGGTGCCATCCTCATGACGGAGCACCTGACACCGAAAATGGAGACGATTATTACTTTGTGTTTGAGACTTACGAAGAGGCTTTTGCCTATTCTCAATCAAATCGTGGTTGCGAAGAACCTCTTGCATTAGTTTTGCAAGAGGAACATATCGACGAACCAGAGCCAGGAAAATATGTGCATGTAAAAGAGCAAAGATTAACAGAATGGCCAGTGGAATTTTTAGAAAAGCCACGACGTACAGACAAAACAATTCCAGATTTTCTTTCTCCAAATGCTCCGGCTAATAGACTCGACATATTGCGAGGCTTAGCTTAGCCGGGCATTTCCCTTCCTGGCAGAGTAACCTTTTACAATCGCTTTCTCCATCCTCCTAATCCCCTCCTGAATGACACAGTTGGGCCCCGTTATGCCTAGATAACAGTATGCAAGCGCTTCAGCATTTCCAGGTTCTTCGGCAATTCGTTTTGTATTACATTCCAAACAATTCCGTAATCAATGCCAAAATATTCATGTATTAATTTGTTTCTAAACAATCTCATATTTTTCCATTCTATAAGAGGGAATTGCAATTGTAAGGGTTCAGAAACCAAAATAGAAGCTTCGCCTATAACTTCCAAATTTCTAACTACTGCAGCTTTTGTTTTGGCATCACTTAAAAACATGCTATAGTCATATCCCGCAACAAAATCATTAATTTCCTCAATAGCTTTTATCATATCATCTATGAGCAGTTTATCAGTGCGTTTAGGCATATATCAAGTCTTGTTTTACAAACTCAAAATATGCCGGTTTAATTCCATCTTTACTAACTACCTGCACTGCTATTCCCGGAAAAGCGGCTTCTAAAAGATCAATGGTCCGCAAAAACCGTTTATACGATTTATCTGCCATATCAATCATAATATCTATATCGCTTTTAGGGGTCTGTTCATTACGGGCATAGCTGCCAAATAAGGCCAATTCGGTAACATTGCATTCCTTTTGCAGCAATGGCTTTATAGCTGTTAGCTTATTCAATATCTCCGTTTTATCAGTGACCATACTAAAATTATATACAGCAAATTTACTGATTTTTTTGCCTTTCGCGTTGCTGTTGTTTTCCTTTTTCCGCATAGTTTAGCCCCGCGGGCCCTCGTGCATTGGCCTGCTAACTCTGCGGCAAGTTTAGTACAACTGCTAAATATATAAGTAAAGCTGGCTATCTTCGACAAAACAAAACATCAACTTTGGTACAAGCGTGATGAAATGCTAATATCCTGCCATCGCAAATACCGATTCGTCAACAATAATTTGGAATACCCATTGAACATGAAAGAACTTATCAACGCTATTGCTCTAAAACACCATAAGGGTGGAATTGATGTTTATGAAAATGCGACAGCATCTGACATAGTAGCTTTTGAGGTGCAAATAGGCTTTTCACTGCCTGCCGATTTTAAAGAGTTCTATTCAATATGTAATGGCTTTGGTTGCAACGAGGACATTTTTAATATTATACCTCTCTCCCAAATCACACGTTACCAACAAGACTATGGGCCTAATTGGTTTTATTTTTCCGAGTACATGATATATTCTGACATGTGGGGTGTAAGACTTACTTCGTCGGCGCAATATGAAATTTTTAATGGAAGTCATCCTGGTATTCCTATGACTTCATCAATTCGGGAGTTCCTAAGCCGATTTCTTAACGGAAATGTATTTGATGCAGGCGGACTATATGAATGGCATGATGAACTTGGAATAAAATAACTGCAGCTAACACTGGCTTTACGACAGGCAGCCTGACGTGCGAACTTCCCTTCCCGGCAGAGTGCATCACCCATTCCCGTCTCGCCTGTAGCCCCTTTCCACCAGTTTGCCTTTTTATTTCAAACCTCGCGCCCTCGCTGAATAGGTAATATTTTACAATCGCCTTCTTCATCCTCACCTTCCTCCAAATTCGTCCAAATCTCCCTCCATTTTACGGGTTTCTGCGTACAGCTTACAGCGTAACGCATACAGCTTTCTTCATCCTCACCATCCTCCCCATCCCCCCAAATCGTGGTTCAGACGAATCAAAAGTTAGTCATCGTACTAAACCTAATCCCCCAGGGGCTTATATATGGATGTTCAAGATAGGTCATCCTTCTTACAAGGTCAATGCGTAATATTTTAAAGATGTTGAAAACACCAACACTTGCTTCTATATATGGCAGCCCGTTAAGTACATAAGTGGAGGTAACGCCGCCAATGGAAGGAAACCTCAATTGCGCAGGGTTCTTTGCAGGATTGTTTTCGTCACGCACACCACCGTACAATATCTTGGCCGCAACTACTTCCCTTAACTTAAGCCACTTTAGCCATGGCACCTTATTAAAAAAGAACCCGTTAAAATAGTGGTCGAAATTAAGCCCTGCAAAATGGTCGCTCACAAACTCTTCAAAGTTCATCAGGTTATAGGAGTTGTAGAAATATAGATAGGATTCATTGGCGGGATGGATGTACAGGAGGGGGAAAGGCAGTTTGTCTGCCAGGTATCCCGCATCAAAAGTAACATCAGTAAAGCCAAAGGGGGCAAGAAAAAATCTGCGGTAAATGTTAAGGTGCAGGGCGTCATAATTATACTGGCCCCCCAACAGGCCTTTTACCCCCCTTGAATAGCTGAAGGTTATAATGGGGTAATGGGTGGCGATGTCAAAACGGCCTAATTGGTTCTGGAAGAATTGCTCATGCGGCGCCCAGCGCAGGGTTGCTGTGAAAATAGAAGTGGTTACCTGCCGCACCGTATCAAACAGTCCGGTTGGTGTTTTATACAGGTATTGCAGGCTACCCGCGGGCTCCTGCCTCCAGTACTGGTAACCCAGGTCATACGAAAAGTGGCTTAGGAACTCTTTAAGGTAATCTACGTGAAATATGTTATTGTACAGCCATTGGTTGTTTGGCCCCTGCGTGAACGAATTGAAAACGGAATTGGCCGAAGAAAAGCTGTTGATCTGCCCGGGTATCCTGGTATCCCGCTGGTATCCCGCCTGGAGATAATGCAGGGGAAAATAATTGAAGATAGAACGGTGATTGAAGGAATAAGAAAGATCAAGCCCGTATTTCCATTGATGGTCGTGCAGGCCATAAGCCACGAAAGTTTCACCGTATATGGATTTGCTTAGTTTGGGTGTGGTACGCCCCCCAAATTGAGGCCTGAACCCCTCTATGGGATTGTAAGAATAAAATGTGCCTACAGGGCCTATATTAAAAATGCCTGCCTGCTTATAACCAACTGTAAGCATAGTGCCTATATCCATAAGCCGGTGGAAAGAGCGCATGCCCCGCAGGCTGTCAATGTTCTTATAAACCCTCGCCTCTTCAGGGGTTAGGGGTATGCTGCGGGCAGTGTTCCAAAGGCTGTCTGGCGGATGAGAGGCATTTACCGCGGAATCTTCGGGAAGGCCCCTGAAAAGGGAATCGGGCACCGTGCTGTCTGTGCGGAAACCGGTATTGGATATCACCCTTTCCCCGAACATGCCAAGGTCTTTTTGAAAAACGCCAAGGTCGGCCATCATGTCCGAACCGGAAAGGTAATAGTGCCCAAGGCTGTCTTTCTTATAATCCAGGTTTATTTTAAAGCTCCGTACAAAGTTCAGGTTTATGTGCTTGCTAATGCCCAGGTCTGCCTTTGCTACGGCATAATGCCCGTCTAACGGTATAAAAAGTGTACCCCTGAAAAGCAGGTCGTCCGGGTTCCTCGGCATATATGCTACTTTTACTGTGGGTACCCCGTTTTGCACTGTGGTGTCCATGATGAAGTACATATAAAAGGTTGGGGCAGCTTCGGATATGGGGCTGAGCAATTGGGTACCAAACAGGTCAATGCTGTTATTGTACAGGTCAATCTCTCCATACATATTGCTCAGCAGGCTGCCGATGCCTTTCACATCAATAAATTCCCCGTAATCAACACTTTTCTGCCCAAGTACAATGGTTTTCTTTTTTTCTGGGTGCGCCCTGTAGTATTCCTGCGAAAGAGCCTCCGTAATATACAGGGGGATAAGGCGCTTTCCGGGTACCTTGGTTGTGTCTATATTCTCAAAAAGAAAATGGTATTTATGGATGAGGCCCGCTTCAGTGATCCAGTGCGGCAGGTTATCCATAGACAGCAGCGTTTTATCGTATTTGCGAAAAGTTGCAAAAGGGTAGGCGCTGAGGGTATTGTAAGGCCTGTGCCGGATCACTTCGCGGATAAGGTCAACCGCAGGGTTGTTCTTGTTGCGGTATTTACCCTTGCGAAATTTTACGGTAATGCCTTCCAGTGTGGTGTAGGTTTCACTCATAAGAACGATTAGGCGTGGATTCAGGGATTCACCTAAGGAAATGGATTTAGGAGCGTACCCAACAAGAGAGAATGTAACCTGCTTTGCATTTTTGTCCGCCGTAAGCCGAAAGGCGCCTGTCGAATCCGTTAATGTGCCCCGGGATGTGCCCTTTATCCTTACAGTTACATTCTGTAGGGGCGCGTGGGTAAGGGAATCCGATACCTTGCCGGTAATTGCTTTATCCTGCCCGGCGCAATTCTCACACAGGAAAATAAGAGCCAGCAAGCATCCTGCGCGGGCAATATACCGGCCACACTTGCCTATGGTATAGGTAATATAGGTTAGATGCTCTTTCCAATACAAAAAGCAAGACAGGTATAAATTATTATCGCTCAATAATTTCTTAGAATTTAAACTTGCTCAAGGTACAAAGCAGGAAGCGGTTATTTAAAATTTTCATGAGATATTAGCTACGATTTTGCATAGAGTGACATAAGAGAGCCCTGCTTTGTACTGCACTGGGTTGGCGGATACTTTGCTGACGTTGACGGAACGAGACCTTTTTACCTGATTATTTTTTTCACCTAAACCGATAATAACAAGCGGCTTGTTCCTTTACACCAAACGGCTACACTGTTCTGCAATTCATGATGTAGATAGCCCAATCAAATCAAAGTACTATTTTATTTCAAATTAAATGTCAATCCGGTAATCTTTGCCAGTTTGTTATCAAAATTGGTCTGATACTCCTTTGTGAAAAAGCTGTCAAGTTTGTTATAATTGGACACAATAAACTCTTGATATTCAACGGCTGTCGAGTCGCCTGTATTTCCATATTGGCCACTTATGCCGTCCAAAAAAATTCCTTTTTGATTTTTATCAACAATAATCCATTTATTATTATTTTTATTATCATACTCAAAAATTTCTAAGGGAGTTCTTCCCCCCTTATCGTCAACGGAATAATATTGTCTATTGACAAAGCCATAATTAGCTTTGAATTGAGTTATTAGAATGCCATCGGAAGGTATTTCATAAATCCTGCGATCTCCCTGATACTTTTTAGTTTCCCCCGCATTTTTATCAAATAGAATATTTACTTTACCCTCAAAGTTTGAGTGAATAAGATACATCTCAGGTTCTGCCTTCTGATTACATGAAATAGTCATTTGTAACAGTGTCGAGAAATAAATCAGTACTATAGTTTTCATCTTTATGGTTGTTATTGGTTTTCACTAATGTGCCGGTAAGAACTTTTCAGGGCTGACTGGCGGTAAATTGCCATTATCAAATAGCTCACTAATAATATCACGGAAATAATATATAAGACATTCTCAATTTTTTTTACTATTTCAAGATTTGGTTTAACAACTTCAAATATTGGAAGAAAGAAAACGGGGTCAGTAAAACGACCAAAAGTACCGAATGAATATTTTTTGTTAGTTACACGTTTAATATAAACATGTATTATAACTTTTATTATAAACAGACCTCCACCACCATACCCCAGTATATCTATAATTATTTCATTATTCATCTTGTATTTCCGTAATCCCCGTAGAATGTGCACGGCGCAATTACCTAATTTAAAGTCTTCCAAGATATTCATTTGTATACTCTAATGAATAAACGCTTCGGGGTTTTCCATTTTTCCCCCTTTCAGGGTAATAACGGAAATAAACCATTAAATATCCCCGCTTAAATGGAAAGCGAATTTTTTTATCATTAATCAAATAATATATATATCTCTCGTGATTATTATCTAACCTAACCTTAGGTAAATACACAAACCAGTCCGTTTCTACATGTTTTATTCCATTTTCAATAATTTCTCTTCTTGTTGATAATACAGTATCTGCAAGTGTATCCTTTCCCAGCACTATTTTTACAGTGGCTCTAAAAAAATTGACCAAAAAAAAGAATTGTATAGAGTCCCTAGCATTTGCTTTTTTCATTTTGTAGCCTTCAGAATCAGTCTGGATTTCACAAAAAGTTGAATCGTTAATTTTCCATCTCTTCACATTCTGTGAATAAGAGTAAAAAAATAAAAAAAATAAAAAAAGGACAAATATCATTTTTTTCATTATTTCTGATATTGAGGTTTTGCAACTTGTTGGTATTTCCCCAACTCGCCGTAGCATGAAGATAAAACAAAAGCTGCAGCCACTAAACCGCAGGCAATGCAGAGTGACAACAGCTTTCAATTTCACTTTGCTACAGAGGACAGAGAGATAACGGTCACTTCTTTTATTTACCATGCTACTCACAGCACAGGAAACAAGATTATATGCGGAAATTTTGGTTACGATTTGCCTTTGAAGGTCGAATATTCAATACATCGCTGTAAAGGCTAAAAAGTTCAAGTCCTATTTGATTTGACCTAAAAATCAGGCAATGCTCTTTGCCCTTATCAAAAAAGATCTTTTTTATTAAATCATACTTATAATCTCGTTTTTTTCTATAAATAATATTTGCTGGTACAAAAGAAATGTCCAAAGAATCACTTATAATTCGTCCATCGGTTAAAGAATCTTCAATTTTAAGTTTTTCCTTTTTAGATTTTTGATATAACTCACCGATATTTATCCCGCCAAATATTTCTATTCCTGTATCTATTCTTGATTCTACGAAACCTTGCACAGTAATAAAATGTGTTTCAAAAAATATTGTTTTACCATCAAAAAACATTAACATTCCTTTTTCATAAACTTTGTTTTGTTGCGAATAGCTTAGGTAGGCTAACATTAAAAATAA
>Ga0206922_1105_pt1 | contig 21240 bp, 14 predicted proteins | sample Alteio_BWOrgHeat_63_FD_152976 | JGI IMG/M metagenome (GOLD analysis project Ga0206922, IMG submission 152976) | Enriched cells from forest soil in Barre Woods Harvard Forest LTER site, Petersham, Massachusetts, United States -... | ecosystem: Environmental > Terrestrial > Soil > Temperate forest >... | reverse complement strand
ATATCAATTCTCATTTTGGTATCATGGATATGTGCGGGTTCCCCAAGACTGTTTATTACTACTATCAATCCTGGTGGACGGATAAAGATGTGCTTCATATCGCTCCGCACTGGAACTGGAAAGGCAAGGAAGGCCAACCCATCCTTGTATGGGTCAACACCAATGCGGATAATGTGGAGCTTTTTCTTAATGGTCGCAGTTTAGGAAAGAAAGACATGCCGCGCAATGGGCATCTGACCTGGAATGTCCTCTATGAACCGGGGGTATTGGAGGCGGTGGCCTATAAGAAGGGAAAGAAGATGGTTTCGCGGGTGGAGACGACGGGGGAAGCTTACCGGGTGGTGTTGACGCCTGCGCGTACTGCGTTGCCGGCGGATGGCTCATCGGCGACCGTTCTGAATGTGAGCGTGGTGGATAAAGAAGGCCGGGAAGTACCGGATGCGGGGAACCGGATGCGGTTTTCTGTGGTTGGGGATGCTGCCATTATCGGGGTAGGCAATGGGGACCCGAGCTGTCATGAGCCGGATAAGTGTGCGAATGAGGACTGGTCGCGGAGTCTGTTCAATGGGAAGGCGCAGGTGATCCTGCAGGCGGGGCATACGAAGGGGACGATTATTTTTAAGGCATCTGGTGATGGATTGGTGTCGGGGGAAGTATCTTTGGTGTCGGAGTAAGGGATAAACAATGAATAAAATATTTGTACTGGTGCTGGGAATGTTGTCTGTTCAGGCAGCTGTTCGGGCACAAACGGAAGACGAGAAGGGTGCGGCGCCTGCTGCGCTGATCACGGATATACCGTACCGGCATACCATCTCTCTCAATGGAAAATGGAGCTATATCATGGACCCCTATGAGACGGGGTTCCTGGATTACCGGTATAAGGAGAAAGCGGAAAAGGACCCGGAGGCGTATTGGAACAGTGATGTACCCCGGAACAAGACTGACAGAGTGGAGTTCGGGTATAGCGATAAATATACGCTGACGGTGCCGGGTGACTGGAATCACCAGGACCCGAAGTTCCTGTACTATGAGGGGACGGTGTGGTATGAGAAGACTTTTGATCTTGTAAAGACGGGGCTTTTAAGCCGCGTCTTTCTTTATTTCGGGGCGGTGAACTACCGGGCGGATGTATACCTGAACGGGAGGAAGCTGGGGATGCACAAGGGGGGATTCACTCCTTTTAATTTTGAAGTCCCGGATACTTTGTTGCGGGCGCGTGGAAATTACCTTGTCGTACGGGTGGATAACAGGCGTTATGTGGATGAAGTGCCCACGGTGAATACCGATTGGTGGAATTATGGGGGGATCACCCGGGATGTGAAACTGGTGATACTACCGGAGACACATATCCGTGATTTTTGCTTGCAGCTGGGTGTTGCTGGCTGGATGGCTGAGGGGTGGGTAAAGCTGGATGGGTCGTCGCCGGCTAAGGAAGTGGTGGTGGAGATCCCGGAGCTGCATGTGAAGCAAAGCTTTGCTGTGAATGGGGATAGTGTGGCTTTGCAGCTGAACCTGGCGGGTTTGCAGCGCTGGACGCCGGAGCTGCCAAAACTTTATAAAGTGATCATTCGTTGTGGCGGCGATAAGGTGGAGGATAGGATAGGGTTTCGGACCATCGAGGCGAAAGGGAAGGAAGTGTTGTTGAATGGGAAGCGCCTATTTATACGCGGTATTTGTATCCATGAAGAGATCCCGCAGGAGGGACGCAGGGCATATTCGAAACAGGATGCCCAGCAGCTGCTGGGCTGGGCGAAATCGTTGGGGTGTAATATGGTGCGGCTGGCGCATTATCCCCATGATGAGACCATGACACGGGTGGCTGATTCGATGGGCATACTGGTCTGGTCTGAGATACCGGTGTATTGGACGATCGAGTTTGGGAACCCGGCTGTTTTTGAGAAGGCTGCGACACAATTGAAGGAGGAGATCACAAGGGACCGGAATCGTGCTAGTGTCATTATCTGGTCGGTAGGGAATGAGACGCCGGTGAATCCTGTGCGTACGGATTTTATGCGGCGGCTGATCGGGGAGGCCCGGGCGCTGGACCCTACGCGGATGATCACGGCGGCTATGGAGGTGAACTATGGTTCTTCGACTAAGGAACATGTAGTGGATGATCCGCTGGGGCAGTATGTCGATCTGGTGGCGTTCAATGAATACCTGGGCTGGTATGGTGGATTGCCTTCCGCCTGTCGTACCGCCAACTGGAGTACGCCTTATGATAAGCCGCTTTTTATCAGTGAGACGGGGGCGGAGGCATTAGGCGGCTATCATGGGGATCCGCTGACGCGGTGGAGCGAGGAATACCAGGCATGGTATTACCGGGAGCAGGTGGCTATGATGCGGAGGATGCCGGATAATTTTGTAGGGCTATCACCGTGGGTGCTGGCGGATTTTCGCAGTCCTAAGAGGAATAATCCCCGGTTCCAGGGTGGGTGGAATAACAAGGGGTTGATCGATCACCAGGGGAAGCCGAAGAAGGCTTTTGAGGTGTTGAGGAGATATTATGAGGAGATGAAGGGGAAGAAATAATGATAACAAAAATGGGAACATTAATTATTCCTTTTGATAGACCCGCACATAATCCACTTCAAAGCGGCGGGGGAAGGTGGTGCTGTCCGGGTTGCCGCCGTTCTGGCCGCCGATGGCAAGATTGAGCAGCATATAGTGTGGTTGTTTAAAGGGTTCGAAATCGCTGCCATCCTTATCGATAAAATCTGATAATTTAACTTTGTTGAGGAGGAAGCCATCCACGGAAAGCGTGATGCTTTCTTCATTCCAGTCCATGCGCCAGGTGTGGAACTGCGATGCCCAGGCTTGTCCGCCGAGAGAGTCGACGGGGCGGGTCTTACTGGACCACTGTGCATTGTGGTTGGACCCCATACAGGCGATGTTGGCCAGGAGCTTATTCCTGTAATACTCCATGATATCTATCTCTCCGTTGGCGGGCCATCCTTTTTCTACACCCAGTGTCCACCAGGCGGGCCAGCAGCCCGGGTCGATGTCAATGCGACCACGCATTTCAAAGCGGCCATATTTCCATGTTTGGAGTCCTGTGGTGCGCAGGCAGGCGGAAGTATATTCGATGTTGGGTCTGTTTTTCCGCCAGTCTTTGCTGTCCGCGACATACATCGGATTGGGTTTTTGTTCCCTGCGGGCTTCGATGATGAGCAGGCCGTTCTCACAGCGGGCGTTCTCCGGCTGGTACCATTGCTGTTCCTGGTTACGTACGAAACCTTTTTCGTAGGTCCAGTTAGCGGGATCGGGGGCGCCGTCCTTATTGAACTCATCGGACCAGACGAGCTTATAATTTGCCGGGATCGTTGTGTCAACGGTGTTGACGACCTGGTTGAGGATGGGCTTTTCGATGCCTTGTAATTTTTGCTGTCCGGGTTTTAGCAATTCCAGGATCTCGATGTCGTTGACGCCATTTTTCTGCCATTCCGCCGGCAGGTAGATGGTCTGCTGTGGGCCGATCTCCCAGTATCTTCCGAGATTATGCCCGTTGACCCATACCATGCCTTTGCCCCATCCGCGCATATCGAGATAGGTGTCGCCGGTGGTGGTGAGCGTGAAAGACCCTTTTTTGAGGACGGGTATATCACCCGTGATCTTTGCCTTCGCTGTTGTGATGGAAGGGGCTGTGTTGAAGGGCAGGCTATACATGTCCCAGCCTTTCAGGATGGTGTTGCCGAGGGTGACCTGGCCGATGATGCCTTTATTATTCTGCAGCAGATAGGGTCCGAAATTAACACGGCCGAGATTTTCCACTAAAATGTCGAGGGTGGTATTTTTAGTGGTGGCGGGTAGCTGCAGGCTGGTTTGTCTGTGCCTTCTGTCGAGCACGCCGTATCGTTGTCCATTGAGAAAGATCAGCGCATAGTCGCGGAGCCCGTTGATGGTGAGCGTACCGCCTGCGGCGCCGGAGAGCTTTGTTCGATAGAGCACGAAGCCATAGGCCTGGTGGAGCGCTTCAAAGGTCATGGGTGTGTCGGCGTGCCGGGGTGTGGGTAAGTGGTTTAAGAGGGAAGCTGTTGTACTGAACGTGATATCAGGGATAGCGATAGTGGGTTTTGACGAGGGGACATCCGGAAGCTGTGTGCCTTCGGGAAGATGTTTTTGAATGATCTTCCGAAATTCCATGAATTTTTCTGTAGGATTGCCTGCCTCGTCGAGCGGGGCGTCATAATCATAGCTGCTGATCTGTGGCTCGAAGGGGGCGTGATCATTATAGTTGGCGCCTGTCATAAAGCCGCGGGTGGTCCCGCCATGGAACATATACATATTAATAGAGATGCCTGCTGAGAGGATGGCATCCAGTCTGCCTGTGTAATTGGAGGCGGGGACGGTATGATGCGGTGCGCCCCACCAGTCGAACCAGGCGGGGTACCATTCGGAGATATAATAAGGGCCTTTGCCGCTTTCGTTGTATTTGTCGACCGTATCTTTTACCTGTTGGGGGTTATCCAGGCCGTTGACGGCGGGCAGGAGACCGGGAAGGTGGCCTGCGGCGACGTCTTTGGCGGGGTCGCCGGTGAAGAGGAGGCCGTCGAAGCCTGCATCGATGAACATTTTTTTATTGATGTCGAGATAGGATCTGTCGTTGCCATAGGAGCCGTATTCATTTTCGATCTGTACCATGAGGATATTGCCGCCATGGTTTACCTGGAGGGGGGCCAGCTGTTTGCCTACTTCCTTGATGTATGATTCATATTCTTTGATATACTGTGGTTCGCGGCTGCGGACGACGAGTCCCGGTTCATTTTGGAGCCAGTAGGGATAGCCGCCGAACTCCCATTCGGCGCATACGTAGGGGCTGGGGCGGAGGATGACCCAGAGACCTTCTTCCTGTGCCATCCGGATAAAGGCGGCGATGTCGTTGTTGCCGCTGAAATCGAATTTCCCTTTTTCAGGTTCGCTGGCATTCCAGAAAACGTAGGTGCCGATGGTGTTGAGTCCCATGGCTTTTGCCATTTTCATCCTGTCGCGCCAGGCTTCGCGGGGGATGCGGGTATAATGCATTTCTCCGGAAATGATCTGGAAGGGTTTGCCGTCGAGGAGGAAGGAACGGGCGCCAAGGGTGAACTGGTGCCGGGGGGCTGGTGAGATGTGACGGGGTGATGCCGGGAGGCTGGTGTTTATGATGAGAAAGTTTAGTAAAATGCCGAGGACGGAAAAAACGTATCTGTTCATACAATCGATAGTTTGAGAGGGAAAATTAGTCTCAATTCGATGGAAAGAGGGGGGACTCAGGCTTTTAAATAGGGGGGTAAATTGGTAAATTGGGGGATGAAATACCTATTCCTGTTCCTATGCCTGTATTCTCTGAGCCTGTATGGCCAATCTGCACATATCAGAGAAATAAAGGACATGCCGAGTGACCGGTTTTACCATACAGGCGACTCTACCATTGTATACCCCCTTATCGTGACGAAGAACCCCGCTGCGGATAAGCTGATGAATGCAGTGATCAGGGGGGAGGTCCTGGTGGGGGAAGATCCTGATGACAATCCTGTTGATAAAAAGATCCCGCTTCGGAAGGCGCTGCGCAACTGGGAGGGGTTGACCACTATCAGCTATGGGGTGAGCTTTAACAGGAACGGGATCCTCTCGATGGATGTCTATGTGGAGGAAGGCGGGAATAATATAATCCGTCATCAGCACTATTTTAATTTTGATCTAAGGACGGGTGGCAGTCTGGCGGTCGGGGACCTGCTTGACAGCGCCAGCGTGGATAGCTTTACCGTGAAGGTTTTAGCGGACAAGCGGAAAATGCTGGAGCGGTATAAGGTGAAAACGCTGAAGGCGGCGCTGGCGAAGCGGGAGATCGATCCTGCCGGATATAATGAAGCCCTTCAGGTCGTTGATGAATGTATGAAAGCGGTGTCGATGGGGGATTTTTCTTTATCGCCGAAGGGGCTGGACATCTTTGATCCCTGTGCTGTTGGAGGGGATATGCGGATGAATGACCCGGAGGGCAAGCTGAGCTATTCGTATGGGGTGCTGGCTTTCTTTTTGAAGGCTGGGTTCAGGCTGCGGTTGCCGGTGGTCACTGGCGGCAGATGAGCTGGATTGTTATAAAAAACGGAGCTTGTGGGGGGGCTATCATCAAGGGGCGGCTATGATGACCTTGACGCCTTTTTCTTCCAGCTGTTTTACGATGCTGGGTGATACGCCTTCATCCGTTACGATATACTTCACCTGTTCCAGGCTGCAGATCCGTCCGAGTCCCCTTTTGCCGAACTTGGTGCTGTCGGCCATAATGACGACTACCTGCGCTACGTCCATCATCTTCTGATTCAGGCTGGACTCAGCAAGATTAGTGATGGAGATCCCGAAATTAAGATCGATGCCATCTGCACCGAGGAAAAGGATGCTGGAGGAGATGTCCTCGAGGATACGTTCTGCAAAAGTTCCTGCCACAGAGGAGGAGTTGGGGCGGATCATGCCACCGAGTTGCAGCACTTCTATGTTGGGGCGGTGGCAGAGCTCCAACGCCACTTTGAGCGCGGGTGTGATGACCGTAAGGCGTTTGGTGGGATGAAGACTGCGGGCAAGGTGGAACATCGTGGTACCCGAGCCGATGATAATGGAATCATTATCTCCGATGATAGATAAGGCTGCCTTGGCGATGCGCTGTTTTTCTTTCTCATTGATCAGCTCCTTTTCATCGATGGGCCGTTCAATGGTGTAGGGATTGCTGATGGAGGCGCCGCCGCGGGTGAGGAATAAAAGGTTCTTATCTTCCAGTATTTTAAGGTCTTTGCGGATGGTAACTCCGGAAACCATCATGAGATCGCTGAGATCCTGTATGGTCACTCGTCTGTCCTCTTCGAGCTTCTTTAGTATGAGCTGGTGCCTTTCTGTAATGTTCTTTACGGGCTTTCTTTTCATTCCTTCATTTTGATAAGGAGAATATGCAATAATACGTTTAAAATGGTAAAATTTTCTTTAAAATAACTTATCCATTTGTTTTATAAATTTAATAATTACTTTAAATTTGTTTCGATTTCTTTAATTTAATTTACATTTTTATTCTCCACTACAAAACCAATAGCCATATGTTAAGTAAATCTTACACTGAATGCCGGGTGGGATCATCCTTAAGAAGAAATTTTTTAACTATGAATAAAAATGTTTTAGTTGTAGTGATGTTAGGCTGCAGCCAGGCAATACTGGCGCAGCAGCCGCTGACCTCGATAGCGCAATTAAAGTTGCATTGTCCTGTCATCAGCGGGCATCGCGGGGGAGCGATGGCGGCTTATCCGGAGAATTGTATCCCTACATTCAAGCATACATTGCAGTATGTTCCGGCCATGTTCGAGATAGATCCGCATCTGACGAAGGACAGCGGGGTCATCCTCTTGCATGACGCCACGCTGGAGCGGATCACCACTGGTGAAGGCAGGCTGATCGATCATAGCCTGGCGGAGGTGGAGAAGCTGCAACTGAAGGATGCCGATGGTGCGGTGACGCCCTACCATTTTAATACATTGGAGGAGGCGATACGCTGGGCGAAGGGGAAGACCATTCTGAACCTGGATATAAAGGATGTGCCACCGGTGATGAAGGCGGCGCTGGTAAAGAAATATGATGCTTTTGACTATGTCATGTTCACGGTGCACAGCCCTGCGGAGGCAAAATTCTTTTACGACTATGACCGGCGCAGCCGGTGTTCGGCATGGATGATGAATGAGGAGGAGATGAAGGCCTATGAAGCGGCAGGTGTGCCCTGGGCGAATATAGCGATAGCTTATGTCGGTCCGTTGAGCAAGCCGGAGAACAAACATTTCTATGATCAGCTGCATCAGCGGGGTGTGCTGATCATGGTAAGCGGGGCTCCGACCTATGATAAGGAAGCCAGCGTGGAAAAGCGGGGAGCGGATTACCGGAAGATCCTGCAGGACGGAGCGGATGTCATCGAGTCGGATCGTCCTATCGAAGTGGCGGAGGCCATCAAAAAACAATAGCCATACAAATATCAATAAAAGCAAATGGAAAATATTCAAATCGCAACTTCGACATCGGGGGGTAGCTTATCGGAAAGGGCGGGGATACCACGGCAGTTGACATGGGGTTACCTGGGCATCCTCATTTTTATGATGGGGGATGGCATGGAGCAGGGGTGGCTTAGTCCATACCTGATAGAACATGGGATGAGCATACAGCAGTCGGCCACGTTGTTCACGGTGTATGGGATCACCATCGCCGTATCTTCCTGGTTCTCGGGGGTGTTGTCGGAGGGATTTGGTGTAAAGCGGACGATGCTGGCGGGGCTGGCGCTTTATTTGTTGGGGACGGTGGGCTTTATCGGCTATGGGATCGACGGGCTTCACTATTCCATTATGTTACCGACCTATGCGTTGCGTGGATTTGGATATCCTTTATTTGCCTATTCTTTTCTTGTATGGATCACCTATGTGAGCCCTCAGCGGAAGCTGGGCAGGGCAGTGGGCTGGTTCTGGTTTGTTTTCACGGGGGGGCTGAATGTGCTGGGCGCTTATTATTCCAGCTGGGCCATCCATCATCTGGGATATATCAACACGTTATGGAGCGCTGTCGGCTGGGTGTTGATAGGCGCTTTTTTTGCCCTGGTCATGAATAAAGATACCCGGCCAAGGGAGAAGGCTGTTCCCGGTGCGAAAATGAAAGAGCTTGTGAAAGGGCTGACGATCATAAAAGAGGAGCCTAAAGTAATGCTGGGGGGGCTTGTACGGATCATCAATACAACGGCGCAGTTCGCTTTCCCGGTCTTTCTACCTACTTATATGGCTTCGCATGGTATTTCCACCACTGAGTGGCTGGAGATCTGGGGGACCATTTTTACGAGCAATATCCTGTTCAACCTGATCTTCGGATTTGTGGGCGATCAAATGGGCTGGCGTAACACCGTCATGTGGTTTGGGGGGATTGGTTGCGGGATCAGCACCTTGTTATTTTACTATGCGCCGCAGCTGATGGGGAATAATTTCTGGATGATCCTGTTACCGGGCGTGTTGTGGGGAGCGTTGCTGGCGGGGTATGTGCCTTTGTCGGCGCTGGTGCCTTCCCTGGTGAAGAAAGACAAGGGGGCTGCGATGGCTGTCCTGAACCTGGGGGCTGGGTTGCCGGTGTTTGTCGGTCCTGCCATCGTAGGATTATTTATCGGGATCATCGGGAATGCGGGTGTGATCTGGATACTGGCCATCCTTTATTTTATCAGTGCGCTGCTGACGAAATTTATTACGCTACCTAATAATGCTAAAACCATTCAATAAAAGAAGAGATAACATGAGAGTATTAATTACGGCACCTTATCATGAAAAGGCGCAGCAGGAGCTGGCCGCTATTGCAGGAGAGATCATTTACAAACCCTGGAAACAGCAGGAGCGGGCATATAATGAACAGGAACTGGTGGAGCTGCTGCGATCAACAGAAGCAGATGCTTTTATCACCGAGCATGACCAGGTGACGGCGGCGGTGATCCGGCGGAATCCTCATCTCCGGTTCATCGGTGTTTGCCGGGGCACCCCTTCCAATGTCGCTGTGGCAGTAGCGTCGGAGATGAACATTCCTGTTTTTTATACGCCGGCGCGTAATGCCCAGGCTGTGGCGGAGATGTTTATTGCGAATGTGGTCACGTTGCTGCGGAATACCATCCCGGCGCGGCAGTGGCTGCTGGATGAGCAGTGGGAGGCTGGCGCCCATACATCCTATCTGCAGTTCAAGGGGCAGGAGCTGGCGGGAAAGACGGTGGGCATGGTAGGGTTTGGCGCCATTGGACAGCGTATTGCCCATATGATCAAGGATTATCCCTGTTATATTCAATATTACGATCCTTTCATATCTTCCATTCAGAAAGAGTTCCGGAGATTGCCGCTGGAGGAAGTGTTCAGCAGCAGTGATATCGTGTCTGTGCATTTGCCCGCCAATGAGCATACGGAGGGGATGATCGACGGGGCCTTGTTCTCGCGGATGAGGCGGGGCGCGTTTTTTGTCAATACTTCCCGGGCGATGGTGGTGAAGAGCGGGGATCTGCTGGATGCCCTTGAAACGGGGCAGATAGGGGGGGCGGTGCTGGATGTGTTTGATCATGAACCGCCGGATGAGCTGGACTACAGGATCATTCATCATCCGAATGTGCTGGCGACCCCTCATATAGCGGGTGCCACTTTCGAAGTGGAGGATCATCATGCGGACATTATGAACCGGGCCGTGCTCAACTGGTTTGCGCAGGGTGAGAAGGATACGCGGTTGCTGGTCAATAAAGATATTTTAACTATAAAGCGTTAATCGTATCGTTATGGAGGCTTGTTTGATCATTGATATTGGAACGGGGAATGCCCGGGTAGCAGTAGCTGCCATGGATGGGAAGATCCTGGGGATGGCGAGAGAGGATGTGCGTTATGAAAAAGATGAGCGTTACCCTGACGCCATTTATTTTGATCCGGATGTGCTATGGGCGCAGATCCTGCGGCTGGCGACCGGGGCGTTGAAAGGGGCGACGGGTGTGCGGGTGGTTGCTGTTACGGCGACGAGCCAGCGGGAGGGGATCGTGCTGTTGGGAAGGGAGGGAGAATCGTTGATCGGGTTGCCGAATATTGATCACCGGGGGAGGGAATGGGAGGAGGAGATGGGGGATAAGAAACGCATTTATACATTAACGGGGCGTTATCCTGGTTCTCTGTTCTCTGCATTAAAGCTGGTGGGTATCCGTCAGCGGCGGCAGGAGCTATGGAGCCGATTTGCGACCTTTCTCAGCATCAGCGACTGGGTACAGTACAAGCTGAGCGGTATTGTCGGGTATGAACATTCGCAGGCATCGGAGACCTTATTATATGATGTGGCGGGAAAGCGCTGGTCGCAGGAGCTTTGTGATGGATTTGAAATAGACAGGGCGGTGTTGCCGGCGCTGGTGTCGTCGGGTGAAGTATTGGGGAAGGTGTTGCCTTCTTTGGCGGATGTATTGCCGGCGTTGTCGGGGGCTGTGGTCGTGGCAGGTGGCGCTGATACGCAGCTGGCTATCGAGAGCACGCAGCCTGCTGCGGATGACATGGTGATCGTATCCGGCACCACGACGCCTATTGTGAGGCTGATGGACAAATACCTTACCGATGAGCGGGAGCGGACCTGGACCAGCCGGCATACGGCGGGGGATGTATTTATCCTGGAGGCGAATGCGGGTGTTACGGGACTCAACTATCAGCGGCTGAAAGAGATATTTTATCCGAATGAGGGATATGATGTTATCGAGCGGGAGCTGGCGACGGTGAGCGCTCCTCTTTGTGTGGCTGGGTTAGGGTCATTGATCGCGGATGAGCGAAGCCCTGTGATACGGGGCGGCTTTCTTTTCAATGTACCGGTATCGCATGAGCTGAGCCGGGCGAACTTTGTATGGGCTACGTTGTGGGATATTGCCTGTAGCATCAGGGAGAACTACAGGACCCTGTGTGAGGTGGCGGGGCATGAGGCCGATTATGTATGGGCCTGTGGCGGCGGTATGCAAAGCCCTGTGCTCCGGCAGCTGATTGCCAGCCTGATCAATAAAAAAGTAAAGCTCCGCAGTAATTTCAGGCAATCTTCGGTGGTGGGGGGTGTATATATCTGTAACCGGGCGTTGAATGGCGCGGCGCCTTCCCCGGCTGCCATCGACATCATCCAGCCGGAAGATCAGCAACATTTTGCGTCCATGTATGAATCATGGAAAAAGGCTCGTGCGGCATTTAGTCAAATGATGTAAACCATGGGGAAAACATATTTTTTAGGAATAGACATCGGTACGCAGGGCGCGCGGGTGGTATTGGTAGATGATGCGGGCGAACTGATAGGGAGCAGCGAAGAAGGATTTCCTTTGAGCGAGGCGTCGCGGGAGGAGCAGTTGCCTGACCAGTGGTGGGAGATTTGTTTTCGGTTGTTAAGAACCGTTATTAGCGAGGCGGGGAAGCAGGTGGACATAGGGTGTGTGCGGGCTGTGGCGGTGACTTCTACTTCGGGGACTGTCATTCCGCTGGATGAGCATAACAGACCGTTGTACAATGCGATCATGTACAGTGATCCGAGATCGGCAGCACAGGGGGTGCGTTGTAAAGAAATGGCGCAGCGCTGGCATCCCGGCGGCTATTCGGGCTTTAATGCATCCAGCGGCTTATCCAAAATGGTGTGGTTTGTGGAGACCTTTCCTGAGAAAGCGCGGAGCCTGTCGAAATGGGTGCATGCTGCGGACTATATCACTGGCATGCTGAGTGGCTGCTGGGGGATCACGGATCATACGAATGCCCTGAAATCGGGTTTTGATGTAAAAGATGAAATATGGCCTGCTTATATCTATGAGCGATTGCCCCTGAAAAAAGAGTGGTTGCCGCGGGTGGTCCCTTCGGGGGCGCCAATTGGCAGCTTATTACCCTCATTGTGTACGGAATTGGGACTGAGTGGGGCAGTGCAGGTGGTGGCGGGCATGACTGATGGCTGTGCTTCGCAGGTGGCTTCCGGGGCTGTGAGCCCGGGGGACTGGAACACTACTATTGGTACGACGATGGTCATCAAAGGTGTGACCTTGCGGGAGATAACGGATCCCGGGGACAGACTTTACAACCATCGGCATCCGGAGGGATATTGGATGCCGGGGGGCGCCAGCAATACGGGTGCGGATTGGGTGAGCGGGGCGTTCGGGGGGGATCTGCGGTTATTGAATGAGCAGGCGGGGCAGCTGATCCCGACGGGGCAGATGGCGTGGCCGCTTTGCCGGCAGGGGGAACGTTTTCCTTTTATAGCGCCGCAGGCGCTTGGATTTGCACCGGAAGGATTGTCCCTGGCGGAGCGATTTGCGGCAAATATGGAAGGGGTGGCTTATGTGGAGCGGTATGCTTATGAACTGATCCGGCATCTATCCGGTGAGCGGGTGAAAGCTGTTTTCACCGCGGGAGGCGGCAGCAACAGCGAGACCTGGCTTATCATCCGGAGCAATGTGCTTAACCTGCCTATCTATAAGATGAAATATGTGACGGGTGCGGTGGGCGCTGCGATCCTTGCGGCATCGCGTACGCATTTTACTTCTCTGACGGAAGCGGGCCGGGCCATGACGCAGATAGAAAAAGAGATCAGGCCGCGGGTGGAGATGGCTGCCGGGTATGAAAAGAGCTATCGGCAATTCTTACAAACATTACAGGAAAAAGGATATATCCGGGAGGATGCTTATGCTTAATATTTATTTTCTACGGCATGGCGAGACGCCATATAATGCAGACGGGAACCGTTATTGCGGGAGGACGGATGCGCCTTTGACAGAAAAAGGAAAGATGCAGGCAGGGCTGGTGAGAGATCAGCTGCAGGGGGTGGTATTGGATGCGGTGTATACATCGCCGTTACAAAGGGCTTTTCATACCGGAGAAATAGCGGGTGGTAACAGAAAGGTGATAGCGGATGAACGCCTGATAGAGTTGGATCTCGGTGTTTGGGAAGGTAAGACGAGAGATGAGTTTGTAGCGGAGAATGCACAGCTGTGGGAGCGGTGGAGTGATGATCCTGCGCATACGAAGGCGGGTGGCAGGGGAGAGACGGCGATGGAGGTGATCAAACGGGTGGATGATTTCTTCCGGGAGATGATAGTGCGGCATCCGTCGGGGAATATATTAGTTGTGGCGCACAATGGCGTCAACCGATTGTATTTATCCTGGAAACTGGGTATGCCGCTTAAAAATTACCGAAGGCTGGTGCAGGAAAATTCTGCCATTACTTTATTCAGCCTGGATGCGGCGGGAGAGATGACGTTGAAACTCCTGAATGCGCGCTTATAACTTTTGCTTTTGGTAATTCTGGGTGAAAGCCTACCTTAGCGCGCTTTTTCAAGCCTGCTCAGATTGCCATTGCATCTATCATATGATGAGAATGAACTCCTCCTCCCTATTGCAGACGGGGACACGGCTGCCATGAAAATATTCTTTGAGCTGTACTATTCCCGTCTTACTTATTTTGCCGGTTCGCTGATCAATCATCAATCTGAGGCTCAGGATTTTGCACAGGAGGCGCTTGTAAGCTTCTGGCAGCGGCGGGCTGATTTCCGGCATTCGACCCTTTCGCAGGCAGAGGCTTTTCTTTTTACGGTGGTGCGGAACAAATGCTATAATCTTCTTAAACACCTGAAAATGAAGACGGGCAAGGAGGCGGAATTGCTTTCTTCGCCTGACTTTGAAGTGGAAGCTGAGGCCCGGTTCATCCAGGAGGATGTATTTAACCAGGTGTATAAAGAAATACAACAATTGCCTGAGGCTCAGGCGCAACTTTTGAAAATGATCTTTGTAGAAGGGTTGGAGACGGATGAAATTGCGGCAAGGCTGGCCATTACTCCCAATAATGTAAGGAACCAGAAAGCGAGGGCCCTGGAAAAGATCAGGGCGTTGATACTACGTAAAAGATTGCTGATCATCTTCTTGTTGATGTTCTCATTTTTTTAAAAAAATGCTGTGATGCGGGGTATGGTTCGATTGTTTACTTAGCATGGGCCCCGAATATATTGCTGCCATTATAGCGAAACAACTGCAGGGTGAACAACTTTCCCCGGAAGAACAGCGTGCGCTGGAGAATTTTCAACTTTACCTGAAACAAAGAATGGATAAGGCCGGTGTGGAACTGGCCTATGGTGATTTCCAACGCAGTGTCGGAACTGCGCAGGAGAAGCGGCGTCCTGTTCATCGATTAACCCGATGGGCTGTGGCTGCGGCCGTATTGCTGGCTGTGGCGGGTGGCTGGCTGCTTTATTCACAAGGACATAAGCGGGCGCCTGTTGCCGCCGCGGCTGTTGTTGTGGATGTCGCTCCGGGTAAACAGGGTGCTGTGCTGACGCTGGCTGGTGGCCGGCAGGTGGTGCTGGATAGCCTGGGCAATGGGTTGGTGGCTGCGCAGAATGGCGCGGATGTCACTTTGGAGAATGGCCGGCTGACCTATACGAAAGGACATACGGGCGCTGCGGATCTCGCTTTTAATACCATGAGCACGCCCAGGGGAAGGAAGTTCCAGCTGGTGTTGCCGGATGGGACGAAGGTGTGGATGAATGCCGCCAGTACGCTGACCTTTCCCACGGTCTTTACGGGCAGTGAGCGAAAAGTTGCCATTACGGGAGAGGCGTATTTCGAAGTGGCAAAGAATGCCGCGATGCCTTTTAAAGTTATGATCAACGATAAAGAAGAGGTGGAAGTATTGGGGACCAGCTTTGATGTGCATGCGTATGCCGGGGAGGCCAACATGCGTACGACCTTGCTGGAGGGCAGTGTACGGGTGAGCAATGCAGGAGAGAAAGTATTGCTGAAACCTGGCCAGTTGGCTGCTGTCCGTCATGAAGGGCCGGTATCTTCCGGGATCAGCGTACGATCGGCCAATATAGAAAAAGTGATGGCCTGGAAAAATGATCTTTTTGATTTTGAAGATGCGTCGTTGACGGAGGTGATGAATGAGGTCTCCCGTTGGTATGACATCGATGTTGTGTATGAGAAGGGGATCCCTTCATTTGAGTTCGGTGGGAAAATAAGACGGGACCTGACGCTGGCCGGTCTGCTGAAATTTCTTGAAGGGGCGGGTGTGCACTTCAGGATCGAAGCGGGCAGGAGACTGGTGGTCATGCCCTGATAAGCTGTCAAACTGTACTTCTATTATATAAAAACTACCAAACTATTGCTTGGCACATGAAAGTAACCTTCCTCTTTCTGACGGTGGCTATGCTACACGCTGGCGCCCATGGAATATCCCAAAACATTACGCTAAACGAAAAGAACGTATCTATCAAAAGCATTTTTGCTGCGATAGAGGAGCAGACGGGATATGTGATCTTCTATAACAAGGAGCATCTGCAAAACACCATTCCTGTTTCTGTGAACGTGCGCAACATGCCGTTGACAGCCTTCTTAGATCTTGTATTGAAGAATGAGCCGTTGACCTACGAGATCTCTGCGAAAAACATCCTTATCCGAAAAAAGTCCGATCCTCCGGCTGAGCGGGTCCGGGTGGAAAAAGAGTCGGGTCCTTTACCGCCTGCCGCGCATTTTGTGGGAGCGGTGATGGACAGCGCCTCGGCAAGACCTATGTCGGGTGTATCTGTGACGGTGAAGGGCTCCCTTCAGGGGACGAGCACGGACAGGGATGGTCATTTTGACCTGGATCTGTCTGTCAATGAAACGGTGCTTGTCTTTTCCTATGTGGGTTATAAACCACAGGAAAAGCTCGTGCAAAAAGGCGTTCCTGTCAGCATCTTTCTTGCGCCTGCGACTGACACGACCGGGGAGGTGGTTGTTGTAGCGTATGGTAAACAGAAAAAGAGCAGCATGGTGGCTTCCATTACCAGCATCGATCCGAAAGAGCTGAAAGGCGCGTCGAGCAACCTTACCACGATGCTGGCGGGGCGTGTGGCGGGGCTGATCTCTTTTCAGCAGAGCGGTGAGCCGGGCAAGGACAATGCTTCTTTCTTTGTGCGTGGCGTAGGCAGCTTTGGCGCCGGAAAGGTGGACCCGCTGATATTAATAGATGGGATGGAGTCCACGCCGGATGACCTGGCGAGATTACAGCCGGATGACATATCGGGGTTCTCTGTGCTGAAAGATGCTGCGGCCTCTTCTCTTTATGGGGCAAGGGGGGCAAACGGGGTCATACTGGTGAATACGAAAACGGGTGTGGCGGGGAAGCCCAAATTCAATCTGCGGGCGGAATCCAATATCTCCACCAATACAAAGGATTTCAAATTTGCGGACAATGTGACGTATATGAACCTGGCCAATGAGGCGGTGCTGACGAGGGACCCGCTGGGGATCTTACCGTATGATCAGAACAAAATAGACCATACGGCGAAGGGTGATGATCCTATGGAATACCCTGATAATAACTGGATCAAACAATTGATCAAGCCGTATACTGTCAATGAGAAATTCAATATGAACGTAGGTGGTGGAGCGAAGGCGGCCCAATACTATATTGCGGGGACTTATAATATCGATAATGGGGTATTGCGGAGTGTCAGTGGCAGCGGCTTTGATAATAATATCAAGCTGGGCAAAGCTTCGGTCCGTTCCAATATCTCGCTGAATATAACGCCGACCACGACGGGTGTCATAAGAACATCGGCCGAGTTTGACGACTATCATGGGCCTATCGGCGGTGGCGGCAATGTATTCAACCAGGCGGTATGGTCCAATCCTGTCATGTTCCCTGCCTATTATCCTGCCAGTGATCTTCCCACGGCCAGACACGTGCTGTTTGGCAACAACTTTATACCGGCCTCCACTAATCTGTACAACAACCCGTTTGCGAATATGGTGTCGGGATACCAGGCTTCGAGCACTTCCACGGTGAATGTGCAGCTGGAGCTGACCCAGAACTGGAATTTTATTACCCCTGGTCTTTCTTCCAGGGTGATGGCTTATACGCAGCGGTATTCCTATTTTGACCTGAGCCGTAATTACAATCCTTTTTATTATACCCTGGCGCCTGATGTCAATGGTAAGCTGACGGAGCTGACGGTGCTGAACCCGTCCACGGGAACGGAATATCTCAGCTATAACCAGGGCGCCAAGACGTTGAATACGACCACATATGCGGAATTTGCCAACAACTATAACAGGACCTTTAACAAGGTGCATGCTGTAGGGGGGATGTTGATAGGTATATTACGAAATTATATATCCGCCAATGCGGGTGATCTGCAATCTTCTTTGCCTGCCCGTAACCTGGGTGTGTCGGGAAGATTTACGTATGCGTATGATAACCGGTATCTTTCGGAATTCAACTTTGGTTATAACGGATCTGAGCGATTTGCGGCCAATCACCGATTCGGGTTTTTCCCTTCGGGGGGTGTAGCCTGGAATGTCGCCAATGAAAAATTCTTCGATCCGCTGCTGACGACCATCACGAGGCTGAAGTTCCGGTTTACATATGGACTGGTGGGGAATGACCAGATAGGCAATCCTGCCGACCGTTTCTTCTATCTCTCCAATGTAACGCCCAATGACAATAACCGCGGGTATCACTGGGGCATGAGCCAGAACAATTATGTACCGGGCTATAGCATCAGCCGTTATGCCAATAACGATATTACCTGGGAACAGGCGCAGACGACGAACTACGGGATGGACATTTCATTGCGGAACGGGCTGGATGTCGTAGTGGACCTTTATCATTCCATCCGCAGCAATATTCTCATGCAAAGATCTACGATCCCTGCCTCCATGGGGGCGGAAGCGGCCATCTATGCCAATGTCGGCAAGGCTTCCACGCATGGGCTGGACCTGTCGCTGGACTATAGCAAGACGGTGAACAGACAGCTGTGGATCAAGGCCCGGGGCACGATGACCTATGCTGCCAGCAAATACCTTGTCGATGAAGAGCCGAACTATCCGGCCAATATGCGTTACCTCTCTCATGTGGGCAATTCTATCAACCAGACCTATGGGCTGGTGGCGGAAAGACTTTTTGTAGATGATGCGGAAGCGCTTAAATCCCCCGCGCAGAGCTTCGGGGGAGCGAACCCGGTGCGGGGAGGCGATATCAAATACCGTGACATCAACGGGGACGGACAGATAACGAATGAGGACATGGTGCCATTGGGCTGGCCAACCATACCTGAGATCACCTATGGATTTGGGTTCTCCATCGGCTATAAGGATTTTGACTTCAACGCTTTTTTCCAGGGTTCCGCCCGTGTGAGCTTTTTTATCGCACCGCATGATATAGCTCCTTTTGCTCCGAACGGCGGGTACCAGAACGGATTACTATCGGCCATTGCCAGCAGCCATTGGAGTGAGGACAACCAGAATTTATATGCCTTCTGGCCAAGACTTGATCCAAACTTTAATAACAATGATGTGCAGACCTCTTCCTGGTGGCTGCGGAACGGAAGCTTTTTGCGACTCAAAACTGCGGAGATAGGATACAATATGCCGCAAAGACTATTAGACAAGATGCATTTCTCTTCTTTCCGGATCTACATGAATGGCCAGGACCTGGCGGTGTTCAGTCCCTTCAAGATGTGGGACCCTGAGATGGGTGGTAACGGGCTTGGCTATCCCGTTCAGTCTGTATACAATTTTGGGATCATGATGGGCTTTTAAAACAAAAACTATGCAAACAAAGAAATTATATAGAGGAGTGATGCTGTCAGGACTGATCCTTTTGACGGCCTGTAAAAAGAATTACCTGGATGTGGCGCCGGACAATGTGGCTACGCTGGCCAATGCCTTTACCATGCGGAGCGAGGCAGAAAAGTATCTGGCGACCTGTTATTCGTACCTGCCCAATGATGGGGACCCGACGCAGAATATCGCTTATATGGGCTGTGATGAAGTATGGTATCAATACCCGTCGGCGTCCATCAATGCCACTAACTGGGCCGTGGCCAGGGGTGGGCAGAACGTGACCAGCCCTTATATCAACTACTGGGATGGTTATATGTTCAATGCCATCCGTGTCTGTAATACTTTCCTTGACAATGTGGGTAACCTGAGCGAGGTGCCTGATCTGCAGATAGACGAACGGACGCGCTGGCTGGGGGAAGTGATGTTCTTAAAGGCTTACTATCATTTTCTGCTGTTCAGACAATATGGTCCTATACCCATCGTCGATAAGAACCTGCCTATCGATGCGCCCCTGGAAGAGACCAAGACAAAACGGCAGCCGGCGGACTCCGTGGTGAATTATATTGCAAACCTGCTGGACAGCGCTGCTGCAAGACTGCCGCTGAATGTCCTGAGCCCGTCCACGGATGACGGACATATCACCAAGCCTATCGCGCAAAGCATCAAGGCAAGAGTATTGGTATATGGCGCCAGTCCTTTGTTTAATGGCAATACGGACTATGCGAGCTTTAAGAACAAGGACGGGCAGCAGCTGTTCAGCCAAACGGTGAGCGTGGCCAAATGGCAGCGTGCTGCGGATGCTGCAAAAACGGCCATTGCGACCTGTTCGCAGGCAGGGATCTCCTTATACCAGTTTATCAACCAGACGGGCTTTCCGCTTACGGATACGACGATGGTGCAAATGAGCATCCGTAATGCCGTATGCGACAAGTGGAATGTGGAATGGATCTGGGGTAATTCCAATTCAAGCACCTACCAGCTGCAATATTCTTCTATGGCGCATATTGATCCGGCGAATGCGGGTAATTCCAGCATTTATGGATCTATGGGACCTTCGCTGGCCGTCGTAAAACAATTCTATAGCGTCAACGGGGTGCCGATCAATGAAGACAAGACCCTGGACTTTTCCAATATGACCCAGCTGAGGACGGGCACGCATGCGGAGCGGTTCAACCTCATAGAAAATTACCAGACGGCGCGGATCAATTTTGACCGGGAGCCGCGATTTTATGCGGACCTGGGTTTTGACGGCGGCGTATGGTATATGCAGAACAGTCCCAGCAATACGGATGACAACACCTGGACGACACAGCTGCGGCTGGGGGATTTTGGCGCGGGTATTCCTGTGACGATCACCACCTATTATCCCAAGAAAATGGTGAACTGGAAATTTGCGTTCCTGCCTGACAACGGTAATCATGTCGAGGACTATCCGTTCCCCAATATGCGGCTGGCCGATCTGTACCTGCTGTATGCCGAAGCATTGAATGAAGCTTCCGGTCCTTCTGCGGATGTTTATACCTATCTCAATCTTATCAGGGCCCGTGCGGGGCTGGGCACGGTGCAGGATTCCTGGACGAACTTTTCCAATAACCCGACAAAATATACGACGCAGGCGGGTCTGCGTTCCATCATCCACCAGGAGAGGGATATTGAAATGAGCTTTGAAGGGAGCCGGTTCTGGGACCTGCGCCGGTGGAAGGAGGCTGCACAGACGCTGAATGCGAATATTACGGGCTGGAACCGGATGGGTACTGCCCAGAATCCGCAGCTGTTTTACACCATCACCACCTTTTTTAATATGCAGTTCATTTCTCCGCGTGATTACCTATGGCCTATTGCTGAGAGTGACCTGCAGGTGAATGAGAACCTGGTACAAAATCCGGGATGGTAATGTCCGTACGAAAAATTTATTTATATCTGATCTTAAAAAATACTTTTATGAAGGCAAATAAGCTGATGAAAGCCGTGGCTTTTCTATCGTTGGTCCTTGCCGGATGCAGGAAAGATATCAACGCGCCCATAGATGGCCATGGCGTACCGCCCGGCGTCGTGACGAATATAAAGGTGACTAATGGAAATGGCATCGCCACGATCACCTATACTTTACCCAATGACCAGGACCTGTTGTATGTCAGGGCGGACTATACGA
>Ga0206922_1104_pt1 | contig 21462 bp, 21 predicted proteins | sample Alteio_BWOrgHeat_63_FD_152976 | JGI IMG/M metagenome (GOLD analysis project Ga0206922, IMG submission 152976) | Enriched cells from forest soil in Barre Woods Harvard Forest LTER site, Petersham, Massachusetts, United States -... | ecosystem: Environmental > Terrestrial > Soil > Temperate forest >... | reverse complement strand
CACCTATAGCAACAGCGGCGTCAGCAATCAGTTGCTGGCCGTGAACGAAGACCCTTCTATTGGGTCCACAGATAATAAGCTGGGTGATTTCACTGACAAGAATCCAACACTGGACGATTACAGCTACGACGGCAACGGCAACCTTACCCAGGACAAGAATAAGCTCATTAGCAGCATCACCTATAATTACCTGAACTTACCGTTGCAGATCAGCTTCAATAAAGATGCAGGCGGGTCAAAAGGGACAATTACCTATACTTATGACAACCTGGGCAATAAGCTTACCAAAACAGTAACAGACAATACCCTAACGCCGGTTAAAACGACTACCACCAATTATATTAATGAGTTCGTGTATCAAAACGACACGTTACAATACCTGGCTCATGAGGAAGGAAAGATCCGGTATACAAAAAAATACTTTTTATCAGGCGATAGCGCTTACAGCTTATTCTATGATTATTTCCTGAAAGACCACCTGGCCAATACAAGGGTCGTACTGACAGAACAGGCTGATACGGCCAAATACATAGCGACCATGGAGAGCTCCAACAGGAACAAAGAAGATCAGTTGTTCTTTAACCTGGATGGTACCGGCTATCCCCGCTCACAGGTGTCAGGGTATCCGGCCGACCTGTCCATCACCAATCCCAATGACAGCGTAATAAAATTGAATGGGAATGGCCCGAAGATCGGGGCCGGCATCATACTAAAAGTAATGAGTGGGGACAAAGTTGATGTCGGTGTTCAATATTATTATAATAACATCACCAATACCAATTCCCCCACGCTGACCCCGACCGATCTGCTGGGTTCCCTTGCCACAGGACTCTTCTCACTGACAGGAGGGACGCATGGGACCATCGCCGCTTTAAGCAACACCAGCAGCAGTCCCCTTATCGCGCCGCTCAACAGCTTCATCCAGGGCAATAACAATGGCTCAGGCACAACAAAGCCCCAGGCCTATTTAAACTGGGTCCTCCTCGACGATCAGTTCAATTACGTAAATACATATCCTCAAAGCGGCGCCATGCAGGTGGGAAATGCGGGCGCCCAATCCAATGGTCAGTTACAAGCCCCCCTCGCCTACTCAGGCATCCCCATTACAAAGAGCGGCTATCTGTATATTTATGTCAGCAATGCCACTCCCGGCTGGGATGTCTTCTTTGATAATCTTTCCGTAAAGACGTATAGCGGTCCGATGCTGGAAGAAAGTCACTATTATCCGGGAGGATTAGCCATGGCTGGCATCTCCGATAAAGCGCTCAAAACACAATACGCTGATAATAAATTGAAGTTTAATGGAAAAGAACTTCAAAACAAGGAATTCGCAGATGGCAGTGGACTGGAGCAGTATGATTTTGGAGCAAGAATGTATGATCCGCAGATCAGCAGGTGGGGCAGAATAGATCCGCATGCAGAGAAATATGAAGCTGTAAGCCCGTATGCCTATTGCTTCGACAACCCCGTTAGATTTTTCGACATAAAAGGTAAAGACCCGGGCGATATCGCTATTTTCTTTACCGGAGCCAGTTTTGGGGTAGGCGGAATGACGCCAACAACGCTTGATGTCTCATATGGTGTACGAAAGGCTATCAACGGCGGCACGACTATCGTATATTCAAGCTTTTATTATTGGAGCGCAGATCATTTAACACAAAGAGCGTATGATGAGGTTGTGAACAACAATAAAAGAGACCCTAACGGAAAAGTACTGATCTATGGATATAGTTATGGGGGCGTCCTCGCTAATTATTTGGCCAAAAGATTAGAGGCGGTAGGGATTCAAGTGGATGTGCTGGTCACTGTAGATGCAGCCAATGGTTGGGGGAGTGATGATGTAGACCGTAAAATAAGCAAAAACGTGAAGAAGAATGTGAATTTCTATGAAAAGAATACTAGTTTTAAAAGGGATCCAACGATGTCGCACGGGGATGCAAATGAAGGTGACCCAGGTCAGGTTGAGAACCACGACAAGTCCAACGATACATTTGATGGCGATAAGATGACACATATGACTATTGATGACGCAACGGTGGGAGATGCCATTCAGGCATTGATCGGCGTATTGAATAGCACGAAAGTCGGTGAGAACAGAACATTAACAAAAGATGAGATAAAAGATATATTCGGCAAAAGTCACCACCTTTAATTATGAGAACATTCTTATTTATTTGCGTACATCTTTTAGCGATACTGCTGTCGTATAGCGCACTGGCAGTTGTAATATACCATTGGTTCAAGATTTCCATTCCATTACCGGAAGCCCTTGACAAAAGCAATTATTTAGCTGCCGCCACTGTAATCTTATTGCCTGTCCTGGGATTCATATGTATAAGGTATGGAAATGATCGCGTCCATAAAATACTGGGGTATATCTATCTGATATTATGGCTGCTTGCAATGCTTCGCTTTTTCAACATACTATCTAATAAATAAACATCATGAAGTCCCATCCGGATAGCAGCTATATGGCTACTCATTCCTATAAACCACCCCATCCTTCATGACAAATCGCATCTCCCCCATCGCATGTATATCCTTCAGCGGATCCCCCTCCACGGCAACAATATCCGCCAGCTTCCCCTTCTCGATACTTCCCACTTTATCGCTGACCCCGATCAGCTCCGCCCCATTCACCGTGGCGCATTTAATGGCCTCCATCGCCGGCATACCCGACTCCGTCATATAAACAAATTCCATCCAGTTCTTCCCATGTGCATAAACACCCGCATCCGTTCCAAAGGCAATCTTAACACCCGCCTTATATGCCTTGCTAAAAGTATGCTCCATCACCGGCCCGATGGCCAGCGCCTTGCCCGCGATGACAGGAGGAAAATACTCCGGATGCAGCCGGGCGGTATCCGACACCGACTTGCCCGCGATGATCGTCGGCACATACCAGGTGCCATATTGTTTGAATAGCTGGATCGCCTCATCATCCATCAAAGACCCGTGTTCGATGGAAGTGACACCCGCCCGGATCGCCCGTTTCATCGCTTCGGCCCCATGCGCATGCGCAGCGACCCGCAGTCCGTAGTCTTTGGCAGTAGCGACAATAGCCCGTATCTCTTCTTCAGAAAATTGCGGACCGCTTCCATCCTTTTCGAGGCTCAGCACCCCGCCCGATGCCGTGATCTTGATCACATCCACGCCATCTTTGTATAGCTGCCGTACGGCCTTGATACAGGCGTCCTTTCCATCAGCCACCGTCTGCGTCTCCTCCGGATCAGCCATCAGCCCCCTGCGATAGCCATGCGTCGGATCAGCATGACCGCCCGTGGAAGAAATGATCCTGCCGGCAGTATACACACGCGGTCCCACGACCAGTCCTTTTTTAATAGCATTCCGCAATGAGATATTGACACCCGTACCGCCCAGGTCCCGCACCGTGGTAAAGCCTGCCATGAGCGTCGTTCTTGCATAGACCGTCGATTGAAAGGCAATATCCGATTCATTCATGGTAAATGCCTTCAACTGCTGATTGGAACTGTTCTGATCCTCCAGGTGCACATGCGCATCGATCAGCCCCGGCATCACCGTCCGCTTTTTCAGATCGATCACATGATCCCCCGCGCCCGCCTGGATATACCCTTTCTGTATATCGGTGATGGTATTACCCGTAACAATGATAGACATTTCCGTTAGGACCTGCCCCGCTTTCGGGTCAATCAGCCTTCCGCAATAGATGATCGTATTTTGTCCGGATGTAAAAAGGTAGGATATAACCGCAAAGAGAGTCAGTAAAAAAGATACAGGTTTTCTCATAAAAAGGTTTTGATGAATTGAAGTTACCATTTTCCGCCGGATCAACATCAACGTCTCCTTAAACAAACAGGGCAGACCGGTACGCCCGGTCTGCCCTTAAAAACCAATATTTAACATCCGCAACGCCTATTTATTCGGCTGAGGCGTATATCTCAAATAAGGCTTGATCACCTTCACCCCCTTGGGGAATTTCTTCTGCGCATCTTCCGTAGAGATGGAGGGAACAACGATCACGTCCTCACCCTCTTTCCAGTCAGCGGGCGTAGCCACACTGTGATTGGCGGTCAGCTGCAGAGAGTCCAGCACACGCAGCACTTCGATGAAGTTCCTGCCGGTGGAGGCGGGATAGGTAATGATCAGCTTTACCAGCTTATCAGGTCCGATGATCACCAGGGAGCGGACAGTAGCAGTAGCGGATGCATTCGGATGAATGAATTCGTACAGCGTGCTTACCTTCCTGTCTTCGTCGGCGATGATGGGGAACTGAACGTCCACCTTCTGCGTTTCGTTGATATCATTGATCCAGCCCAGGTGTTTATCGACGGGGTCTACGCTCAGAGCCAGCACTTTCGTACCGCGTTTGGCAAATTCGTCCTTCAGAGCAGCCGTTCTTCCCAGTTCGGTAGTACAAACAGGCGTATAGTCGGCGGGGTGAGAGAACAGGATCCCCCAGGAATCACCCAGGTATTCGTAGAAGTCGATTTCGCCAATGGAAGTTTTGGCCTTGAAGTTGGGAGCTTTATCTCCTAAACGTAAACTCATAAAAGAAAAATTTGAAGTTTATAAAAAATCCTGCGCCCATCACGAAAACGGGCAATCGGACAACGAAGATATTAATTCCCTATCAATATAGTAGACTTAAAGGTTAAATTTTTATATAAATAACGTTCCACGCTGTCCGCACGGGTCATTCCACCCATCTCCGACTGCATTCACCCCAACACGTCTCCAAACTCACGCCCCAGCCTCCTGCTCCCCCTCCTTCCCCGGCTCCAGCCCACCCGCCTTCACAATCGAATATTTTCCAAACTTATTCTTCACATCATCAATAGCCTTATACAGCTCATTCTTCTTCTGCGTATCCTGGAACAGGTTCGTCTGGATAGCCTCCCCAGTCAATTCACTGAGCCTCACCCCCATAAGCCGGATGGGCTCCCCTTTTCGCCAGAGCTGGTGGAACAGCTCTTTCGCCTTGGTTATCAACTCATCATCATAAAAAGTATAGGGAATGCTCGTCTGCCTGGAGGTCGTCTCGAAATCCCCGTAACGGATCTTCACGGCGACGCAGCCTGTAGTCTTGTTATCCTGTCGCAGCTCATAGGCCACCCTTTCCGTCATCCGCACCAGCTCTGCCATGAGGAACTCCAGGTCCGTGGTATTTTCCTGGAAGGTATTCTCCGTGGAGATGGATTTAGCCTCGTGATAAGGCACCACCTCTCCCGTATGGATGCCCCGGGACTTATGCCAGAGATCCACCCCATATTTACCAAATCGTTTTTCCAGCTCTTCTACAGAACGCAAGCTCAGGTCCCGGATGGTGATGATCCCCAGCTCCCCCAAACTACGATACATCTGGTCCCCCACTCCGGGTATCTTATTGACTTTCAAGGGCGCAAGAAACTCCTGCTCCATCCCGGCCGGGACATGCAGGTATCCATTGGGCTTGGCCTCGTCGGTGGCGATCTTGGCTATCATCTTATTGGAAGCCAGGGCAAAGGAGATAGGCAGCCCCGTCGCTTTCATGATCTCTTCCCGGAGATCGATGGTCCATTGATAGGCGTTAAAAAATCGATCCATGCCTGTCAGATCCAGGTAAAACTCGTCAATAGATGCTTTTTCAAAGAGGGGCGCTTTCGCGGCGATGATCTCGGTCACCCATCGTGAATACTTACTATAGGCGCCCCTTGTGCTCCCCACCACCGTAGCATGCGGGCAGAGCCGAAGCGCTGTCTTCATGGGCATGGCCGAATGGATCCCAAACTTCCGCGCCTCATAGCTACAGGCCGCAACAACACCCCGGTCGCTGTGTCCGCCCACCAACAGCGGCTTACCCTTCAGAGAAGGGTCGAGGATACACTCGACAGAAACAAAAAATGCATCCAGGTCAAAATGCGCGATGGTACGCTGCGGCTGCGACATGATGACGAAGGTACGACGACCGTACAATGGGTTCATGTGCATCGCCAAAATAAAAACGCCCCTTACCGGGGCGCCTGCACTAGGGGTGCGAATATAATTCATATACGAGAGTCCCGGATGGCGGTTCTCCCGGATCACCTTCCGTATACCCCAGCAGGTCAAGGGTTCCTCCGGTCGGGTCAAGATCATCTCCACTGACGAACAACGCATTTGCCAGGGTACTCCAGGCAACGAACTCGCCGGAAGGCGTGTACCAGGCTAAGTTCCTGATAGCGGCAGCATTCGCATGCTGTTCCTGCTTAGGTGAGAATGAGCTGAATAACATTACCCCGGCCAGCAACACCAGGGTCAATAGCGCTTTGATTCTTTTCATCTGATAAAGTTTTGTAATAAAAGAATAAGGACCTGTCATTTTAAAGATACAAAGAGACCCGCGAATGCCAACACCACTCATCCTGCTGATTCTCCATTTAAAGTTTAACCCCATGAATGGGGCAATAGCTCCAGTTCCCCTGCATCTTCTCATGATCGACAGGGCAATATTTGACAGGCATCATACAGTTAAAAGGAAGATTCCACTTCAGGTGAGCATCCTCCCAGATCAGGGAGAAAGAACCAGGTAAGGTCGGATCATAGAGGGGCTTCCCGTTCGTGCCCTTTCCATCAAAAAGAAAAATATGCATCCCCGCTCCGAATTGCCCGAATAATTTTTGGAACACGGGTAACATCGCGTCGATCATGGTCTGCGTGGTCCCTGTGATCTTATCGCTGCTCAGGGGAAGAGAGATCGTTTTGGAGGCGTCCACCAGCTTGATGGATTTGCGGAGATCATCTTCAGACATAAAAGTCATCGTGCTTCCACCCGGCACCATCGTATAATCCACGACAAGGAACATCATATAATTCCCCACTTCGTTGGTGATCATTTGCAGCGTTTCATCCGGGATTTGCATTTGCTTCGCCACCAGTCCCCAAAAATAGGTCGGCATCCAGATAGCCAGTTGCTGGTGCAGGTCCGCCCCACCTTTTTGCATGGCTTCTGTAATAAAATCATTGACACTGACGGTAGGAACAGACTGTTTTATCGGAGCAGCTGCCTGCTGCTGGCCTTTTGCCGTTACAAGGGAAAGGATCAAAAGACTGGAAAAAAGGTACTTCACGAGGTTTGAGTTAGGTTCGGGGATAAAAATAACAATTTTTCTGTCTTTTTCTAATCCTCCCTCAGCCTCCGTCATCTGTAAACATCCAACAATCCATCCGGCAGCTCCACAAAGACCTTTTTGTTCTTCTTATCCACTTTCAGCAGCGTCTCCTCATGCACCGGGATCAGCGCCTCCTTCCCCCCGAGGTCAATCTTACAAAGCACCTGGTGAGGCTGCTCTATTACTTCCTGGATCTCCCCCAGGTCCTCGGACCCCTGCCAGAGATGATACCCCACAAGGGAAATAGGGGCGCTTCCGCCTGCAAACTGTTCAAAATCAGCGGCTGGCAACCAGACTTCTTTCTGCACCAGCCGGCGGGCGGCCTCCTTGGTGTCAAGCCCTTCCAGCTTGATAAAGATCTCCTCATCACTCTTGATACGCGCGGATTCGATGAACCAGGGCAGCATCTCGTCCTTCCTTTCCTCCACAAAGAGGGCTTTTAGCCCCTTCAGGCCCGTTTTCTTGCCCAGGCGATGCAGGAGCACCATTTCGCCTTTGAGGCCAAAAACGGCCACCAGCTTGCCTATATTCCTATATTGTTCAGCCATAATATTCAAAAAAAAACGTGAGGCCCGTTTTTACAGGCCTCACGACAAAAATTACACTTGTAGAACAAAGTTTAAGCCTGAGCAGGTCCTTCCCTTCTTTCCATGCGGCGGGGAGGTCCACCGGCGCCTCTGCGCATACCTTGCTTGGCTTTCCTGTTATCTTCCTGGCGCTTCTTCAATTGGGCTTCGTGTTCGGTATGCCAGGTCTGGAATTTGACCATAGCTGCCGCATCATCGAATAAACCCAATTTGACACCACGCAATAAATGTTTCAGGTAGAGAACACCTTTGTAAGAAAGGATCCTGCGTACTGTATCGGTGGGTTGAGCACCTTTGTGCAGCCAATCCAGCGCCTTTTGGCGATCTAATTGGACGGAAGCAGGAACAGTAAGAGGATTGTACGTACCGATCTTCTGGATGAATTTACCATCCCTGGGCGCACGGGCATCGGCTACTACGATGAAATAAAATGGTCGTTTCTTAGACCCGTGGCGTTGCAGTCTGATTTTAACTGGCATCTTAAATAGAAATTTAAATGCGTGAACAAATAAGGTTACTTCTTCTTTTCGGACCGCAAATATAGGCGATCTCATGCTTATAATTCAAAAATAATACATGAAAATCTTTCGGGCGAATGTTCCGGGCGGAATTTTATGAACGGTTGAAAATTTTAACTTTCATCAAGCCCCGCCTAGCGTCGCATCCCTCCCATCTTAGCCGCCATCCCCATGGGCATCTTATTCATCATCTTCATCATCTGCTTCATCTGCTCAAATTGCTTAAGAAAAGCATTGATCTCATCCATGTTCTTCCCACTCCCCCCGGCGATCCTTTTCCGCCTGCTGGGGTCTATCGTATCCGGATTAGCCCTTTCAAAAGGCGTCATCGAGTTGATAATGGCTTCAATCCCCTTAAAGGAATCATCGCTGATATCGATGTCCTTCACCGCCTTCCCCACCCCCGGGATCATACCCAGCAGGTCCTTGATATTCCCCATTTTCTTTATCTGCTCCAACTGCTGCTTAAAGTCCTCAAAATCAAACTGGTTCTTCCGGATCTTCTTCTCCAGCTTCTTGGCCTGCACCTCGTCGAACTGAGCCTGCGCTTTCTCCACCAGGGTCGTAATATCCCCCATCCCCAGGATCCGCTGGGCCATACGCTCGGGGTAGAATACATCCAAAGTATCCAGCTTTTCCCCGCTGCTGATAAACTTAATGGGCTTATTTACAGTATACTTGATGGACAATGCGGCCCCACCCCTTGTATCACCGTCCAGCTTGGTCAGCACCACGCCCGAAAAGTCTAGTTTATCGTTAAAGGCCTTTGCCGTATTCACAGCATCCTGCCCTGTCATCGAATCCACGACAAAGAGGATCTCACCAGGATTGACGGCGCCCTTGATGGCCGCCACCTCTTGCATCATCACCTCATCAACGGCCAGACGACCGGCCGTATCGATGATCACGACATTCTTATTCTTTGAACGGGCTTCCTTGATGGCATTCTGCGCAATGGCGACCGCATTTTTATTCTCCGGTTCGCTATAGACCTCCACGCCTATCTGTCCGCCCAGCACTTTTAATTGTTCGATGGCCGCCGGGCGATAGATATCCGCCGCTACCAGCAAGGGAGACAGGCCCTTACGGGTCTTCAGATAGCTGGCCAGCTTGCCCGAAAAGGTGGTTTTACCACTACCCTGGAGACCCGCGATCAGGATCACGGCAGGGGCGCCCTTGGCATTCAGCTCACTTTCGCTTACACCCATCAGCTTGACCAGCTCGTCCTTGACGATCTTCACCATCAACTGACCAGGGCTCACGGCCGTCAGCACCTTCTCACCCAGCGCCTTCTCCCGCACCGTATCGGTGAACTCCTTGGCAATTTTATAGTTCACATCCGCGTCGATCAGCGCCCTGCGGATATCCTTTACTGTTGCAGCAATATTCAGCTCCGTGATCCTGCCCTCGCCTTTTATCTGCTTAAAGGCCGACTCTAACCGCTCACTTAAATTTTCAAACATATGATGAGTTTACCGTTCATTCACAAAAAAAGAAAAGTGAACATAACCAGGTTATATTCACTTAAAAAGAGGTCAAAATTACGTAAAAAAAAGCTTATCCGTTCAGTGTATTTTTCTATTCAAATCTTTCTTGATTTAGTTACCCAGGTAAGTCCGCAGCATCTTACTGCGTGAATTGCTTCTCAACTTGGTGATAGCCTTGTCTTTGATCTGCCGGACGCGCTCCCGGGTGAGGTTGAATTTCTCCCCGATATCCTCCAGGCTCATGGGGTGATCGACCCCGATCCCAAAGAAAAAGCAGATCACTTCCTTCTGCCGCTCGGTCAGCGTCTTCAGACTCCGGTCAATCTCCTGTTTCAGGCTTTCCTTGTGCTCGATATTCGCATTGGCCATCTCCGCATTGGGATTTTCCAGCACGTCTATCAGCGTATTCTCCTCCCCTTCCGACAGCGGCGTATCCATGCTGACGTGACGGGCCGAGATCCCCAGCGTGGAGGACACCTCTTCGATATCCAGCTCCAGCAGCTCAGCCAGCTCCTCGGCGGATGGTTCGCGCTCGAACTCCTGCTCCAGGTGCGAATAAGCTTTCTGGATCCTGTTGGTCAGACCGACTTTGTTGAGGGGAAGACGAACGATACGGGATTGCTCGGCCAGCGCTTGCAGGATACTTTGCCGGATCCACCATACCGCATAAGAAATGAATTTAAAACCGCGGGTCTCGTCAAATCGTTGGGCCGCCTTGATCAGGCCAAGGTTGCCTTCATTGATAAGGTCCGGAAGGGAAAGGCCCTGGTTCTGGTATTGTTTGGCGACGGATACCACGAAACGCAGGTTCGCTTTTGTTAGTTTATCCAGAGCCTTTTGATCTCCTTGCTTGATACGGACGGCGAGCTTCACTTCTTCTTCGGGACTGATCAGCTCAACCTTACCGATCTCTTGCAGATATTTTTCCAGGCTCTGAGATTCACGATTAGTAATACTCTTCGTGATCTTCAGTTGACGCATGCTCATAGGCAGAGGTCTTTTTTAAAAGGGTTTTATTGTAGGTTTAAGGTTTCAATAGTACAGAGTAGATTAAAAACGCATAAACAGCTCTTTTCGTGTACAGAGGTCGTCAACTGATTCAGGTAGATGTGAATAGCAATATACCGATTTTGACGCACGTCAACAAATATTTTTTTGTAATGCCCTGTTTATCAGACTATTTACACCGAAAAACCCTTGATTTAAACCGATTTAACTGCTTTAAGGATGGGTGAAAAAAAATTTTGATGGTTGAAATATTTTTCTATTATTGCACCTGATGGCGTTTGGTAACCAATGATTCAATTTGACCACTAGATGAGTAAGAAACAACTTTTTACGTTAGAGTATCCTGTAAGATGTTCACCCTCTATACTATACGAATTCTTAAGCACTCCGGCAGGTTTGCAGGAGTGGTTCGCTGATAAAGTAGATGAACGTGATAATATTTTCAGTTTTTCCTGGAACGGTACTACTGATAAGGCTGATGTAATGGAAAGCGAAGCTGAAAAATACATCCGATTTCATTGGCATAATGCTCCCAAAGAAGAATACTTCGAGTTCCGTATTGAAAAGTCCGAGGTCACAAACCAGACCATCCTGGTGATCAGGGATTTTGCCAACAAAGGCGAGATCAAGGATCAAAGCCAGCTCTGGAGCTACCAGGTGAAGGACCTTTTTCATCGCCTCGGAAATTAGTCGCTCTCTCCCCGCAGTATAACCGCGTCAGCGTTGCAGAACGTCCGACAGCACCCGGAAAAGACCCGATAAGATCTCCGGCCCTTCATTCCATTTGTCCAGCTCACAGTGAGCCGACAGCTTCAGGAACGGACGGTCCGTTAGTATTTTGTCAGCGAGATCCCCGGGCACCTCCCCTATACGCAGATAGTTGTTGGTGGACAACTCATGTCTCCATTCATCATCGCTGATCCCGATATAAAAACCCGCTGCGGACAGCACCGGCCATGCATGGCGGATCGCAGGGGAAAAACGTTCCTGGTAAATTCCCTTCAAATGCAGGGTCACGCTGAAGTAATGGCCCCACCAGAACATCGTACGGATCGCAAGCACATCCTCCCGGCCAAATACACGCGGATAATCTAACATCACCCAGGGGAGCCCCTGGTAGTTCTCGCCCCGCGATACCTTACCACTCATCATTCCATCTCCTTTCCAGATCGCCTTATACTCCTCACTCAACCCCGCAAACAGCTTCACCGTCTTCCCTATAACGGAATTCTTCGTTAAAATCCAGCCGGCGTTCTTCACCAGCGCCATTTCCTCTCCTGAAAGTTGTACTTTTGCCGGGTCCATAAATTAAAGATAATCCATTCGTCATCAGCCTGTACATGCGCGTGCTTAAAAAACTGGACCTCCTCATCATAAGAGCCTTTATCGGGCCCTTTATCGCTACATTTTTTATCACGCTCTTCGTGCTGGTACTGCAGTTCTTTTGGCTCTACATCGACGACATCGTCGGCAAGGGCGTGGACATGGGCACGGTCGCCCGGCTCATCCTCTATGTCAGCGCCACCCTCGTACCCCTGGCCCTGCCCCTCGCGGTCCTGCTCTCCTCCATCATGACCTTTGGCAATCTCGGAGAGACCTTTGAGCTCATCGCCATCAAGTCCGCCGGCATCCCCCTCTTACGCTTTATGCGCCCCCTGCTCGTCATCAGCATAGGCATCTGCTATATAGCCTTTCTCTTTAACAACTACATCATACCGGTAGCCAATCTAAAGATGAACACCCTCAAATACGACATCATCGTTTCCAAGCCCGCCTTCGATATAAAAGAAGGCGTCTTCTACGATAAGATCGAAGGGTATGTCATCAAGATCGGCAAAAAAGAAAAGGACGACTCCACCATCCGCAATGTCGTCATCTATGAACAGAACAGCTCCGGTCAGCAGGATAATATCATCATAGCGGACAGCGGAAAAATGCTCGTCACCCCCGACAAACATTCCCTGGTCTTTGTGTTGCAAAATGGTTGGACCTACCAGGAAGGCCGCGGAGAAAGGATGTCCACCACCACGGAGTTCATCCGCATGGGCTTTAGGGAATACAGAAAGGTCCTTGACCTCAGCTCCTTTAAACTTAACAGAACGGATGACAGCGCCTTCCGCAGCAATTACCAGATGCTCACGATGAAGGAGCTGGGTAAGGACATCGACTCTTTAAAAAAGCTGCTCAGCGTCTACCAGGATCGCTCCGCCCAGAGCTTCACCATCGGGCTGCATTTCCCGAAGTATATGGACACCACGGGCTGGGACACCGTAGAGAAGGCGCCAAAGATCACGTCAAAATTCCTGCTGGCACAGGCAAAGCCCTACAAGGACACGACAAAACCAAAACCGCCACCAGCATCTGCAACGACGAAGACGACCAAAGACCACAAGGCCGCCGCACCGCCTCCCGCGCCCCCCATCCGTTTTGCCGACTATTTACCCGACTCTACCCGTACCACCGTCCTGGAACGCTCCATCAACACCATCAGCAGCATCAAATCCAATCTTGACCAGCCATTTTACCTATATGACGCCCAGCAGAACGATCTCCGCGTCCACCGTATTGCCTGGCATGAAAAGCTGACCCTAAGCGTCGCCTGTCTCGTCATGTTCCTCATCGGCGCACCCCTGGGTTCCATCATCCGCAAAGGCGGCATCGGTTTGCCCCTTGTTTTTGCCGTCATCTTTTTCGTCATCTTTTTCCTGCTCAACAACTTCGGGAAAAAATTCGTAAAAGAGGACGTGCTGTCGCCCTTTGCCGGTATGTGGATGGCCACCTATGTACTGACACCCATCGGCCTGTTCCTTGTTTATAAGGCCCTGCATGACTCACAGCTCTTTAACAAGGAATACTATTTCCGGTTAATAAGGGCCGTCAGAAAGCTTATAAACCGGGGCAGGGATCCACAAAAAACAAACATGAAAGTAACACGCGTCCCCGTCAATCCATAAAAACCGTTTTGGATACAGGAAAAGCAAATATCCGGTTACAGCAATGGGCGGTATTCGTTGCCGTCCTCCTCTTCTTATTGAAGCTCCTCGCTTATTATCTCACCCAGTCCGTCGCCGTCCTCACCGACGCGCTGGAAAGCACCGTCAACGTCATCGCCGGCTTTATCGGGCTTTATAGTCTGCACATCGCCGCCAAACCCCGGGATGAAGATCACCCTTATGGTCATGGCAAGGCCGAATTTCTTTCCGCCGCCGTAGAAGGCGCCCTCGTCATCATGGCCGGGCTCATCATCACCTATGAGGCCATCATAAACCTCGTCTACCCGCATGCCATCCAGAAGCTGGACAAGGGCATTTATATCGTGGCTTTCACCGCCATCGTAAACTACATCATGGGATCGTTTATGATCCACCGGGGAAAAAAGAACAGCTCCATGGCCCTCGAGGCCGGCGGTCGTCACCTGCAGTCCGACACCTATTCTACGGCAGGCATCATCCTCGGCCTCGTCGTTATCTTTTATACAAAGCTCACCTGGCTGGACAGCGCCGTCTCCATCCTCTTCGCCGTCATCATCACCTGGACGGGCTACAGCATCCTGCGCAAGTCCATCGCCGGCATCATGGACGAGGCCGATATAAAACTCCTCCAACGGCTGGTCGCCTATATCAACGCCCGCCGTCGCGAGAACTGGGTGGACATGCACAACCTCCGTGTCATCAAATACGGCGGTCTCCTGCACGTAGACTGTCACCTCACCGTTCCCTGGTATTTCACCGTCAACGAGGCCCATGCGGAGCTCGACGTCCTCACCGCCCTGATCCGCCAGGAATTCGGGGAGTCCATGGAATTCTTCGTCCACGTCGACGGCTGTCTCGACTTCTCCTGCCGCATCTGTATGAAGGGATCCTGCACTGTACGCAAACACGCCTTCGAAGACCGCGTGGAATGGACCCTCAAGAACGTCGTGCCCAATAAAAAACACGAAAGCACCGTCAGCCGCACCCCAGAGAACCAGTTGCATCTAAACTTCCCGCACCCATAACCCAACATCCCCTTGACGTCAGGTCTAACTAGCTCAAAAGCGAGGTTCAACGCTTTTTGCGGGAGAGATTGCTTATGGCTGTCGCGCTGGTAGAGCCAACAATAGCACCAGCGAATATCTTGGCAATGTCCAGGAAACCACTACCAACTGAATGATTGGGATCTTTGCTCCAGGCGCTAAAGCCTAAATAGCCAAAAATTATCGCGAGCAGAAAGCAAAGTATCGTAAAAGGTGGAAAATATTGAAATAGAACATTGTGCCATTTCTCTCTTCCTATCTGAACTGGAACGCCAGGGGCAAATTCATCAATTGCTTGCGTAAGTTCCTGGAGGCCAAAGGAGGAATGGCTTTGAGCGTTTCCCGGAAACGAAGGTTCCGTGAGCTCTGTCGCTCTTTGGCGAATACATTCTTTTATACGGTTCAAATACTCATCCAGGCAGGCTTCTAAATTATCCTGACTAGCGGGAGGGGAGATTCTTCTTGGCATTTGTTAGATTTAATAAAGGAAATAAAAAAATACTGGTGCTTTGAAATTTACGTTGCTTTTGAATAGTTCCCCACCGTGAAAACACCCCTTCTAAGATCCTCCTGAAAAGCGTGTTTCTACGCTTGTAATAATAGAAAGCAGGTAGTAGCTTTACCTATATCCTCCCTTATTTTAATCTCCCTGCATTTTTACCGCTGAAGCCGCTCTATTTATTCATAACTTAAACTATTAGTCATGAACACGCGTGTATTCGGCGCCCTCGTCGCCCCCCTCTTCCTTCTTTCTTCCTGTGCCAAGCTCCTGGATTACGCCAAAGACCATCCCGCCGACGTCGCCTCCTGCTGCCGCATCGACTCCGTCACAACCACCTCTCTCGTTTCCCCTACTCCACAACATTATAACTTCCTGTACAACACGGCAGGTCTTCCCGTGGAGATCGCCGCACAGGTTCCCGGCACATTTAATTACCAGAACTATTATTTCCGGTATGATTCCCACAACAGGCTAAAGGACTATCTGTTTACGGACGGCGGTGGAGCCACTTATGTCTATTCCTGGGACAGGTATACTTATCCCGCACATAACATCGTCGTCGACTCCACCTATGACTACCAGGGCATGCTTTCCGATCCCAACCCCATTTATCCAGATAACCTCACCTCAGTCAAGACCATCACACAGGACGCCCAGGGAAGGAACACCAGGATCATCTATTGGTCCCCCTATTACCAGGATACTACTTATATCCACTACGATGCACAGGGTGACGTCATCCTACCGGGAGTCGGCTATGACAACAAGGTGAACTGGTATCAATTAAGCCCCACCTGGCAGTTGGTCTTCAATGACTATAGCAAACATAATCCCTATGCGCCGGCCACTCTCGTTTTTCCGGCATCCATTACGGCTTATGATCAATATGGTCTTCCCACGGCTTTTAAACAACGTGCCACCAATGCCACACTAATGGTCTTCAATTCTTATGCAACCATAGACGTCAGCTACTCCTGTGATACGGCAAAAGCGATTAAGGAGGTGGGGTACTAGACTAACACCCTAAATACCGTTAAAACACTCTTTTTACAGACAAGACCGCCCCTTATTTTTATGCATTAACTCCTATACCGTTTAAATTGGGCACCATGACAAAAAGGGTAATTGGCAGGATCTGCCAACCAATCTTTCGTACTTTATACTTTCTTCTATTAAGCAGTTTCCTTTACACCCATTCCACAGGTCAGAACATTGGCTTTGAATACGGGACACGGGTCAGAGTGGATTTTAAAAAAGGTTCGTTCCAGCCCTATTCCATCCCATTTGATATCCCCTTTGTCGTTTTCGGTCCCATTCCAAAAGAGGTCAAAAAAGTGACCCTGGTCATCACAAAAAAAAATCGCTGTGGAAGCGATGAGTTGGTCCCGAATCCAAATGGCGGCGTTTGGGAACGCAATGCTTTTAATTCGTCCCTGGACTCTGCTGTCGTAGATACCTTTTCCATCTATGCCGGACCCCTACAGGCTATTCAGAACTATAAATTTAAATTCTCCTTTGTAAGATCTGTCAGTGCCCCTGAATCGAAGGATTTCAACCAGTTGTTAAAGCCATATATCCAAAAGAGATTGGGCAACATATACAAATCATCTTCGGCCACACTCCCCAATCAGCTCATGGATCCTTCTTCGCGCGAACTGAGGGCCTTCGCAAGCGAAATAGGTCATATGATCTTCCAGTATTACAGTGATAGAAATATACCCATTGATGAAGGCGCCACTACCGCCCTGGTATTACATTATCTGCCAGTGTTCACCGGCAGGAACTTCTTCGATGTTATGTCAGATGGGGTAAGCGCCCGGGAAAAAATAACCCGTTCAATGGAGGCTGCTCAAAACAGGTATTTAGCGGCAATAGGAAATGATGCCGTGTTAAGGCTGTTGATAGCCCAAAAAGACACCTTGAAGCTCAGCGGGGATGAACAAAATATGATCGCTAATCTCTTTCAGAATCAGGCATCACTGCTGGATGCCATTTATGCACGACCTGCACCCGGCGTAAATATAGAAGATGCAAAAACATCGACGGACCTCCAGCCTTTTCTTGCAGCATCAGATACGATCAGAAATAGAACAGCAACGTTGGCGGCCATCTTCGTTCGGATAGATGATAATCCTAAATTAAAGCCGTTAATGGAAGGATTGATGGGACGTCAGCAATTCGCAGACTATAAAAGCCTGACGGAAAGTTTCCGTGAGGTTATGCTGACCATTGCCGCGCAGGTATCAGACTATCTTGATAAAACAAAATTATATGAAGCTGCCTTAACCGACGCCAAATTTGACTTCAGGACAAATTTCCCCTTATCACTTTCCCTTCCGGGCACTTCTACCGCCGAATTTGTCACGCGTGGCGAATGGTATATTACTGCAGATCTGGGTATGGCCTTTGTGCTGCTCAATCCCAACAACCTCATACGCCCATACCTGGGAGTGAATTTCAATTTTTTCCCTATTAACCGGCAAGCCAACTATTCCCTGGTCAAATTCATAGGTACAAAAGATTATCGGGACATTCTTAAGGGAATGTCTGCAGTCGTCGGTCTCTCCGTTTTATCGTTTGGCAGCAAAGACCCCTATGCCGATCTCTTTGGGGCTACCAGTCTGCTCACTGGCCTTGGCTTCCGGTTAACGGACGGGGTTCGCTTTTCTTACGGAAGGTTCTGGATGTATGAGAAGGATCCAAATCCATTACTAAATCGAAAAACACTGACCACAGCTCCTTATTTCTCTCTTTCCCTTGATTGGGATTTGAGAAACTGGTTAAAGAATTTCCGTAAGCAGGTCCCAGGCTGGGCAGATTAATCATCTTATAAAATATATCATATGCCTTTTACAAGTTTAAGCGTTCCCGGTAAAAAAGACCCTTACATCATCGATTCGGGGGATACTATTTCATTGGGACTTCGGGCCGTCTACCCGGGAGTAGCGGTTCCTGTAGTAATGACCATCGATTATGTCATCAACGGATCAGGCACTACATTTCCGGGCGGAGCTACAACACTCCAGCATAGCCACACGCTTACCCAGGTGGCTTCGGAAGACTTTCAGGACAGCATTACCCTCAAAAATGACGGCTCCATGGATCGCTGTAGTGTCACTATCACCGGGACAATCCCGGGTGAACCACAGCAAACTGACTCCATCAATGTGCATTTCAACAGTTCAGTCGTAGCTACCGCATTGCACCCTGATCTGGAGGCGGCATTGGTTGACAGGATATCTGCACAGGTGCGAAAGTCCCTGAAGCCATCCAGCCGGAAAAAGTCTTAATAAACAATTCATAACGAATATGAGATCATCTTATAAGATACTTTTATTGCTGCCTTTACTGAGTATTCTTTGTAAAAAGCCCGATCTGCCAACCCCCACTGCTTCGGATATTCTTTCTGTAAATGTAGTAGAGAACAACGTGCCGGCAGATAACTATTCATATGCGCTCATAACTGCAGCCGTGGATAACGCCATCGTGGATACCACCAACACCGTTACCTTTACCACTGATCTTGGTCAGTTCTCTACAGGCGGAACCACATATACAACTACTTTTGATCTGCAAGGCGTACAGGGTGTTGCCTCTGCTTATCTCAAAGCGACCTCGCCTCAGACTGCTCATATAAAAGTCACTGTCGGAGTTAATTATTCGCAATCAGTGACCGTACTGTTTACTCCTTCCTGGCCGGATACATTATATATTAATACTGTAGCATCAGCCACAAACGCTTTGAGTACCCGGGTAGATATAATGGTTCAACTATATAAGGCGGAAGGTCTCATCACCCCTGGACTTCTTGTCAACATGAGCGCCACCGACAGCGCAGGAAAAACTATTGGTTCCTTCACCAATATCAAACCCAGCGATACTTCGGGAGGAGCCACTGGTCAATTCTGGCTGCAAGACACCACCTACACGGGATTTGTAAATATACAGGCTAAATTATCAGAGACGAATAACAAGGTATTACAGACGGTTAATAAGATCCTCTATGTCAAACAATAGGAGTCATGAGTACATATAAGACCGTCTCCAACCGGATTCTCTGGCCCATTGGCATCGGTGCTTTGGGATTCCTATTGGCTTTCCTGCTCCTGGACGGCAGATGTTCTAAAGGAGCAATTGGTTATCAATGCATAAATCTGTCTAACCGGGACAGTGTTATCAACATGGCATTTCAAAGCAAGTTGGCGCTGCTAAGGGACTCTTTAGGTAAGATAAGAAAAGAGACTTCCCAAACTCCATCCAGCGATTCGGCGACGCTTTTAAAAGTCATTGCAGCAACAGTGAACGATTCTGCTGCATATACATGTGGGAATGCGGATACCAGCCTGGCCTGGTTTGCCAGGCGTTTTGTCATTCACAGGGATAGCCTGTATAAAGCCCTGGCTGATCCGGGCTGGGAAGACCCTCTATTTGTTAAAAACTTATGCTTTACCTACATAGATTCTACTTCCGCGCTGTATAGGCTTCCAGTTTCCTTTCCGGAGGAGTTTCATCTGCGACGTCAGTCTTTTCCAAACCTGATGGATTATTTTTCCGGGCATCCTATTTCGGCCCTCTGGCTGGTGATCTCCATAGCACAAATGACATTATGGTTCCTTGTGATACCTTTGCTCTATGGAATGCTTATTACACTCAATAGCAGACTAAGCGGAACTCCAAAGTCGCTGATCAACTTGCAGAACTGGGGGCTTTCATCCATTACACCATTTGTCTTCTTTTTGCTCTTTGGCATCCTGTTTTATGGTTTTATTATTGATTCCACTCTTGTACGGGATCACTATCTGCTGAAATCATTCAATTATAAAATCAAGATCTATGCCATCGTCGGTTACGTAGCCACCGCAGCCTGTTTTGGGGTATTTTTACTCACATCCATGGCATTGGATCAATTGGCAAAAGATGCCCAGGATAATAATAAGAAACTGGCAGATGACAACACCCTGAAAAAGGAATTTCAGGCGTTAAAACAAACCTTTCGCGTTTCATTTATGATCACTGCCTTTATCTTAAGTTTCTTTGTGCTTTGGATGGGCGTATTATTTCACGCGGTCAATGACACCGAATTGATGCGCCTCTACAACATTTACGCTCACAAGGACTTTCTTTCTTATGATAATGTATACCTGGTAGGGGCCGTTCACTCCCTGATACTGCTGTTATTCTATGTACCTGTAATGCTCAAATTCAATTCAACACAATTGGCAGACGATGATAAATCTACGACTGACACGGGCAGCCCCAGGATATTAAACTCGCTTTATAAGAGCATCATTACGCTGCTGGTAACCGCTTCGCCGCTTATTGCCGGTCTTCTTCAACAGTTGTTGAGCGGGCTCTCAGGGAACTAAAGATCCAAATTGATTGCGCTTACCCTCCCAACAGCCCCGCGCCGATCGCCTTCTCCGTGATCTCCGCAAGGGTCCCCACCACATCCGACACCTTTTTGATACTGGTTGCCAGTTTCCCCAGCTTATCCGACGCAGCCTGCATTTTTTTGATCAATCCCTGCAGGTCCTTATTGGAGGAATTGATCTCGTCCACCATCGCCTGCAGGGTCTTGTTGAGAATAGTATCGGCCTGATCAGAGAGATCATTGATAGATTGCTGTATCAATCCGCTTTCCTGGGGAGTCAGACCCGGATCATTCAGGGCAGCCTGTAGCTGCCCAACGGTAGCATTCAATTGTTTCAAAGCATTTAAAGCCTCTGTATTCATAGAAAAAGTTTAAGGTAGCTTAACAAACTGAGAAAAGATGGGTCCCATCGGCTGCACATCCGTGATCAGCTGCTGTGTCTGCCCAATGATCTCCTTCAGGTCCTTCTTCGTCTGCACATTTTTAGCCAGCGCCGCATGCGCCTGTGCCAGGCTTTTGGCCGCCTTCACCACTCCCTGGCACAACAATTCCGTATCGTTATATGCCGTCAGTTCGTCATAATAGGATTTGACACTTTCGTAATTGATCTTATCCGGGTGAGCAAATACTACATTCCGGTAGTTCTGTACAAACAGGTCCCGTTCGATAGACAGCAGCTCACCCACGCCATCCATCGCCTCCAGCAGGTTTCGCATCGTCACCTGCACCAGCGTATCCGACGCCAGGACAAATTCTTTCAGAGCTTCCGTCTGTTTCCGCTTCGTCAATTCCTTGCCCACCAGCAGGACCACCTTGGAAATGGAAGTTCCCAGGTCCAGAGGTAATGAATCCTTCGCTTTGGAAT
>Ga0206922_1102_pt1 | contig 21994 bp, 13 predicted proteins | sample Alteio_BWOrgHeat_63_FD_152976 | JGI IMG/M metagenome (GOLD analysis project Ga0206922, IMG submission 152976) | Enriched cells from forest soil in Barre Woods Harvard Forest LTER site, Petersham, Massachusetts, United States -... | ecosystem: Environmental > Terrestrial > Soil > Temperate forest >... | reverse complement strand
TTGCGAAGAGTGGTACAAAAATGAAGGTAAGTCCCGGGGACCCCATTTTCGCAGACCTCGACGGGGACAGCCTGATCACGGGTAATGACAGGACCATCATCGGTCATGCCATGCCGAAATTCGTGTACGGTGTTACCAACGACTTTTCCATGGGCAGATTCAGCTTATCCGTTTTTCTGCAGGGTGTATACGGGAACGATATCCTGAATGTCACTAAATATCAACATACCACCGGCGGCACCAATGACCCCTTCCTCTTTGTATTGGGTGCATGGCATGGGGACGGCACCAGCAACACCGTTCCGCGTACCAACAACTCGGTGGAAAAGAGCCAGGGCGTGGTCAGCAATTATATAGAGAAGGGCAGCTATCTTCGTATACAGACACTAACGTTGTCGTATAATGCGCCACTTTCAAAGGCATCCCGTGTCTTTAAAAATTCGCTGATCTATTTCACCGTGCAGAACCTGTATACCTTTACGGGTTATTCCGGCTACAACCCGGAAGTAGGCTCATACGGACAGGATAATCTCAGCCTTGGCACAGACCTCAATCCTTATCCCCCCGCCAGGACATTTATTGCTGGTATTAAAATGACATTTTAAACATCGTGGCCATGAAAAAGACAACCATATTATTTTTAAGCGGTTTTTTCCTGCTGTTCAATTCCTGCAAGAAGTTCCTGACGGAAAAACCCCAAAGCTTCCTGACCCCCGCCAATTTTTATCAGACGTCGGCGGATGCGACGGCAGCCCTGAATGGCGTGTTCAGCGGTCTGCAGGCCCAGGCCTATTATGGCAGAACAGCGTGGATCATCTCGGAGAACTCGGCTGACCTGCTGTATCCCGCTGCGGGGAACAGCGACAGGACCACATTGTACCTGGGCACCTATACCTCCACCAACGGCGAGATCAGCAACTGGTGGATCAGCTCCTATAAAATGATAAAAGGGGCCAACGACGTGATCGCCCACGTTCCGGGGATCAATATGGATACCACCTCCAGGAACAATATTGTGGGCAACGCCTACTTCTTAAGGGCTATGGCGTATTTTGACCTGGTCAGGAGTTTTGGAGATGTGCCATTGCTCACCGCGCCCATAGTGAGTACGACGGATACGACCATCTACGCTTCCCGTACGGCTTCCGCTAAAGTATACCAGCAGATCATCAGCGATCTGCAATATGCCGAGATCCATTGCCTGCCGGAGAACAAGATCTCTTCGTCCAATAAAGGAATGGTCTCTTCCGGCGCCGCCTCGGCCATGTTGGCCAGGGTATATCTCACCAGGGCCAGCACCACGTTTGCAGATCCGGCGGATAACCAAAACGCCCTGGTCGAATGCAATAAGATCATTAGTTCAAACATCTATTCCTTATTACCTAAATATGCCGACATTTTTGACGTAAGTAAGAAATACGGACCCGAACATATTTTCTGCGTACAGTTCGCATTGCCGCCCAGTACGGGAAATATTACGTTGAGAATGTTGACCCCGGCCATCCTCAATGGCTCCGCCTCTTTTTATTGTCAGAACAATTTCTTTAATAACGGGTACAGTGCCGCGGATTCCATCCGGAAGAGCTATAACGTGGCCAATAAGGCGGTCAGCGTAATAAGTGGGTCATCCTATGGGACAACACAGTCGGTCACTCCTTTCTTCTATAAATACCGGGACCCCTATTGGTTAGCCAATGGCGGAGGAAATAACTCCCAGGTCGACTGGATCGTACTGCGTTATGCGGATATATGGCTGATGCAGTCCGAGGCAATGAATAACATCGATCCGACGAATACGGCAAAGTTCAATGGGATCAATACTGTAAGGGCAAGAGCCGGACTGACAGACCCGTCCTTACAGCTGAATATAACAAACACGCCTACATCCGCCGCATTCGTGGACAGCCTGGTAAATGACCGGGCAAGGGAATTGTGTATGGAAGGGGAAAGGAGATGGGACCTGATCAGGCTGGGTAAATTCCAGCAGGCGATGAGCACCCTGGGGATCACCATCGATAGCGCTCACCTGCTGCTGTCCATCCCGCAATCGGAAATACAGGTTAATCACAATTTGTCACAAAACCCCGGTTTGCAATAAAAAAGATCATTTATGTAATAAGGCGGATGGCTGCATCTGGTTAGATGAACATCAAATTCAACCATATGCAGTACACATCCGCCTTATTATTTTTTGTATGTACCCTCACGGCCCATACTGCCTTATCCGCCCCCGCGCCCATACCTATTCCCCCCGGCCGGTCAGCCTGGATCATTTCCCGCACCGAAAAGAACATCGTCCCCTCCACCCTCCGGTCTGCCACTGTATACCGCAAAGGGGCCGAGCTGGTGCATACCGCCACCGCCACGCTTGAACAGGGGAATAATGAGCTGATCATCGAAGACATCAGCAATACGCTTGACGAAGGCAGCATCCGCGTCAGCTGTAAGGATAATGTCACCGTGATGTCCGTCAGCTTTTCCACCGAATATCTCAAGCCGGAGTCCGTCAGTCCCACCGTCCGGAAATTACAGGACTCCATCGAAGCCATAAAAAAACAGCAGGGGGTCCTGAATGTGCTTATCAAGTCCAATAATGAGCTGCTGGACCTGATCGGTTCCAATAAGTCCATTGGTGGCGCCAACAATGGACTCTCCGTGGCGGAACTATCAAAAATGGTGGATTATTATAAGGAAAAGGTCATCGCCATCCGTACAGAGGTGAATGGGTACAACGAAAAGATGGATAAGCTGGCCCGCATCATCGAAAAGCTGCAAAACCAGGTGCAGGAAGAGGAAATAAAGAACAGCAAGACCGGCGGACGCCTACTCCTGCAATTGCTGGCCCCTATAGCCGGTACATTTACCTTCACGGTCTCTTATCTGACACAGGCGGCATACTGGGTTCCTTTTTATGATCTCAAAGTGGACAATGTAAATGATCCGCTGCATGTTTCCTATAAGGCTAAGATCGTGCAGACCTCCGGCATCGACTGGAAAAAGGTTAAGCTGAGCCTAAGCACTTCCACGCCTTCACAAGGAGGGAATGCCCCCGTGATGAAGACCTGGTTCCTCCGCTTCCTCGATCCCGCAGGGGTCGTGAAAGGATACTATTCCAACTCCGGGCTGGTGGGCAGCGTGGCCGGTCTAAGCGTCGACAAAGTAAATTCATTACAGGATGTAGTGGTGTCGGCATATGGCGTTGAGAAAAAAGAGAGCTTTGATGCGGGATATGTGGCGCCCCTCTATATCGTGAACGGTCAGTTCGTCTCCGCTGAAACCTATAAAAGAATAGACCCACGGGCCATCAAAAGCATCAATGTTCTTAAAAGCAAAGACGCCGCCGCCATCTACGGAGCACGCGGCGCCGGGGGTGTCACCAACGTCACGCTCAAAGATGAGCTGGGGGATTATGTCTCCGTCAACGATAATCAAATGGATGTGACATTTGATATCGACATACCCTATGATGTGCCCTCCAACGGAAAGGAACAGGGCGTCGTACTAAAAGAATATAAAGTTCCCTGTACTTATCGTTATTATGCGGCGCCCCGTCTCGATAAAGATGCTTATCTGCTGGGCGAAGTGCCCGACTGGGAAAAGCTGAACTTTTTGCCCGGGGAGGCCAGCATCATGGTGGAAGGCACCTATATCGGCATGTCTTTTATAGACCCCGGTTCCACCATGGATACGCTGAAGCTGACCCTGGGACGGGATAAACGCATCGTCGTGAAAAAAGAAAAGGTCACTGATTACAGCAGCGTGAAATTCCTCGGCTCCAATAAAAAACAGCTGTTCACCTACGAGATCACAGTCCGTAATAATAAAAAGGACAAAACGACTTTGCTGCTAAAAGACCAATACCCCGTCAGCTCCGACAAGGATATAGAAATAGAGCTTCTGGAGAACGGTGGTGCTATCGTAGACAACAACACCGGCTTTCTCACCTGGCCGCTGACACTCGCCCCGGGAGAAATAAAAAAGATCAGGATCAGCTACAGTGTGAAATATCCAAAAGATAAATCCGTCAATATTAACTAACATCAATAAAACAGACCATGACACTATTCCGGAATTGCCTCATCACCATGATGACCGCCGTATCGCTTTGCTCACAGGCCCAGGACGGACAGGAGAAAAAAGTCACGCTCAGGAGCATGTTATACGAGGCCACTTCGCCACAGATGGCGATGAGTTTCGATATGCCTTCCAGTAACGATTCCATTCTTTCCTGCACGGCCGTTACATTTCACCTGGACGGGGACGGACATGTCACCGATGTCCACTATATGGGGAATCCGCCAAAGTCCTACACCAATATGGTCGGGTCTTTGCTCAGGGGGACAGAAGGCAAATGGCTTATAAAGGACACGGCGCACGCATACATCGTGCCTTGTATTTATACATTGCCTGCCGATCATCTGCGACAGCTCCAGCATATGCACACCGGGGTGATGGCAAAGCTGGAGTTCTCACAGGACCCGGCCCACGTGGAGATGGCTCCCGGTCAGGACCATGCCGATGACATCTGGCTCCTGTGCAAGGTATCACTTGAGTAAGGTATTTCTAACAGAATGGCGTATTTTCCCGTTTTAATGCTTAATCCATGTATTTAGTAAGAAAAGGGATCATCGCCATTTTGTTTTTAGTCCTCCTTTTGACGGGCTATCGGCCGGCTGGTCAGTGCCAGTCTATTGCCACCGCCCCCGCCGTTGTGCCGGGTGTATCTTACACGCTGGCCACCTGGCGCAGCAGCCGCGTACGCAACATCATCTATCAGCTGGGTTTTCATCTTCCCGCGACGCCCACCGCTGCCGTTGAGGTGGAAGAACAGCTGAGCTTTGATCTTTCTGACAACACCGCCCCCTTACAGATAGATTTCCGGAAAAAAGGGGCGGGTCCCGATACCCTCCTGGTCAATGGCATGCCCATCCCCGCCGATTATCAGCAGGAACACCTGCTGATACCCACCAAGGTCCTGCATACCGGCGCCAATATCATCGGTCTGCATTTCTCCGCCGTTGACCTGCCCCTGAACAGGAACAGCGACTTTCTCTATACCTTACTGGTGCCCGACAGGGCCAGGACCCTTTTTCCCTGTTTTGATCAGCCCGACTGTAAGGCCATCTTTCAGCTGACCCTGACCCTTCCCGCAGACTGGAAGGCCATGGCCAACGCCCCGCTAAAGGAGGCTACAGGCAACGGCAGTGAACAGACCCTGCATTTTCTTCCTTCCGACAGGATCAGCACTTATCTGTTCGCCTTTGTAGCAGGCCGGTTTACTGATACCGCGGCCTCCGCCGGTGAATACCCCATGCATTTTTTTTACAGGGAGACCGACAGCGCTAAGCTGCGGCTCAGCATTCGTCCCGTTTTTCAGATCCAGACAGACGCATTGGCGTTTTTGCAGCACTATACCAAGATCCCATATCCCTTTCAGAAATTCAGCTGCGCGGCCATCCCCGACTTCCAGTTCGGAGGAATGGAACATCCCGGCGCTATTCAATATAAGGCCAGCTCCCTTTTTCTCGACCCCGGCGCCACCCGTGACCAGCTCATCGCCCGGTCTAACCTGCTTTCTCATGAGACGGCTCATATGTGGTTCGGTGATCTTGTGACCATGTCCTGGTTCAATGATGTCTGGATGAAGGAAGTGTTTGCCAATTTTATGGCCGACAAGATCAGCAATATCACGTTGCCCGACAACAAATACGATCTGAAATTCCTTACTGATCATTACACCGCCGCATATAGCGTTGATCGTACGGAAGGCGCACATCCCATCCGGCAGCAGCTGGACAATCTGCAGGATGCCGGTTCCCTTTATGGTAATATCATCTATCACAAAGCGCCGATCATGATGCGGCAGCTGGAGCTCCTCATGGGCGCTGATGCATTCCGCGATGGACTGCGTGACTATCTGAAACAATATGCAGGCGGCAATGCATCCTGGCCGGAGCTTATCCGGATCCTGGGCGCACATACCACTACGGACCTCAACGCATGGAATAAAGTATGGGTGAACGAGTCCGGCAGACCCCGCTTTACTTACCAGTGCAAGACCTCCGGAGGGAAGATCACGGAATTGATGATCCATCAACAGGGAGAGGATGGATCGGCCAGGGTCTGGCCACAGTTCTTTACCATCGCTCTTGTTTACAGGGACCATATAGAGCATTTGCCGGTGAACATGAATACAGCGGGGATCAGGCTGGAGAAAGCAGTAGGAAAAGAGGCGCCCCTGGGTTTTCTCTTTAATTCAGGCGGAGAAGGGTATGGCCTTTTTCCCGTCGACAAATTCCTGCTACATAGTCTCCCTGCTATCAAAAGCCCGCTGATGCGTGCCTCCACCTATATTAATCTGTATGAGAATATGCTGGATGGACAGGGCATCAGCCCGATGCAACTACTCGCCCTGGACAGGGCCATGTTGTCAATGGAGCCGGAGGAGCTGAACCTGAATATCCTTACTGATCAGATCAGCTCTCTCTACTGGCGTTTTATCCCCTCTGCAAAAAGAGACTCGCTGTCCGTCTCCCTTGAAAAAGAGATATGGAAGACCATGTATGCGGTACGATCCCCCAATGAAAAGAAAGTATTGTTCAAGACATTCAGCAGCATTGTGCGTACAAAAAAAGGACAGGACAGTCTTTACAGGATCTGGAAGACACAAGAGCCTCCGGCAGGCGTACAGCTATCCGAGGACGATTATACAGCGCTGGCGGCAACACTCGCCCTGCGGGCTTATCCGGGAGAAAAACAGCTGCTGGATGAACAGCTGGCGCGGATAAAAAATAAGGACAGACGTGACAGGCTGATCTATCTTTTGCCGGCCCTCTCCAATGACGAAGGCGAAAGAGATAGGTTCTTCGAGACCCTGCGGACGCCCGAAGGCCGGAAAAAAGAGTCCTGGGTGCTGACCGCCCTGGGCTATCTGCATCATCCCCTGCGTACGGGCTATTCTGAGAAATATCTGCCACAGACGCTTGCGCTGCTGGAAGAGGTCCAACGGACGGGAGATGTATTCTTTCCCCAAAGCTGGCTGGCCGCCAGTCTCGGCTGGTACCGGACAAAGAGCGCTGCGGCCATCGTCCGCGACTTCCTGCAGCAACACCCGGATTACAATCCTAAGCTAAAGGCTAAGCTGTTGCAGGCAGCGGATAATCTCTTCCGCGCTGCGAACCTGACAAAGTAAAATGTCTTATTTATTGCTTCATTATATCCAGTAATTCAACTTCGAAGATGAGCGTCGATCCCGGCGCGATCATCGGGCCTGCCTGCTGGTCGCCATAGGCCAGGTTAGAAGGAATGAACAGCTTCCACTTACTACCCACCGGCATCAGCTGCAGGGCTTCCGTCCATCCGGGGATGACGCCGTTAACAGTCAGATCGATAGGCTGGCCGCGATCCACGCTGCTGTCAAACACCCTTCCGTCGATGAGCGTACCGTGGTAATGTACTTTTACCTTATCCGTCAGCCCGGGCTTGGGACCCGTACCTTCCTTCATGACCATGTATTGCAGACCGCTGGCCGTAGTGGTGACACCCGGTTTTGTCTTATTGGCAGCAAGAAATTCTTCCCCTATCTTTTTGTTACCGGAGGCTTTTTCAGCCTTTGCCTTGTCCATATAATTCCTGATGGTGGTCTCGGCCTGCTGTTCGTTCAGCGTGGGCTTCCCGTTCTTCACATCATTGATAGCCCTGGTGAGGAGCGCCGTATTGATATTGGTAATGTTCATTTGTTTGTAGAAATTGGCAACGCTCAGCCCGATGGCATAGCTCACAGAATCCTGTGTGGTCTTCAGGGCCGGGGCGGGAGTGGTTTTGGAGGCGCCGGGCTTATGCGCCGTCGCCGGGGTAGTCGTCTTCTTCACCTGTGCCAGTACGGGAAAGCAGGATGAGACGGAAAGTACAGATATAACTATCTTCTTTTGTACATTCATGGTTATTGATTTAAGTGACGCAAATGTAGGGTTTATCCGGCAAGCCTGCAACGCCCACCCCGTGGATAAGGGGTCATATCTGATTTTTTTTAATCCCGGGAAGGCAGCGCTTATAAATATTTTTTCGTATTGAAATAAATGGCTGTCGGGGGCGTTGAACACCTTAACATTGTTATGTCAGATTTTGATGTTATTTTTAGCGCAGATTAACAACAAAAATATCCAATATGAAGACAACGGTTCCTCAAATCCTTAAAACCACAAAAATGATCCTGAGTAAAAAAGTCCTGTCCGTTCTTCTCTTCTCTCTTTCTTTAAATATAGTAACACATGCACAAGGTGGCTTGCTGGGCAAGGCTAAAAGCGCATTAGGCGGCAAAGGCGGCTCCCTCAGCTCCGACGACATCGTGTCCGGTCTGAAAGAAGCGCTTTCCCGCGGTACGGATAAAAGTACGGCAAAGCTGTCCGCCGTAGACGGTTTCTTCAAGGACGCCGCCGTCAAGATCTTATTACCTCCCGAAGCGGCAAAAGTGGAAAAGGCCCTGCGTGCTGCGGGCTTTGGCAAACAGGTGGATGATGCGATCCTCAGCCTCAACAGGGCTGCCGAGGACGCCGCTAAATCAGCCGCTCCCATTTTCCTGGACGCCATCAAGAACATGAGCGTGTCGGATGGACTGGGGATCTTAAAAGGCGCCGATACCGCCGCCACGGGCTATTTGCGGAAGAACACTTCCGTTAAGCTGACCGCTGCCTTCCGTCCCGTCATCGACACTTCCCTGCAAAAGACAGGCGCTACCAAATACTGGAAGACCATCTTTGAAACCTATAATAAGCTGCCTACTACCTTTAATAAGGTGAACCCTGATCTATCCTCCTATGCTACGGCAAAGGCGCTGGATGGCGTGTTCTATTATGTGGCCCAGGAAGAAAAGAACATCCGCCAGAATCCCGCCGCACAGGTGGATGATCTGCTAAAGAAAGTATTCGGCGGGAAATAGTATAGTCATCACTTATTATACGGGCCCGCCTCACCGGCGGGCCTTTTTGTTTTAAATTTGCCCCCTTATGTTTGCCCAGACCATCTCCTTATACCGAAATGCCTACAGCGGTCTTTCCAAAAGTACCTGGCTGCTTTCCCTTGTGATGCTGGTGAACAGGAGCGGCACGATGGTAGTGCCTTTTATGACCATTTATCTGACGAGTCCTTCCATGGGGTATAGCATTGGACAGGCAGGACTGGTGATGGGCATCTTCGGGCTGGGAGCTGTTTGCGGGGGCTTTCTGGGCGGCAGGCTGACCGATAGACTGGGCTATCGGAAGGTGCAGCTGATAGCCCTCATCGGGGGCGGCTTCCTATTTATATTACTGGGGCAAATGAAAAATTTCCCGCTCATCTGCGGCGCCACTTTTTTACTAAGCATCGTCAATGAATCCTTTCGCCCGGCCAATTCGACGGCCATTGCGGCTTATAGCAAAGAAGAGAACAGGACCCGCTCTTTCTCTCTGAATCGCCTGGCCGTCAATCTCGGTTGGGCTGTAGGAGGGGCCATGGGGGGAATACTGGCTTCTATCAACTACCATCTCTTATTTTGGGTGGATGGCTGTACGAACCTGGCCGGCGCCCTGCTCCTGTTCTATTTGCTGGCTCCCGCTGGTGAAAAGACACCCGCTCATAAGACCGCGGTCACAACAGCAACAGTGGCTTCCCCTTACCGTGATCCCATCTATCTGCAGTTTATACTTTTTACCATCTTTTTTGCTACCTGTTTCTTTCAATTGTTCACCATCCTTCCGCTCTATTACAAAAAGGTCCTGCACTTGCAGGAATATACGATAGGATTATTGATGACCCTGAATGGCCTGATCATTACCGCATTCGAGATGGTGCTGGTCTTTAGCATGGAAGGCAAAAGGCAAAATCTCGTTTATATTGTCTATGGGGTCTGTCTTGTAAGCCTCTCCTTTTTACTGCTGAACATCCTGCCGCCCTTACTATGGACCGCGGTCCTTTGTATGATCCTCGTTACCGTGGGAGAAATAACATCCATGCCTTTTATGAACTCTTTCTGGATAGCACGGACCAACCCTGCCAACCGGGGACAATACGCGGGTCTCTATACCATCGCCTGGTCCGTGGCGCAGGTAATAGGACCCGCGGGCGGAGCGCAGATCGCGGGTCATGCCGGATTCACCACCTTGTGGTGGACTGTAGCAGCCGTTTGTTTGTGCGCTGCCATTGGTTTCAGGCTACTGCGGAAAAGGACGGAGCGCTGAAGTACGGCGTGGCCCCGCTGTAGCGATCCTTGCCTGTCTGTATTTCTCAAGGGGCCTTGCAATGGCAATGACCAGTAAACAGGAAAAGCCCATCGTAATAAGGGCAATACACCAACTTTGTCTTAGCCAGGGAAAGGGCAACACGGCTGTGATCCTGGCTATTAATAAATGAGAGATATACATGGGATAGGATAATTCCCCTATGTGGTTATCCCAGGATCTGTCCTTTAAAAAATGAAATAACAGGGGCACGGTCGTCATGACGCTGATGAAATAAAAACACTCGTTCCATGAAAAAGGCATGCAGTCCTGTTTAAAGGAAGGTATATAAGCGTAGGCCGTCGTGGCCAGGAGGATGAAAAACAGCAGAGATGTGCTGATATAGGTGGGGATCTTTCTTTTCCTTATCTTCTTATATAACCGATAAGATAAATTGCCGGACAGGAAGAACAGGAGCTCCGTTGGGAAAAAACGATAAGTCCATGGGTCATTCCGGCATCCCAGATAATTATACAGGTAAAATCTCAGTGCAAAAGAGAAGGCCATCAGAACGATCATCCATTTCAGGCCCTTTTTGAGGATGAATGGAGCCAACAGGTAGAACAATAGTTCCAACCCCAGGGACCAGGCCTGGGGTATCAATAAAAACTGGAACAAAGGAGGATCGCTATTCCAGAAATTACCAGTGAAATACAGCTGTCCCGTCCCCCGGCTGATGCCCATGAACATGACCGCATCCTGTCCGGCAATGAGCAGGTTGGAAAGTAAAAGGAAGCTGAACGCGGTGACCGCCGGCTTTACAGACAAATAAATATCGAATAAAGGGAAGCGCTGCCCGTCCGACGAAAGATAAACAACCAGGCTGAAAAGACAGGTGGCGATAAGCACCGTCCAGTAAATGGGATACAGCCGGAGGAACCGGCTGGTGATGAACAACAGGTAGGGCTTATTACAATACTTCTCCTGTAGGATCAGGGACATATAAAAGCCGGAAATGATAAAGAACGCTTCCACGGCAGTAGACCCGCTTACAGGACGGAGAAAGGGAATACCACCGCAGTGCGAAATAATGACGGCCATCGCCAACAGGACACGTAAAAGACCCATAGTCGTATTTTGATAAATAAATATTTTAATCCGGCAGCTGGTCCTGTTTTAGCCAGCGCAGGATCTCGGCTTTCATATTTTCTGTCTCCTCCGAAGGCTGCTTTACAGGATGGGCCATCGTGGCAGCGGCAGCCAGCCGGAACGCTTTTTTATCACCTTTTCTGTAATATACACGGGTGATCAGGTAGTAAGGTCGCAGCAGCCCCGGAATAGCCGTCGCCACATAGCTGTATAACCGTAAAGCCTGCTCATACTTTCCGCTGGCTTCATAAGCATTGCCCAGGGTGTAATAAATGACAGGGTCCGGACTCAGGGCCCTCGCTTTTTCCAGCACGTTGATGGCCTGATCATAGTTTTTGTCATCCATACAGGCATATCCATTGGCCAACAGAAAAGACACGTTGTCTGATAGCCGGGGGTATAATGCTGCAAACGGCGCCGCATAGGCTGTTGTTTTCACGGAACCTGCTTGCTGGTAAGATACATACGCCGTCTCCCCTGGTAAATAGCCGCGCACGGCCTTTTCCCATTGCAGGATGGCTTGTATCTGGCGGCCGCCCTCATAACACAGTCCGATCCCCAGGCACAGGGATAATAACCCCTTGCAGACCCGTAAGCTCCTGGCAGCAGGCCCTGTCTGCCGTCTTAAAAGGGGGGGAGCCACGGCGGATACAGCCGCACAAAGGGTCCAGAATAAAAGCTGGATAGGGAATACCGCCAGCGGATAAGCGAAAAGCCCCGCCGTGATCAGCACAATAATGCCCGCTCCTGCGGCGCTCATTCCCCTGTATAGCACAGCCGTCAGCAGCAGGCCCCATAATGCCACACCGATGACCCCTTCTTCTGCCGTGATCTGTAACAGGTCATTAAAAGCATATCTGACATCCCCGGCCAGCGCGCCATACTCCTCCCTGGTCTTGTTGTTCCGTTCAAAAAGATCATGTTGAGCAGCCCCGTAGGATACGGGAAAATTACCCTTACCTATGCCCGTTACCGGATGCCGGCTTATCATGACAGTACATACCTGCCAGGTAAGCAGCCGGCCTTTGGCAGACTCCGCCTTTATGTGATAGGATGCATACCCGGCGATGGCCAGTAATAAAAGCCCCCCTGCGCTGACCGCAGTGATATGCCGGCGGATCCGGGAGGATAGGAGGGACTGCCGGTTCCGGACACAGCCGACCAGGACAAAGACCATCCCTGCCAGACCACCAGCCCAGGAAGACCTGGACCGGAGCGCGACAAGAAAGATAAGGCAGCAGCCCGACAGCACCAGGTAAAGACTGACAAGGAACCTGGTCCCTGTTTGCGCCGATGCTGACAAAAAGGCCAGGGATACGATTAAAAGTGTCGCCAGATAGACAGCATAAGGCCCGGGGTTAAAAAAAGGACCTGTTACCCGGAAGGAATCATGGTGACTGGGGAGTATACCCATGAACTGAAGGATGCCGATACCCAGCTGCAACAGCAGGATAAAAAGCAGGAACCGCCGTATAAGCGTCACATTTTTTTCATCGGTCAGCCAGCGGCTAAGCAGGAAATAATAGACGAATATACCCCCCTGCATCAGCACAGAAAGGGGAAGCCGGTTATCGCTGTTGTTATGCAAATAACTGTTGACAATAGAATAGAGCATAAACAGACAGGCAGCAAGGTCGATGGCGGTCCATCCTGCCGGCGCCCGCCTGCCATTCCACATCCATAATATACCGCTATAGCCCAGGGCCATCCCCGCACAGATGAGAAAAATGAGGTTCGTACCGGCCACCGAAGACAACAGCATACCAGTCAACAGGAGCAAGGCCGGAATATCTTCCCGCTTAAACGTCCTGAATGCACGGCTAATTGAAGGAACTGTCAGCGCTGACTTCATAATGAATGGGGCTTTGCTGAATAAAATCATATAAGGTCAGCCTCCTGATCTGGTAATACGCATTCCAGTATGTCCGGAGACTGTTGATATAAGTATTGATAAGACCATCCTTTTGCTGCTGGGCTTCGTTGAACTCGGTGAAATTGATGCTGCCCAGGATATAACGCTGTTTGGCAATATCATACCGTTCCATACCGATGTCCATCGTCTGCCTGGAGATGGTTAATTGATCTTTTAATGCATTCCATTGCATGATCTGGAAAATGATCTCCTGCTCGAAAGCCTCTTTTTCCTGTTCAATGGAGCTTTTCGCCAGCTCAAGGTCCGCCCTGGCTTTTTTTACCCGGCTTCGGTTGACACCCCAGTCTATGAGCGGGATATTGATCTGCAGCCAGAAGGATTGCTGCTGCTGGAGACTGGCATAGGATTGCAGGAGCTGTTCACTGGTCTGCGAGGCGCCCAGATTGGCCGATACATTCAGCGTAGGCGCCGCATCGGAGATGGTCTTGCGAAGATTTTGCTCGGCCAGCAGCCGTCGCCTCCTGAACTCCACCACTTTCTGACGATTCTTTTCGGCCTCTGACAATGCCTTTTTCAAATCGATCTCAAACAGGTTCACCGAATCGGGGATGGACAGGAAAACACTGTCGGTGATATTCATGCGGAAGAACTGAACGAATGATTGATGTGCCTGTTCCCTGGCGACAATGTCCTGGGCATAGTTGTTTTTTGCGTTCAGCAGGTTGAGTCTCGCCTGCAACAGATCATTCTTATCCCGGGTACCGATATTATATTTTGTCTGTGTGATCTTTAGGAGGGTGTCGGCATTACGCAGATTTTGCAGGTCGATGTTGATCTGGCTCTGTGCGGAAAGGTATCTGAAATACATATCCACTGTGCTGATGGCAACTCCTTCCATATCCTCTATATATGTTTTCTTTGTCTCTTCCAGCTGCATGGGGGCTATCTGTTTTTGCCATTTGAAAGCGTTATAAAAGAGGGAATTCTGGGAATAGGAAATGGAAAATGGCACCGTCGAATATTGCCTGCTTTTTCCCGGAGAGAAGACGTCGATCCTGCTGAGAGAAGAATACATGGAAAGCTGTCCGCCTGTAAGCCCAACATTTTGATTGATATTCAGATTGACATTGTTATAGGCCTGGTTACTGGCGACAAAAACATCGCTGCCGTTGGGCAGGGTCACTTTACTGATGGACCGCTGATAGCCAGGCACGGTTCCCGACAAAGATATATTGGGGTAAAGACTGGCCCGGTAGGAGACAAAATCCCAATAACCGGATAGGGCAGTATTCCGGGCCGTCTTGGAGGGAAGGGAAAGCTGTTTAGCCCTTTCTATCAGTTCCCCGAGACCATAACTTTGCTGCGCTTTCAAATTCGGGGAAAACATGGCTCCCTGTATAAAAAAAACAAAGCTGACGCGGATGAGATACTTCATGCTTTTTTATTATAATACCACCAATAAATGAGGGGGATGAAAAAAAGACTGACAAGCGTTCCGATGATCATGCCGCCGAGAATAGTCAGGGACAATGGCTTTTGAAGAACAGACCCTATATCATCACCAAAAAGAAAGGGCGCCACGGACAAAATGGTTGTCATACTCGTCATCACAATGGAATTAAGCCTGGTCTTCCCAGCATCGTGTATGGCGCTGAGCAGTGACTTGCCCGGGATCTTTCTAAATTGATTGATCGTATCTATCTTCAAAATGGAGTCATTGATCATGATCCCGCAAATGGTGATCAGGCCTATCATCGACATGACATTCAGCGAGGCATGAAAAAGATACAACACGAGGACGGCTGCGCTGAGACTGATGGGTAGTTCCGCCAGGATGATGACGGGCTGGAGAAAGGATTCGAACTGGGCCGCGAGAATGAAATACAATAACAATACGGAGACGGCCAGTACCGCCAACATTTCCATGACCAGCCGCTGGCGGGAAAAATAGCTGCCCGTAAAATCCACCTGCCAGCCAGGTTCTTTTCTTATCCATTGCGATACGCTGTCCCGTACTGCCGGTACCTGTTTTATATTGTTCATGGCAATGGAGATATAGGCGCCCTGTCGTCCCCCCTCTATCACGCTATAGCTGGTCTGGTCCTTCAATGTAACAAGATCCCGCAGGGGGATGGGGATGCCTTTTGTATTCGTGACAAAGCTCTCTCTTATCAGCTGGTCCAGCGGTTGCGGAGGACTGCTGAAAGTAATAGGGATGAATTGCTGCCCTGTATGCAGACTGCCCAGCTCAGCTGCATTCAGCATGGACTGAACCCTACCAGCCACCAATGTCATATTCAGGTCATACAGGACCATTTTTTCAGCATCCGGCACCAATAACTTGCTGCTGCGGAAAGGAATTTCATTGAGCTCAATACCAGGGAATTGCCGATGGATCTTCTCCGCCAGCGCCTGTATCTTATGATGAATAAGATCATCAGGGCCGGCTGCCGGCTGTATCCTCGCCTGCAGATCAGGCTCTGCCTCTCCGAATAACTTCTCGAATATGGTCCTCGGCGGCTCAATGTTGAACAGGGCGCCGGGATAATCCCGCTCCATGATCACCCTGAGCCTGCCTTTCAGCGAGTCTGCTATCGTGGGGTTCAGCGCATCAAGATAAAGCCTGCATTGGTAGACAGAAAGGTCCTTGTCCTGGTTAAGCAGGTATTGCTGTTCCCCTATAAGGGCTTCCGAGGACCGGAGCAGTACCCTGCAGCTGTCCACCAGCAGACGTACCCGCCGTTCATTCTCGTATATATCGATATTGCTGTTCCAGTCTATATTGACGAAAAGGTCCGGCTTCCTGATACGGGGCAATTGCTCCCGTCTTATTTTTATACCGGCGACAGCGCTGGATAAAATGATCAGCAGGATAATGCCGATGACAGGGGTCGGGTGTTTGAACACCCATTCGATGCCATGCTCATAGAGATCTTCCACCCTGTTCTCCCGTTTGACAGGAGCGGGTTCCCTGCCGGTGCGGCCGGCGTAAAAAACCCTGTATAAGGTGGGCAGGAGGGTAATGGCAATGAGGAAAGAAACACACAGCCCTATAGTGATGGCCATCGCCTCATCATAGAACAGCGCGCCGGCAATACCACTGAGAAACACCAATGGGAAGAATACGCTGACCGTCGTTAGCAGCGATGAAAGCAGGGGTCGGATGATCTCATTCGTGCCGCTGACACAGGCATCGTCGATGTTGGTGAACAGCAGTCTCTTTTGCGTGATATTGTCGATGACGATGATGGAATTGTCTATCATCAGTCCGACGCCCAGCACCATGCCGGACAAGGATACGATATTGATGGATAAATGGAAAAAATAAAAGAAAAGAAGACTGAGCAGGAGCGCCACGGGGACCGTTATGCCTATCAGCAGCGGGGTACGGATGTTTTTAAAGAAAATGAACAGCAGTACAAAGGCGATGCCCATGCCCAGCAAAAGGTCCTGTTTCAGATTGGCTATCGAAAAATCCAGTAACGCAGTTTCATCAATGGTTTTTTCAAATCGGATATCCGGATACGCGTCCCGGAACCAGGATAGTGTCTCTTCTGTCTTTTTTCGCAGATCATCCATCCTTGCATCAGCCTGTTTGATGACAGCCAGGCTGATGGCCGGGGCATTGTTGTAGTTGAACAGCCCTTTTGGCTGTTTGTTCCTGATCCCGACGTCTGCTATATCACGGAGCCGCATCACGCGGCCGCCTGTCTTAAACTGGATATTCCTGATGTCTTCTACGGAAAGAAGGTCCGAAGCGGAATAGCGCAGCGTGTACTCGAAGATGCCATCGCGTACCCTTGCATCTCCAAGCGGGATATTATTGTCGGCAATTATCTTCTGCAGGCTTGTTTCATTGAGCCCCAGGGCCTGCATCCCTCCCGACCGGGGCGTAAGATAGATCTCGGGGTAATGCAGTCCGGTGAGATCCACCATGGCTATTTCAGGCAATTGTTCCAACCGTCTTTTCACGATCTGCCGGGCAAATTCCCCCAGCTCTGTAAACGCATTCTCATTGTGCTGAATACTATCCTTCAGGCTCATCGTTATATAGAATACAGGTATTTCGCTGACACTGGATTTGACCACTTCAGGCCGCTCCAGGGACCGTGGAAGGGAATTCATGGAAAGGTCCACTTTCTGATTGACCTCGAGGAAGGCATAATTGATGTCTGTACCATACTTGAACTTCAGGGTGATCTCTCCATGACCGTCCTCCGTCGCAGAATGAATATCATTTAGCCCCGCCAGCTGTTGCAGCTGTATCCTCAAAGGTCCCACCGCCGTGTTTTCCAGCTCTGCCGCTGAAGTGTTTTTTGCCGAAAGCCGTACATAGATCTCCGGAAGATCGATATCCGGAAGCGGCGATACCGGTGTCTTACGGGAGGCAGCATAACCCAGCAGCAGCAGCGCTATGAATGTGGTGATCACCGCAACGGGTCTTCTTATGAGGAATCTTACCATGAGTGGCTTTGTTTAAGGTCAGGACTTTTCTTTTCGCGCAGGACGATAAAGGCCGGCATGATGAGCACCGTAGCCAGTACGGAGAACAAAAGCCCGCCGATCGTGCAGATAGCCAGGGAATACCAGAATGGCTCATTACGGCCATCGATAAGAAAAGGGACAAATCCCAGCAGGGAAGAGGCCGCGCTCAGCAAAATGGGAATTATCTTCAGGTTAAATGACCTGATATAACGTGACAGCGGACGCTTCCTGAACCGCCGGTCGCCGGAAAAATTGTTGAAATCGTTCAGGATAAAGAGCGCCCAGTTCACCACAATGCCGCTCAGCAAAATAAAAGAGGCGAAGCCTCCTTCGTCGAAACTGAAGTGAAAACATTGTACTACGAGGAACACTCCCATAAAAGAAAGCGGGATCGTGAGAATGACCACCAGCGCCTGGAGGATAGAGTCAAGTAAAATGGCTGATAAAAGAAAAATAATGCTTATGGTAATAAGGACGGCAATGATCATGCCCATGCCCTGCTCAGACCAGAACCCCTGTGGATTATCCATTACACTGTAGCCGATGGGCAAATGTTTCCTGATCTGGCGGATGGCCCGGTTCAGGATCAGCTCTCCCAGTGTATAGTCCCCGATGAAATTGTAGTTGACCACCAGCTGGTATTGCTGGTTATTCCGTATGATCCCGCTGCTGATCCGTTCTTTGTCAATGGAAGAAAAGGTCTTCAGCCGGATGAATTTATTTTTATCCGTGGCCAGGGGTTGATTAAGAGAGGACCATACCGTGGGGGCGAGACTGTCCCCCGGCTCTATCAACAGTGGTATCCAGGTGTTATGTACGGGTACGGACAAGGAGCTCCTGTTATTCCCTGAAAGTGCATGCATCGAATGAAGAAAAGTTGCATTGTCATTTATATCCATCAACAGCTGTTCTTTATTATGGAGATGGAATACCATCTCGTATTCCGGCGTTTCTCCCTCCTGACCGGTACGGGTGCTCCTTATGGATATTTTTTCCACTCTTTCATTTTGTAATAAGGTCTCCTTCACCGTGTCTGCGATCCTGCTTAACATATCGTAATTATATCCATAAAGCACTATGCCGTAATTCATGGTCTCATTGAGCATGGAGTTATCAAATCCCTGTCCGGCTCCGATGATGGTAAAATCGGCCAGCCCGGTGTAGATAGCCTTGTTTTCCAGCTCTTTTTTCAGCAGATAGGGAAAACCCTCCGACTCGTCTTTTTTGTGGAACAGGATAGTGAGTGCAGCGTGTTCACCATCCGACACCTGGCAGTCGAACTGATCTATCTGGGGGAATTGCTGCAGGTAATGTTCATAATCTTGTGCCAGCGTATTCATTTGCTGCATGGTGGCCCCCTTTGGCATCCTGATCTCGATCCGAAGTGTTGTTCTTTCTACTCTCAGGGTGGACGGTGGCACAAAATCCTGCGATCTGCGGAGGAATAAGCCCAGCGTGCCCCCCAGCCATTTGTCCAGGAACATTTTTACATTGCCTCTGTAGCCGCCGGCTCCCATTACGGTATTGTAAGCCTTTACCCATCCCTGCTGAGGGCCCTCTATATACCCGGGCAACAGGTATACCGGCAGGCCAAATGTCAGCAGCAGGACCAGCACAAGGATGGCTCTGCGCCGTCTCAGCAGGGCGATCATCCTTCCGTAAAAATTATTCCATCGGATGATCCTTCTTTTTTTGCTGATGACGGTGGCGGTATACCTTTTTTTCAGGGGCAGCTTTTCCATAAGGGCAGGCATGAGGAACAGGGCCACCGGCAGAGAGACCAGCAGGTTAATGATCATCACCCATGCAAATTCTTCCAGATAGATGCGCTGTTCTTCCCGGAGAAGGAAGATGATACAGACGGAACCGATGGTCGTGACATGCGCTCCCGTCAATGCTAAAAATACTTTTTTGTTACCGGTATGCCGGAGGTGGTCAATCATAACGATGGTGCCATCAATGATCATCCCCATTGAGACGGTGATGGCGGCCAGCGTGTAAAGATGGATCTCAATATGCAGCAGGTAATAAAAAATGGCGGCGATCAGCAAATTGGCAGTCAACGACACAGCGATGAGTAAAAGGTATCGCCAGCTCCTGCTCAGCAAAAAGACAAATAAAAAAAGAATGGTAATGGTGGCTATCGTTCTCCGGCTAAGCTTTTCCAGCTCAGCCCTTAAAAAATCCGTCTGGTCATAGGCCATGGTAAGTCTATAACCTTCCGGCAATTGCTGTCGGATCAGGCCGATGGCCTCCTTTACTTTCCTGGCCAGCTCAAGATAATTGAATTTTTCTGTAGCCGTTATGTCCAGGGTCACCGCGGTTTTCCCATTGATCCGAAAATAGGAGGAGGGGGGTAGCTCAGTATAAGAAGGGGTGCAGACATCGGCTATATAGATGATCCGGCCTGCTTTCTTTTTCAGGGGTATATGCTGCCAGTCAGGCTGATCGCCTTCGTACATTTTCATGGAAACATAGATATACTGACTGGTCTCCTTTTGATCAGGCAGGTAAGCCTTCCCCAGTTCCTGCGTGGAGAAATAGCCATTAAGCGCATTGCTGATCTCTTCTTCATTGATGGCAAGGTCCTGCAACTTCTTCCTGTCGAATTTCAGCGTGATGGCCAGGGGCTCGATGCCGGAAATATTCACCTGGTAAACACCTTCTATATTGGCCAGCACCGGCACCACTTTTTTCTCCAGGTATGCTCCAAGGTCCCGGCTGGGTACGCTGGAGCTGGCATAATAGCTCAGCAGTCTTTTGGCCTGGTTGCCCGTAGGCCTGTTGATATATACCTGCGGATAGGAGACACCTTCGGGAAAGCTCCGGTACAGATTACGGATCAGCGTGGCTGTTTCATATTGCACCTGTCTGATATCCGTGGACGCATCAAAAGAAATATACACGGTCCCATATCCATTGCCCGAGGTGGAATTTATCTCTTCCAGCCCCTTGATGGTGGAAAAAGCCGCCTCCATCCTGGCCGTAATGGTCTGTTCGACTACCCGGGCGGATGTATTACCCCATGAAAAGCTTACGGAAATGGTATTATAGGTTTTTGAAGGCTGTAGCTTAATGGTCAGCAGCGGGATGACCGAAATGCCGATGATGGACAGCCATAAGAACACCAGGTTAATGGTGAAGGGCGACAGAGTCGTCATCCGGCGAGAGTTCGGTCCCATGCGCAAGATTAATATTGTTTGAAACGATGACCTGGTCGCCTTGCTTCAGCCCGGAAAGGACCACCTGCTGCCGGCTGTTCTGTTTACCCAACGTAACAAAATTCCATTTTGCCTTTCCTCCCTCCGCCGTAAAAATGACATTCCTTCCCTCTCTTTCGAGGATGGCTTCCCTGGGAACGACCAATTGCTCTCCCTCACTGGTCATCAGGCTGATATGGACGTTCATGCCATCCAGTAAATAGCCGTTGCTGTTATCTATTTGCGCGGTGACATGGATCATGCCGTTGTCGTCTATGGCCGGGTTGATGGTATTTACCCTGCCTGTATATACAATACCACCGTTGTCATAAGGGCTGACATGTACTTGCATACCTACCCGCAGCAGCCGGTATTCCGATTCCAGGACGGGAAATTCCACTATGAGGACCTTGTCATAGATCAGCGTGCATAATTTTTTGAACAGGTCAGGACTGTTGTATGGCCTTGCTTCCATATCAGCGATCTTTCCCGCAAACGGGGCTGTGATCCTTGTCCCCTTTAATTCCTGCAGCGCATCCTTGTAATCGAAGCCAGCGCTGGAATAGCCTGATCTGATCCTGGCCATTTTCAGGATATCCGGTGGTATGCGGGCGCTGTCTGATAAGCGGTATCCATAATCTATCAGCTTATCATCAAGATCTACCCGGCTTTTTTCCAGTGCCTCCCTGCTACGCTCTTTCTTATGCTGAATAAGGGAGTCATCCAGCGTGGCCAGCAACTGACCCTTTTCGACATATTGTCCGTTTTGGATCAGGATACTAAGGATGGTATAGTTCAGGGGGAATTTGATGTCGGCCTTTTGTGCCGCATGCACAATGCCATTGCTCAGTATCTCGGAATAGAACAATTCTTTTTTACAACGTACCGTGTGCACGGGGACCTTCCCGGAAGGTTTGACCCCGGCAAGAGGCGTTTTCTCCGGATCATCGGAGTCCGGGCTTTTTGAAAAGCAGCCTGTCGAAGGGACTAATACGCCTATCAAAAAAAGGAAAAATGCTATTCTGGTCAACACACACATAGAGCGCTTATCTTACTGTTCCTTTGATGGAGATCACCAGCGGGTTGATCTCCGT
>Ga0206922_1101_pt1 | contig 22118 bp, 21 predicted proteins | sample Alteio_BWOrgHeat_63_FD_152976 | JGI IMG/M metagenome (GOLD analysis project Ga0206922, IMG submission 152976) | Enriched cells from forest soil in Barre Woods Harvard Forest LTER site, Petersham, Massachusetts, United States -... | ecosystem: Environmental > Terrestrial > Soil > Temperate forest >... | reverse complement strand
TACAGGCTGGCACCATCGGGAAGTAGCAAACCGCTCAGCGAAAAAAAGCCCCCGCCAATCACAATATACCATAGGCATGACCCGTATGTCGTGGTATTGTCTTTATGAACGCTACCCCCTATGCCAGATAGGGACAGGCATAACAATATCCAAAGCTTGCTGGTATAGACATGAGAGAAAAGCCTTGTTTTTGCAATATTGGTAACAATGCGATCTGCAAGACCGCGCGTGAGCTGCCATTGGTATAATACATCGTGACAATAATAATAGAAGTGTAATAGTAAGAGCACAAAACTGGCGCCTATTGACAGGCTAAACAGATTTTGCGTATTGGTGGTGCTATTATTGACGCTCATGCTAGGATGGCATTATAAACGGTGACGGATGCGGTGTGTCAGCACCTCTGTCTGCTCCTGTTTTTGGATTAGCGCAGGCATGGACTGTTTACAGCGACGTTCAAGACCCGTCAACTGGTAGGCGCTGTCCAACCTTTGGCTGTCAAAAACGGCATTGGTTTGCTGATCTATAAAAAATATGTTTTGTGGCGTATACTGGCGGTCCTTTTGGATGATCATGCTGATCTTTTCTTTTTCAAGGGCTCTTTGAAGAGCGGAGAGATCAGGGATGGGTTTGAGAAGGACCCAATCAATGGCAGTAGCAATATTTGCCCGGTGCTGCTGCCGGTGACTGTCCCACTGATGCCGGCTAAACTCCTTTTCGAGATGCGAGAGGATGGGTTTATTGTCAAAGGCACTGGCTTTGATATGGCTACTGGTAGGTTTGCCATTGTCATCGAGAATGCGATAAAGCAGCCCGTGGTGTTGCCGGAGCCAGGAACCTTCTTTTCCCGGATAAGCTTCGATATTATATTGGCGCAAAATGGCATTGAACTCGGGAAGGGAAGTATATCTATATTCATGGAGCACTTTTTCCAGGACGGCGTTGATGGCAGGCAAGGAGGCGGTCCGGCCATAGCGTATCTTTTGCGCTGGCTGCTGCAGGAGACTATGACGTCGGTGATTGGGCCGCTTGTCATCATATGTGCGCCAGGATGTCAGCGAATAAAACTTTTCAAAGTGTTGAGAGAGCCGCTGGGATTTGTAGAAATCCTCTGGGTTAATAATAATCGGAGAGCCATCAGTGCTAATCTGAGTGCTGACGAGATGCAGATGCGGGTGGATAGTGTCGTCATGCCGATAGACCAGGTAGGGTTGTTGGCCCAGTTTCATATTGTGCATATATTCTCTGGCAATGTTCCGCATGTCCTCCGATGAAAGCCTGTCTGCCGGATGAAAATTGATGGAAATATGCAGACCATTACTCTTGGAGTTATCGTTCAATGAGGTCAGTCGTCTGAAATGAAAATATTTGTCCTTTAGATTGAGCTGATCTGTATCTTTTATAAAGTTCTCTGCCAGCAGACAAGTTGCCTTGCCTTGCTTTAATTTTTTCTCATTATAAGAAAGGGCGTTGTGGATGCCTTTAATGCTTTCTATTTTGACGAACATGGTTGAAAATTTGAATGAGGATGGTTTTTGCTTCTTCCTGCAAGGCGATGAGAGCAGACAAATCAGGGGTAGCGACCGGCAATTCTTCCCTAAGTGCCCGCATTTCATTTCGGAGCCGGATACCTTCGTCTATAAATTCATCAAATGATTTGTTGCGATAGAAGAGGGTGATCCGCTGGCCCAGGATCATCTTACGAAAATATTCAGCGTGGCTTCTGCAAGTAGATGGGCCATAATGTGTCATTAACTTTTCGAAGTCACCGGGCGTGACCTTAAATTGGATAGGGACAGTGCGTTTGTCTGAATCTTTTTTGCGTCTTCCCATAGTTGCGCTTTTAAAATGGTTTTATGATCAATGGTGAGTGTCAACGAACGGGCGCCTCCTTTGTCGGCGAGCTGCAGGACCAGTTCCTTATCCTTTGGGAGGGTGAAACCCGGGAAACCGGCAAGAAAACAAACACTGGAGTCGCCGGGCAGGGTTGACAGCGGAGGAACGTAGACCGGATCAAGAGGAATCTCCTGGAGCGCGGTACGTCGCTCCTGCCGACGGTCGCGGATAAACCAACGGATGTATTCAGGGGTAAAGCTGAGATGGGAACGATTGGATAGCAGCAGGGAAATGAAAATACGGCTGTTATTCAGCCAGATGCCCTGGAGGACCATCTCCATTTTCTCGGAACGCGTGCTGTGGTGCAAAAAGGGTTTACAATCTTCGGGTTTTGGCAAAACTGAAAGGGAGTCGGATAGCGGATGGTCCGGATACATGAGATGGATGGAACCATTGGGATGCGTATTTCGAAGAAGGACCTGGTAGCCTCCATGGACGGTGACACGGACGAGACGGACCTTGCGGCTGAGCAGGGTACGGGCGGCCTGGATACCGGCATTGGCTGCCTGGGCGCCCAGGGAGGGATCATAGTTGGTGATATTCACTCCATTGATACCCTGATCGGCGGATTGTTTGGCTGTCTCGCGACCCAGGCTGCCGGGGATGTGGATACCGGGTAATCCATCCATGTCATAGACCTGTAAGGCGGTGGAATAAATGGATGCTTTGTTACGAATCGAGCTTATATGGATGAGCATCCTGTCATTGCTGATGCTGACTACTCCATAGACGAGCTGGTCTTTGGGCAGGATGACCCCGTTGATGGAGGCGGCCGTAGTAAGGCGAAGGGCAATGGTGGCGCCTGCTACGATGACCTGATCTTCTGCGACAACTCCCGGAAGACTATTGGAACTGGTGTCCATGAAATTGTTTGATCCGGTGGCGCCGTCTGAGGGATCGGGCTGGGCAGGATGCTGGATCCGGATGATCTTGTCGAGCATACCGTTTAGCTTTTCCAATTGAGGGTCATTCTCTTCGCTGTCAATTGAGCGGGGAACATGTATTTTGTGGGATGGGAGAGCCGAGGGCGTGAGTGGCGAAGGGTGCGTAAGCTGTTTTAACTGATCCAGTTTTTTTAATAATTCATTGGCGCGGGGATCTTCCGGCAGGGCGGAAGCCGCTGGAGGGGCCGATTTTTGTATCGTATCTGTCCCTTTGGACTGATAAGGATCTTTTTGTAAATACTCCCTGCGGCGTTCGGAGTCGGCATCGGCCTGCTGGTAAGCATCCAGCTTAGTATCCTGTTTGTGCTGTTTGTCAAATCGCGCGCCGGGTAATTGAGTATTGAAGCCCTTGGAGCTGGGGGCTTCTTTTTTTAAGGCATCTTTTCCTCCCTCTAGTCCATTGAACAAGGCACAGAGGATAGGGAAGGCAACGAGGGGCGCTGAAAACAGGAATTTCCTCTTTTTCAGATAGGCTGTCGAATGCCCGATCTTTTCGGAATTTTGTTGCGGGATGGATGGTGTTGGATCTGTCATGTGCTAAGGTGTTAAAAGATGAAGAATAAAGATTGTCAACGTGTTTCTACTTTTAGATCTTTGTTCTCAAGGGTATTCCATCTTTCGATGAGGAATCCATGGGGATTGTTATCGGAACGACTGGTGTTTCGAAGCCAGCCTTCTGTAATAAGGCTGCGGGTGACAAGACTGGTAGGGCGGATGATCCGCTGGACGGCGAAACAACGGAAATAATAAGGATAGGATGTCATATCGAGGCTGATGCTGTCGACGGAGATTTGCTGACTGATGTTACCAGAGATGACGCCTGTGTAATAGCCATTCTCCTTCAGACTTTCATAGAGATGGAGGGCGGAGGCATCTGCGAGGTAGAGGGAACGATTAATATTGGACGTGATCACTTTTTCATCGGGATCGAGGGTAAAGAAATACTGATGAAAACTGCGGATATGGTCGCGGGCTTCCACGGGAAGATTATCCTTTCTATCACCCGCCAGGGCTTCGAGGGCTTTGCCGGAAGAGAGGATATAAATCCTTTTCTGGGCCTGTTCTACAGTATGAAAAGACAGGTAAGTGGCGAAGATACTAGTGCCGGCACAGGCCAGGAGCCAGACAATACTAAATGACCGGATATGGCGTAAGGTGGATTCGGCGTTTTGTGTCCGTGGAAACATAGCGATGTTTTTAAATTGCTAAGCGACTGAATTTTCCCCGGACCCACGTATTGATCTGGGAAAAGCTGTCGCCTCCTGCGTTAACAATGTAATTAGTGATACTGGGTACGGTGAAATAACTGACAATGGACAAGAGCAGAAAAATGATATAGGCTGCGTCCGTCGTGCCAAAACTGGTCTGCCCGGAACTGTTCAGTTGTGAAATATCCAGTTTTATCATCTCCTGCTGGACCTGCCCTATAAGAGAACCCAGGATATTGGCTATCGGCAACCAGAGAAAGACATTGATATATTTGGTCAGCCAATGGAGGAGCACATGCGACAATCCGGGAAAGATGGAAAAAGCAAGCACCAGGGGCCCAAAGATGGCCAGGATGATCAGGAAGAAGATACGGATGGTGTTGATACAGAGAGAAGATGCCTCAAAGAGCAGCTGCAGGGTCTCGGAAAGCCCTACTTTTACGGAGTTCTTCATATTATAAGAGGTTTTAGCCATTTCGAATTTCACCCGGTTTGACAACCCGGAAAACATACCTGAATCCGCCTCCCCTGACAGCGCTTCCCATTTATCAAGGCTACCGCTGCCATCCGTGTTGACGTACATCTGCCAGTCATTGGAATGTTGCAGCGCATCCTGTTTTTGTTGCAGGAGGGTGGTGATGGCCTGGTTGGAATCCCCGACCAACGCTGCCGTACCAGTGACGGTGGGTTGCAGGACGCCATTGATCAGGGCGATAAGGGCCGGGAACAGGACGATGAGGAGACTGAGGGCAAAGGGACGAAGCAGTGGGAGAATGTCGATGGGCTCATTCCTGGCTATAGCGGGCCATAGCTGATAGCTAAGGTAACAGAGGGATGCAAAGGCGGCGATGCCCTGTGCAAGCTGGATAAGGTCCGCACAATGTACGATCATGGTGCTATATACATTGTCGAGGACGGCTTGTAAACCCCCGATATCAGTCAGGATTACCATATAATAGTTTTATTGTATTAATGTCATTGTATTCCTTTTGTCTTTGCAGGGACTGGCTAGTAGCGCTGTTGTTAAAAGACCGCAGGAAACTGAGCTGCCCACTGATGTCTCCATAGATGCGATCAATAGCCTGAAGTCTTTGCGCATCGGACATACGTAACTCCGAGGCAGTCAGGACCATCGTCAATTCATCAATACAGCGAAGGCTGCGGTTAAAGAGGGCTGTATACATATTGTCCATATAACCAAGTTCCTGGAGGGTGAACATATTGCCCGCGTGCGCATTGGCGGAAGCAGCCTTGTATTCCCGGACAATATTGTATTCGGCATTGATGATATCCAGTACCCGATGATAATTCTGTACGGCGGGAGAAATGGCCAGGAGCCCATCAAGAAAGAGCTTATGCAGATTAAAATTGCCCTCGGCGATATTCTTTATATCTGTATACCCCTTGTTGATGATGTCGTAGGCCTTGTACATATCCTGCAGGATACCCTTTAACTCGGCGAGTTTATCATAATCCAGGACTAGCTGGGTGATAAGGTCGGAAGTCGACTGGGCACGAGTGGGCGTTGCGGATAAACAACAGGCTGTTATCAGCAGGATAAGGATCTTTTTCATGGGTAGAGGTTTTTTAGCTTTTCGAGCTCAGCTGCTGTTTCCTGTCTTGTCTCAATGAGCTGGTTGATATTGACGATATTGGCAAGGGTGTAGTCATAAAGGTTTATGATCTGCTTTGCCGCCGTATCGATGGCCCTTGTCCTTTCTCCGTCTGACAGTTGTAAATAATCGTCGGTGATAAGATCCCGCAGGGATTTGACGGATTCGTGGATGTCCGTGGTGAGACCTATGAGAACGCTGTTGATGAGGGTCCGTTCATTACTGCTAAGCCAGGGTGTCTGGGTATAGTTGTGAAGATTGGTTGCCACCATATCAACGACGTCATTTTCCATCTGCAGGCTTGCTACTAACTGCGAACTGTTCTTTATTTTGGGGTTTACTATTAAAAGAGACCCGAAGTATTTTTGATGCAGCTGATATTCTTCGGCTTTTATCGTGCTGATGGAATCGAGACCTTCTTCTTCTCCCTCGTAGCCATTTTCCGTCGTAAGCCTTAACGCTGCAAGGGCAGCGTCCTGAGCTTCCAGATATTTGATGCGGGTCTTTTTTTGCTGCCACCATTCGGAAAAGGTTTGGCCATAGGTAATGGTGCCAAGACTTAAAAATGAAATCGTTAACCCCACTATAAGTATGCTATTCATAAAGGATAAGATTTAATAATTGATTTATTTGATGTTATACAATGCCCTGATCATGTCAATGTCCTGCTGAGACTTTGCCCTTTGCAAGCTGAGCAGGACATTTTCCTGTGTGAATTGTTGCATGTCTGCGTAGTTTTGATCCACCTGGGTAGCGATGCCATCGATGATATGGAGCCTATCTCCATCTTCCATTTGTGTGGCAAAACCCGTAATGACGGTCAACAGTTGGGTGATATTTTGGGCAGTGCGATCCAATAGGCTGCTATAGACCCTGGTCATATGCTGTAATTCATCCGGGCTAAAATTCGGGTCTTGCCGGAGAAGGGCCAGGGATTGTTTGTAGCCGGTGATGAGCTGGGTCTGACGCTGGGTGATGTCCTTTATACGCTGATAGAGCGTGAAGGCATCTTTTACCTGCCAGAGCTCCTGGTAATATTCAGCATAGAGGTCCTTTTGCTGACGGACCCAATCTGTGATGGCGCTTAATTGGGCCAACTGCATGGCGTTCTCTACCTGTTTCTGTGCATCCTGCAAGTTGATAGTCTGGGTCTGGAGACGCTGGATCTCGAGGTCTACAGCGACGATCACCTTTTTAATACCTTCTTTGATGACGTCAGCAATAGGGATTTGGGCCTGTGAATGAGTGGGATAAAGCATAACAGCTAGTGCCAGGGCGCCCGTCAACAACAGCTTTATTGAACCATCCCGGATGGCCCGGGTAAGGACTGTGATCCCTTTGCGCATGGAGCCATATTGACGGGCGTAGGCCTGGACTTTTATTTTTTCGGATTCCTCTGTCGTGTAGGTGAGGTATTCTTCAAGAGACACTTCCACCCGGTAGACCTGGGAATGGGTATTGCCCAGGGAAATAAAGACCTCTTTGTATTTATGCGCAGGATCATTATTGGCATTTACCGAGAGGGCCAGCACCTTATCCTTATCGGATAACCCCAGGACATCCTGTATCTCGTCGAAACGATTACGGAACTTATTTTGATCCAGCAGGATCTTACAATCAGCGTTATTGATGATGGCCTGTTTGACTACGGGACTTGAGATGATGTCATCCATCTCCTGGGTGACGACAATGGCTTCCCCGTAGAATTTGCGTACTGTTTTGAAAAGGTATTTGATATATTCACTCATCCCCTGCCGGGCGATGGCTTTCCAGGCCTCTTCTATCAGGATGACCTTACGGATGCCGGGAAGCTGGCGCATCTTGCTGATAAAAACCTCCATGATGATGATGGTGACGACGGGAAAGAGGATGGGATGCTCCTTTATCCGGTCTAATTCAAAGACAATAAATGGTTCTGCCAGCAAGTCAAGGTTATTCGTGGCATTGAGCAAGTAATCATATTCCCCCCCTTTATAATAAGGACGCAAGACATAAAGCAGGTTATTCATGTCAAAATCTTTTACCTGAACTTTATCTGCAGTGAGCCTGTCGGCAAATTCGTCACGCAGGAATACGTAAAAACTATCAAAACAGGGGAAGATGGTCATGTCCGCCGCCAACCGCTCATAATACTGTTGGAGGGCATTGGAGAGCGCTACGTATTCAGAACGCAGAAAGGTCTCGTCCTCTTTTTTCCAGAGCGCCAGTAACAGGGTTTTGATACTTTCTCCTTTTTCTGTGTCCAGGGACCCTCCTTTTGGCAACCAGAAAGGATTAAAACAGAGCGGGGCATCCTCTTTATAGGTGAAGTAGAGCCCATTGGCAAGGGTACAAAGGCCCTGGTAGCTGTTACCAATGTCTACGACAAGGATGTGGGCTCCCTGTTCGTGGTAAGAACGCATCAGGTGGTTGGTAAAAAAGGATTTGCCGCTGCCCGAGCCCCCGAGCACAAATTTGTTCCGATTGGTGATCATCCCCCTGCGCATGGGCTCATCCGCAAGATCTACATGCAGGGGCCGGCCATGAGTACGGTCACCCAGGCGAATGCCGAATGGGCTGATGGAGGAACAATTATTGGTGTCGGGGGCAAGGAAACAGACGGCTGCCATTAAACCAAGCCTTATAGTCTCATAGGGAGGCAGGTCGGCTGCATTACCGGGGATCCCTGCACACCAGATCTGCGGCGCTCCGGCTGTCTCCAGGTGTGGGGTAGCACCCAGCCTTGCAATAGCCGCACCTACCAGATTACGGACCTGTTGTAACCCGGCCGAATCCTCCGTCCAGGCAAGTATATTAAAATGAGCACGGACCAGCTGGTCCTGACTCGTGATGGAAGTATTCAGGAACTCATCGATGGCGGTCTTTGTCAGGGCATTTTCCCGGGAATGTTTGGAGAGTCCATGGAGGTGTCGGGCCCGCTGTTCCAGTTTCTTACGGGCCGCCTGTTCGTCATCGATAAAAATATACTGGTTATAGATATGATTACAAGGCAGGAGCAGTCCCAACTGGCTGGCAAAGCCAATGCGGAAGGGAAGCCTGTCCGCCGAATAAAGGGTATAATCAAGACTGGCGCTACATTGAGCCGGCAAATGTTCCGCATCGGCCAGGGTAAAAAGCGCACAATGTTTTTCTCCAATACGTAACCCTTTATCAAAATCGAGATCACGTAGGATCGGAGCCTCTCCAGGAGCGAGGAGCTGACAGTATTGTTCGATGAGCCCTGGTTTGCCCGGGCTGCTGGCAAGATCATCTGTTGTGAGCCGGCGGAATTGGACCAGACCGCTGTCTGTGAGGATACGTTCAAACTGGCTTACCTGGGCTGTAAAGTCTGCGAGCGCCTGTGATGAAAGCATATCGGGTGGGAAAAGAGAAGCATTTAATAAAGCTGAGCCTGGTGAAAAAGCACGACGTGCCGGGGTCCTTGAAATAAAACAATAACTGGTATGTTCCAGCCAGGGCCGTTCATGAAAATACTTGTTACTGGCAGAGGAAAGAAACCCTCCGTTTGACTTTTCGAAATCTGCCTGCCAGCTCACCTGGCGATACCAATCCTGCAGATGTACGACAGTATTGGGAGGCAGAACAGCCAGGGCCCTTGTCCAGGTGGCATGCCATTGCTGGAGTTCCCCGGAGGAAAGCGTAAAGATCTCCGGCTTTGTAAGGACAAATCCAAGTGTTGTGTCGCCCATTTTTGTGACAATATGATCCGCCGCCACCTCCCAGATAGGCAGGCGATCCTCCAGATAAGTAACCATTGCTTATTTTTTTAGCGTTATAAACAGGGTGCGTGAAGTGATACGTAAGGTTTTTGGCAAGCGACGGGCGGCCCCATGTTTTTGCAGCCCATATTCACCATAATGATGGCTGAGCCAATGGACCCGGCCAAGCCCGAAGGCGCCCGATCCAAAGCCGATGAGAAGCGCCAGCCAGCTATTCAGCCCAATGATATATAACACTGCAAAGAGTAACAGGGCAGCGATGACGATCCCTCCTGCATAAAAGATATACTGCGCCTTAAGACCTACAAACTGCAGTGGGGCATTGATCCGCCGGGGAATGGTATATACGGGCGACATGGCTGTTGGCTTTTGGGCTCATAATCCAAAGAAGGATCTAAGCACGGTAGGAGCCATTACAAGAAAGATACAACCGACAAACCACATGGCAACTCCTTTGTCGCCGTGTTGCCCTTCCCCTCGGCTCAGATTGGCATATGCTTTAAAGGCGCCGATGATGCCCATGATGGCGCCGGCGCCTATCATCAACTGCGATGCCGGATCAAAATAACTCCTGATCATGGTATTGGCCTGGTTGAGGCCGTTGTTGGCATCAGCCGTCTGTGCATAGATGGATTGCCAGAGAAAAACTGTCAGGAAGAAAGAGGCTTCCCAGCGTGTGTATGGGCTATGGATAGCCCTGTGAAGAATGGACTTCATAAAAAAAGGTTTAAAATGTTTTGCTAAATTGGTAGGAGCTGGATCTTTTAAAACTACCCTATGTTTTTTGACGCAGTCGTTTTAACCAGTCCTTTGCATCTTTTGGGTATTTCCGGGTAAGGAGCCACCCATAATAAAGAATAGTCAGCAAAAAAAGGAGCTTAAAAAAAGCATTCCATATGACAGCGTGTAACATTTTTTAAATTTTTGTTTTGTAGAACAAAGATTTAAAAAACTTTTTTTTAATAAAATGCGGCGCTGTATTGTTTAATTAAAATATTTTACTTACCCTTTGCCAACTCCTTTCTAACGGTGAAGAAAGTAGTAGGTGAAAAGCCCATGTAGGAAGCGACGTGTTCATTTGACACGCGGGACAGTAACCAGGGTTGTTTTTCCAGGAAGTAAAGATACCTTTCTTTGTTTGGCTTTTTCCATGCCTGGCTTCTTTCATAGCCAATCGTGTAGTATTGGGATTTTATAACGCTGGCATGCCTGTCGAATTCAGGGTACAACGAACATGCTTTTTCCAATTCTTCAAAGGTGATATACCAGACGATGCAGTCTTCCAGCGCCTCTATATATTCAAGGGAAGGGGCCTGGTTAAAAAAACTATTAACGGAAATAAAGATCTCCCCCTCGTTCTGGATCCAGGATGTTTTCTCCCTGAGATCGCCGTTTTCTTTCACCAGTTGAAAGACCCGGATGAGACCAGACTCCAGGAAATAGATATTGCGACAAATCTGACCTTCTTTCAGGATCTGATCACCTTTTTTGAAGCGCGCTTTTTTAAGTTTTGAGCGTAGCCAGGTTTCGAGGCCGGGAGAGAGACTTTTAATGCCGTGTAATGAAATGAATAACTGTTCCATTGATAAGGTTCAATTTTGAATGGACAAAGACAGAGGGGCTGGTGGTGCTTAATTAAAGTAGGCCCGAAGCGCAGTGTAATCTTTTCCGGGCCGCATTGCATGTATGGACGGTGGTCTCCAATTTAGCTATTAATCCTGCGTCAGTAATATTAAGAGCAGATAAGAATCTTTCCATAGGTTAAATAAGGTTTGATCCGACGAGTATCGTTTTTTTATTTTTATATACCATATACAGTTATTTGTAACGGTATGGTATAGTGACGAAGTTATATAAAAATTGCAAAAAAATAATAAAATATTATTGGCAATAATATTTTTAAGGGTAATTATTTACTCCTTTGATAAATCATAAATATTATCTCCTGTAGGCTTTTAGCTGAATTTTTATTTGTTCGTATATAAACGAACGTTTACTCCCGGACAAATCAGCGCCTCATAAAGAAGTATTATCCGCTGTAAATCTGTCCAGACGGGCCCTTCTTTTCCTAAAATCGCTACATTTTAACCATTAAAGTTCAAATTTAAATGTTGGTTTACTCCGAACAGCTTTTTATACATATGAAAAAGGCAGTAGCGTATTACCGTGTCTCCACTAATAGACAGGGGGAGAGCGGGCTTGGCCTGGAAGCACAGCAGGCTTCCGTCCAGTATTTTGCAAAAGGTCATGGGGCCGAGATCAGGAAAGAGTACACCGAAATCGAAAAAGGCAGAAAAGCTAACCGCCCCATCTTACGAAGAGCGCTTGCCTATTGCCGTAAACATAAGGCGTTACTCGTTATTGCCAAATTGGACAGGCTGGGTCGCAATGTTGCCTTTATTTCCGCTCTGATGGAAAGCAAGGTAGAATTTGTCGCAGTAGACAATCCATACGCTAACCGCCTCGTCCTGCATATACTGGCGGCTTTTGCAGAGCATGAGGCAAAGGAGATAGGCGACCGGACAAGGAAAGCCCTTCAGGCCGCCAAAAGACGGGGTGTACAATTGGGCCGCAATGGTCATTTGCTGGCCCGGACGAATAAACGCAAAGCGGATGAATTTGCCCAAACGATGGCTCCCATCATTCAGGAGCTCCAGGCCCAGGGGTTCGCTACATTCCGTGCCCTGGCCGGAGAATTAAATAGAAGGCGCATCAAGCCATTTCGGAGTAAATGCAGGTGGCATGCATCCACCCTTCATACCCTTTCGAAACGGATTGAAGCTATTAATATCAACTAATTAATGCGGTATGAACTCTCCTATCATTCAAAAGCAGGAGTTTGACGAAACCTATCACCAATATGGGCAGACTCTCCTGCACTTTATCCGGCAGTTTACTATGAATGAAGCGACTGCCCGGAAGATCTTAGACGAGGCCATTTGGCAAATCCTCTCCCGGGCCAGGCAACCGTCGGTTTACATAGGCCAGTTTTCCAGGATGCTGCAAATAACCCGGCAAGTCACGCTCAATTTTCTAAAAAGCGATCCATTTTTCGACCCATGGGCTTCCTGGGAACAGGAACCAGACTTCTTTCCTTTCATGGAGCCCCGTTTCCACCCCTTGCACAAAGAATTATTTTACCGGCACTATTATCGGGGTATTTCTGAAACAGAACTTGCTGAGAAATTAAACTTGTCCCTGGCCGATGTGCATCTGGGATTGAGAGAGGCCCTGCGTTTCCTTCGACAGAAAGTATTTATTCTGTCTGGCTCATGAAATAATGAAGACTCCATCTAACCACCCAAGCATGACAATATGCCCAAACACTACAAGGAACAGAATGTATACGATGCAACTATTGGCAGAATGGACCATGTGTTCAGTTGTTTTAAAAAAATATATGTTTCCTTTAGTGGCGGGAAAGACAGTGGTTTGTTGTTAAATATGGCCATCGAAGCAGCCCGTCGTCATGGAAAGCTGCCGGTACATGTCCTGGTCATTGACCTGGAAGCGCAATACCGGCATACAATTGATTATATATTCCGGATGGTAAACTGCGACGAAGTAAAAGTATATTGGGTATGTCTGCCGATCCGCCTCCGTAATGCCGTTAGCCAATTTAATCCTCACTGGCTCTGTTGGGATCCTGAGAAGAAGCATACCTGGGTACGTCAACTGCCAAAGCATCCGGGTGTAATAGCTAATGAACGCTTTTTCCCTTTTTTTCGAAGAGGAATGGAATTTGAAGAATTTGTCCCGGAATTTGGAAAATGGTTTGCCGGAGGTGTGAATACCGCCTGCCTGGTGGGCATTCGTACTGATGAAAGCCTGAACAGATTTCGTACTATTAGAAATAACAGGAAAGAAACTTACGAAGGGCAACAATGGAGCACCAGAACACAGGAATGTCTCTATAATTTCTATCCCATTTACGACTGGGCCACCAAAGACATCTGGATAGCCAATGGCAAATACGGGTATGATTACAATAAGATCTATGACCTTATGTACCTTGCTGGTGTTCCCCTTCCCCAACAACGTCTTTGCCAGCCATTTGGTGATGATCAGCGCAAAAGTCTTTATTTGTACAAAATACTGGAGCCCGAAATGTGGACCCGCATAGTGAGCCGGGTTGAAGGTGCGAATTTTGGTAATCGTTACAGTCAAATTAATAAAAAAGCCCTGGGATATTTTAGGGTATACCTACCTCATGGCCATACTTATGAAAGTTATGCAAGCTTTCTACTTGCTACGATGCCGCCTCATTTAAGAGAACATTACCTTACCCGGATCAATAGATTTATTGATTGGTGGAAAAAAAAGGGCATCGATGTCATACCCAATACTGCCGACCCGGGTCTGGAAAGGAGTAAGAAAACCCCATCGTGGCGCAGGATATGTAAGGTGTTGCTGAAAAATGACTACTGGTGCACAGGCTTGTCCTTTTCTCAAACGAAACAGGCTATGGTAGAGCAACAAGAATTTATTTTAAAACACATAAGTTTATGATCACTCAGCTGCTACAACAATATACAGACGCCCCTTTTAAAGAAAAAGTACGGATCTATAATGATCTTTCCAGGAAACTATATGACTTTCTGGGGCTAAACCACCCGGCATTAAACGTTTCCCTGGTGCCTATCGAACAGGTAAAGAGTAATGCCTACAATCCTAATAAAGTGGCGCCGCCCGAAATGAAGTTATTGGAATTGTCTATCCGGAAAGACGGGATGACGATGCCGGTGGTAGTGGCAGAGGAACCAGCGGAAGATGGCTTTGTGATTGTGGACGGTTTTCATCGCACTGCCATCTGTAAACAGACAGGGGATATAAAGAATGGGTTGAAGGGATACCTTCCGGTTGTGTGCCTGCATAAAAACATAGAAGACCTGGTTACATCCACCGTACGACATAACATGGCCAGGGGCGCGCACCAGGTGGAACTGACGGCAAAGCTTGTAGCATTGCTTAAAAAGCACAGTTGGAGCAATGAACGTATCGGTAAGGAGTTGGGAATGGACGCAGATGAAGTGCTTCGTTTAAAACAAATATCTGGTTTGGCAGAGGCATTTGCGGACAAAGAATTCTCCAGGTCCTGGGAATAGTAAATATATTCTATATCACGTGTATTGATAACGGTCACCACCTAAACATATCCATTTATGTCCTTTTTTAAGGGAATAAACGGGAGCTGCGGTCAGGGGTCGCTGACAATCATGATTATCCTAATATTAAGGATTTAATAAATTTATTATTTTTCTTATCTCACCCTAGTACTATTTGCCTCATTTACTGTTTTATGCTTTTCGTAAGGCTTATTCTAACCCATTAAACTGCTTGTCCGATGAAAACTCCATTCTCTTTTTTGCAAAATGTATTGCATTCTACCCCTCAAAAAGACAAGGCCTTCAGCGCCTGTTATGACCAATACTACCATGAAATACAGCGATTGGCATTAAAAATGGTGCGGGATCTTCCTACTGCGGAGGATATTGCCGGTGACTCCTTTATTAAGCTGTATAGGGACTGGGATAAGAAAACCGGCCCTGCTCATATCAGGAATTTCCTGTTCCTTACTACGAGAAACGCTGCCCTGGACTATCTTAAACAAAAACGACCTCCTTTTGTGGAGCTGCAAGAGGCCATATTTCAAATAGACGCAGAAAGAGAGGATGTTGCCGGGGCTATGCTGGCGGCTTTCTATCATTATTATGACCGGTTATCTGATGGAGAACGGCAGGTGATAGATCTTTTATTGGAGGGGAAAACCTATGCGGACATCGCACAGAAGCTGAATAAAAGCGTCGGAGCCGTCAGAAAACAGCGGCACGAGGCTGTGCGCAGGCTCCAGCAACTCTGCAATCCCCGGGATCTTTATCTGTTATTTATTATCTTTTTGCTGTTTAAATACGCTGATAATCAAAGATTTGGGCCTGTGCTTGCCCGGACCTGCCAGGAAATTAAAAAAATATTCGAATTAGGAGGTAACAAACATCGGGGGGCGTCGTAAGGAGGGTGAGCTAATCACCCGAAATAAGATCCCGATGATTGAAAATAGCAGGTATATCGGCGGCCTTTTTTTGAAAAAGGCATGGGAACAAACCCTGTCACAACAGGAAGCCGCAGCCTTAAAAGATTCCCTGGAAAAATGGCCTCATCTTGAGCCATTAATAACCCAATTCGCCGATACCACCTGGGTAAAGGCTGAAATAGAAGCGATGCAGCAATACCGAAAAGAAAAAGTCTGGGGATATATCCAGGAGAGGCTGCCTAAGAAGGAGGTGCAGATGCTGTATTACTGGCTATATGCGAAAGCGGCGGTTATACTACTGGGCGCCATTTATCTCATCTGGCTGGCCATTCCCCATTCACATTTAAAAAATCAATCTTTTTCTCCCATTAGCGCTATTGGAGGCGCCACAATGACGAGTTCCCCCGATACACCCAGGAATGCTGTATTACCTGATAGCAGTCATATTATCCTCGCGGGTAATTCCCAGCTGTCGCTTTCCGCTTCTTTTGGAAAGGGAAAACGGGAGATCTGTCTGCAGGGACAGGCATTTCTCGATGTTAAAGGAGATGCTTCCAATCCCTTTATCGTGCACCTGCATAACAGCACCATCGAAGTCCTGGGAACTCAATTTTATGTGCGTGCTTACGAAAAGGACTCCGGCGATGTTATTACACTTTTTAGCGGTAGCGTGGGCCTGAGAATCGGGGATAGTATACAGCTGGTAAAATGTTACCGGCAGGTATGGATCCGGCATGATTCCATCCGGATACTGCCACCGGATAGTACCATCACCATTGGTGGCACCAGCGAGAACCCTTGCTGGATCTTTCATAATACAAGCCTGGCAGCTACCCTTCAATGGATTGCCGACTGGCACCAGGTCAATATATCCAATCCAGGGCATATCATCGGCAGTGGCATCAAAGACAGCTGTTTTATGCAGGATAAGCTGGAAAAGACGGTGAAAGAAATCCAGGGTGCACAGTGGGGAAAAGCTAACCTGCGCTTACGCAAAGGAACTATTTATATTTCTTCCAGGCCTTAAGTATCTCTATAGACCATCCTTTTAATCCATATCCATCAGGGCTCAACTGTCAATCATTAAACCTTCCGGGAACGGCCATCATTCCGCTCCGGGTACCATTTTATTTTTTAACGCTAACTATGGTATTTTATGAAGGTTTATTTGCTTGCTATCTCCTTATTTATTACAGACTATTGTTTTTCTCAGACTATGTACTTACATGGCAGTTTCGACGGGAAACAGCTTGTCGATTCAGTGGAAGCACAGACAAAACTTTGGGTCGTCTGCCCCCCAAATGAAATGTGGGCCATCCAGGCAATCAGACTGGACTTCAACAAAGCGCCGCTTGAGGCTGTGCTCCGAAAATTTACGACTGGGACTTTTCTTGAATTTAACATCGACAGGAAAGAGGGAAAAGTGTATATCACTAAAAAAGAAGGCGGCAGCCTTATCTATCGGCCGCTCGAAGGGATACTGATAGGAAACGGCGACATACTGCCGGGGGCGACCCTTTTATATGGTAGCCCGCCCCAGGAGATATTTACCGACAGCGGAGGTAAATTTCATATCAAACCCGATGGCAGGAGCCTGCAATTACATATCAGTTTCACCGGATTTGAGGATAAAGACACCCTGCTTACCAACGAGACTTTCCATGTCATTAAACTGATCCCCAAAGATAATCCGCTGCAGGTGGCCTCCGTCGATGGCCGTCGGCACAGACGTCTTCCTCCTATCCGGTATACCCGCAATGAGCCGCGGAGCACCCGGGAAAATGTCGTTGCCGGGGACATAGAAAAAGATGGTTCCGGCAATGTGCTGGAAAGCGTGCAGGGAAAAATGACAGGTGTATTTGTGCGGGTCAGTAGTGGCATACCACGAGCTTCCGAACTGGCGCAGATCCGTGGGCAAAACAGCATCCAGGAGAATAAAGGGCCATTGATCCTGAAAGATGGTGTTCCTGCCGCAGGGGTGGAGGCCTATCAAAGTCAACTGGGTACGGGATCGGCTGTGGGAACAACGGGCTTTGATATCCTGGACGGAATTGATCCTGCGGATATAGAGTCCATACAGGTATTGAAAGATGCGGAAGCCACCAGCCTCTATGGCAGCAGGGGCGCCAATGGAGTGATCCTGATCAAGCTCAAACATAACCATTCGGAGGAACTGACCATCCATGTCGATGGCTCCTTTGGCGGTGCCCGGGCATTGACCTATGATAAGCTGATGAATACCCGGCAATATTTTACGTTGCGGAAAGCGGCCTTATCCCTGGATAATATCCCCATCAATGCCCTTACCCTGCCGGAAGGATATTATTGGGATTCCACAAGCTATACAGATTACCGAAAGGCTGTTATCGGACACAGAAGCAGCCTGCAACAATACCACTGGGATATCAGCGGCGTTTTGCACCGGCTCCATTTTCTGCTCAGCAGCAATTACGGGCAATCATCCACTATCTTCCCTCCCCCCACCGGGGATCAGCATATCTCCTTCTATGGAGATTGTTCCTGGCAATCGCTTACAAAGAACTGGCAATGGGATTATTCCACGAGATATACCCATGAGGATCATGAATTACCCGGGCAGGACCCTACGGAAAATATGGTGATCGATCCGAATGCGCCTTTTCGTGATACCAGCTGGATGCCGGGCGGGCTGACACGCGTCAATATCCCGATGGCCCTGCAATACAGCTATTATGGTCATGTCATCGGCTGGTTCCATCATCTGAAAATGAGCTATCAGCTCCCCCGGATAAAAACCTTGACCATACATGGCAATTTCGGATATGACGGGGTGATCTCCCAGGAGAAGACCGTGGAACCCATCGAGTCCCAGGACCCCAGCTATGGACCTCCTGCAGCCAACAGCAGTCATAATTATAATAACTATATCAGTGCAGTGGGTGAGCTGACGGCACAATACAGCTGTATTATGCGCCGGGCCTCGTCCCTGGATATTGTTCTCGGATTGACCTGGCAGCAGGAGCAATATCGCTATGTGCTGACCCAGCGAAATGGTTTTCCCAATGATGCAGCAATGTATAGCGGTGGCCAGGCGCCTGACAGCAGTCACCAGGGTGATGACATGCTCTACCGGTATGGCGCTTTTTTTGGAAAGGCGACCTATACTTTTCATGACCGGTACCAGGTAAATTTTTCTACAAGATATGAAGGCAGCAGCAGGAGCGGTCCGCATACGGAGCCCAGCCTTTTCGGGAGCACGGGACTCAGCTGGACATTCAGCAAGGAAAACTATATCCGGAAAAATGTACCCTGGATGAGCACGGGCAGGATCTGGGGTAATCTTGCCATTACGGGTAATGACCTGCTTTCGGACTATACGTTCGGCACCACCTACCAGACTATCAATAATGTGGGGACTTACCAGGGCCGGCAGGTCCTGATCCCTGTACAGCTTAGTAACCAGGCGATCCGTTATGAAAAAAACTACCGCTCAGAAATTGGGATAGCACTGGGTTTCTTTAAAGATAAGCTGCAATTGTCCACCAACGCCTATCTTAACTGGACTTCTAATCAGCTGATGTATGAAAATCTTCCTGGCGCTGCCGGTATTCCCTATGTGCTGATCAACCAGCCCGCAGATGTGGAAAATAAAGGCATCGAGTTATGGGCGCAGGTGGACAAGATCTTTACCGGCTATTTTCAATGGACCTCTTCCTTGTCCCTGACCCTGCAAAAAAACGTATTGAAAAGGTTTCCCGGCCTGAGCAATACCATATTTGCCAATACACTGCAAGTTGGACAATCGCTCCATGTATTCAGGGGGCTGCATTACCGGGGCATCGATCCGCAGACAGGCGTTTACCAATTTACAGACCGTAACGGAGACAATAAGTACACTACCCAGGACTGGACAGCGGAAGGGGATCTCGATGTGAAGGCCTATGGCGGATGGCAGAATGATTTCCGGATCGGACGGGTGGAACTGGGGATCTTCCTGTTGGGGGTTGAGCAACACGGCTTGAGTGCTATCGCGCAGTATTATTCCCAGAATGCACCAGGGATGTACCAAATTTCAGGGCTGGGTAATGCACCGACGGATTTTCTTCATTACTGGAGTCATCCCGGTGACAGGGAACCTTTACAAAGACCGACGGCCTCGCCTTCCAGCGCTGCCGGAGCAGCGCTTTCCAACTATCTGATTAGCGATGCGACTATCACCAACGCTTCTTTTTTGCGATTAAAAAATGTATCGGTCTCCTGGAGCCTCCCTCCCCGATGGTCTGCGAAATACATCACAGAAAAGGTGGTATATATCAAAATGGAAAATCTTTTTACGCTGACCCCTTACCGGAATGCTGATCCGGAGACGATGAAGGTTTTTACCGCCCCATTATCGAGGAGTTTCATCCTCGGCATACGATTCACGCTTAAATAATCTCTATGAAAAAGTATACTGTATTTAATTTTTTGACCATCGCTGCATTCCTGCTATTGATGAGCCTGGCCCCTTGCTGTAAAAAGCTCATTGCCGTCCCCACTCCTGCCAGTCAAACGGACAACACAAAGGCCTTTTCAAATGACTCCATCGCTACGGATGTTATGCTGGGCGTTTATGGGAGCATCATGAACAGTCCCCGTGCCCTTTTAAACGGGGGGAGCAGCATTTTCGGAGGACTCAGCGCCGACGAACTTTTTCGGACTGTTCCTTCGGCGGATGAAGATGCTTTCTTCCAGTATGCCCTGACCTCCGTAAACACTTTGTGCAGCAGTCTCTATACCACGGCCTATAACTGGCTATACGATTGCAATAACCTGCTGGAAAACCTGGCTCAAAAAAATGGCGTTACGGACAGCACCCAAAAGCAATTGACGGGGGAGGCAAAGTTTCTCCGGGCATTGATCTATTTCCACCTGGTGAACGATTTTGGAGAGGTGCCACTGATCCTGGGTACCGACTACCAATCCAATTCCCTGGCGGCACGTAGTGCTTCCGACCTGGTGTATGAACAGATCATTGCCGACCTGACGGCAGCGCAAAACCTTTTATCCCCTGCATATGCGGGTACGAACCCGCTCTATGCCGAAGCACGTACACGACCTAACCAGGCGGCTGCCAGCGCCCTTTTGGCAAGAGTCTTTCTTTACAGGGGGCGATGGACGGAGGCCGAAACTGCGGCCAGCACCGTCATTAATAATACGGATTATGTCCTGGAGCGGGATCTCAATAGCGTATTTTTAGCCGATAGCCGGGAGACTATCTGGCAATTGCAGCCTATCCGCAACAACGCCTATACCACGGAAGGCAGCTTTTTTATTCCGGCTGGAGGCATAGGAGCAAGACCTACCTATGCCCTCCAAAACTGGCTTTTGGATGCCTTTGAGCCCAGCGATCTGCGCAAGAGCCATTGGGTCGGCACCTCGACGACCGGGAATAAATACAGCTATCCGTATAAATACAAGGCTGCGAATGCGAGTGTTCCCAACCCGGAATACAATATTGTGCTCCGGCTGGCCGAGCAATACCTGATCAGGGCCGAGGCCAGGGCCTGGCTGGGGGATAATACAGGCGCAATGGCCGACCTCAATGTCATCCGAAGTCGTGCAGGACTGGCTGCCGCACCTCTTGCCAGTGGTACTACATTGTTGAATACCATCTGGCATGAGCGGCAGGTGGAACTATTTGCCGAGTGGGGGCATCGCTGGCTGGACCTGAAGCGTACCGGGCAGGCGGACAGTGTCCTCCATGCAGAGAAGTCCGGCTGGACTACCCCGGCAGCCTTATATCCCCTTCCTTTTACGGAACTGACCCGGGACCCGAATCTGACGCAAAACGCCGGGTACTGATCGGCTAAAAATGTGCGTACAAATAAACCTGCGGAAAACCGGTATGTGGATACGTGTTTTGCTGATAGCCTTCAGCGACCAGGGTGCCTCCTGCCGAATTGGTGTCTACCGTGGTGCCGTAATAGATGGATAATTCCCATTCTTCGTCGCTGATGTCCTGCTGATCATTGTAGCTGTCATCCGAGGCGAAATACCAGTAATACAAGAAGGTGAAATGAGTAGCATGGGCGGCCTGGGTCTTGGACGCTGGAGTAGCGCTGCAAAATAATAACAGCAGCAGTAAGCCCGCCCATCTAATAGCATAATGTCGCATGGTTTATGGTTTAAAGTGAATAAATACAGGGTATTTATTCCATAAGGGGGATCTGCGACAAGCAAGGAGCTATCTAAATATAATCTTTATTCAGTCTATGTAGAAACTTTATAAGAGGTATCCGCTGATATTAAGTGGATACCCCATGAAATTGGTATATGGCTGGTATGATCCTGGTCCTGCTGATTGATTTACATGTGAAGTTGCGATTCATTAAAATAGATCCGGTTGAAAAATGGATCAATGACCATCACCTCCAGTGAATTGGCTGGCCATTCCGGTCTTTCCAATCCCGGTTTCATATACCGGTAATTTTTAGCCAATAGCTGTTGGTGATAAGCCTCCAGTCCTTCAAAACCTTCAATAGTGACTCTTGCTCCGGGCGCACATTCTCCATGGTGTTCGGAGAGGTCCAGCGCGATGCCCCGGATGGATACGCGCATATAAAAGGGGCAGTTCTCGGGGTAATATTCCCACTCTTTTGTGAATCCCAGCCAGTCCATATAGAATTCAATGGTTTTGGCATAGTCGAAGACCCGCATTACGGGAATGATCCTGGTCATACTGTTAA
>Ga0206922_1100_pt1 | contig 22142 bp, 14 predicted proteins | sample Alteio_BWOrgHeat_63_FD_152976 | JGI IMG/M metagenome (GOLD analysis project Ga0206922, IMG submission 152976) | Enriched cells from forest soil in Barre Woods Harvard Forest LTER site, Petersham, Massachusetts, United States -... | ecosystem: Environmental > Terrestrial > Soil > Temperate forest >... | reverse complement strand
CGGGTCTTTGTTCACATTCAGGTATTTTTTGCACCCTGTCCCCAGTATCCCGGCCGCGGCCAATATAATAAAAAGTGATTTTTTCATGGCTGTCTTGTTGTTAAGATTAAAAGCTAAGTTTCAGCGATACATTGAATGAACGGGAAGTAGGCGTGGAAAAAGCATAGACGCTCTGTACGCTATTGCCGCTCCCATAAGAGCTCACTTCAGGATCAGCGCCCGTAAAATGGGGACTATAGATCCATAGGTTCCTTCCCGATAGCAAGACCATGGCTGACTTGAAAGGGGTCCTGGTCAGGGCTGAAGGCTTAACATTATAGGACAAGGTCACATTGCGCAGCTTTATATAAGTGCCATCCTGGATAGACGACTCGAATTGCCGGCTCTGCCAGTAGGTCTGGGCATTCACAGCCACCGTATTGGCCTTGCCATCCACCTCGCTGATCCCCGGTATGACCAGCGGCCCACGATTCTGGGTCACCTTCGCCGTTCCATAAAAGAACGCCGCGCTCTCTACATCATTCTCTACATCACCCCCCTTCTTTATGTCAAAGAAAAAGGACAGGGCAAACTGTTTGTACCGAACTGTATTCTCCAGCCCGGCCAGCCAGTCGGGTGTAGCATTGCCTACAATACCCTGCTGATCATCCACCACCGGTAATCCGTTGGCGTCTATAAGCAGCTGGCCATTGGTTCGCTTATACCGGGTTCCGTAAAACACGTTATAAGGCTGCCCCACAATGATCCTCCCCAATTGTGTGATCCCCGGGTAAAGCGCCAGCACCTTATTATTGATCTTCGTAAAGTTTAAGGTAAGGTCCCAGCTAAAGTCCCTCAGCTTTACAGGCGTCGCACTCAGCAGCAGCTCCACTCCCTTGTTCTGGATGCTGGCCGTGTTCACGGTCGTACCACTATAACCCGTAGCATTGGAAATGCTTACCCCCGGTATAATACCATCATGTGACTTACGATAAAAATAAGACCCTTCAAAGCTGATCCTATCATGCAGAAAACGCAGCTCGAGACCGCCTTCATATTCATCCAGCCGCTCATTCCTGAGATTGGGATTACCCAATGTATTGCTCAGCAGAAAACCAGGCTGGTTCTCAAAAGGATAATTATACGTGCCTTCATTCGTCGTCCTCGCCGCCTGTATATAAGGCGTGCTCAGGGAATACGGCTGCACGCCATCGTTACCCACAGTCGCCGCAGAGAACCGCACCTTGCCAAAGCTCAGCGTATTCTTAATATCCCCCTTCAGCAATTCAGAAAATATAAAGCTGGCGGCAGCCGAACCATACGGATAAAAATCATGCTCCGTTGAAAGTACGGAGCTGCCATCATACCGGCCGGTCAATGACAGATTGAGCATACGGTTATATTCTATGTTCGCCTGGGCATAAAAACCAACTTTCCTTTGCAAGTAATGCCCTTCAGTAGAGGAAATGGACCCTCCGGCGGAAAGATTGTAAAAATCACTCACCGTAAGCCCATTGCCGGTAAGGTTGATCACCTGGGAATACTTGGAAAGTATGTTATTCCCCAGCAGAAGGTTTATATTAAATCGACCAAAGCTCTTTGTTCCGTTGATAATAAGATCATTGTTGAACTGACGGAAGGTCGTATTGTTATCCACCACTTTCCCGGGCAGACTGATCGCAGGCTGTGGGTTCTCATAATATTTATTCTGCTCCGTATAGATATCAGCGCCTATCCTTTCCGTAATGGTGAGCCAGGACGCCGGCGTAATATTCATCGTATACACCGGCAGGAACCGGTTCACCACCGCATTGTTCTTGATATTGCTCAGGTCCCATAACGGCGCATTCCTGGAACCCCTGTATAAACGCATGTTACCGGCAGAATCCAATACAGGATATGGATTCCACGATATAGGCTGTACCAGCACCACAAAAAGAGGTCCATTGCTGGCGCCTTCCGGTAACCGGTCCTGGGTAGAATTGCTATAGCCCAGCTGGAAGGTCGAATTTACCACCGGCCCCATCTTTGTATTGAATTTTGCAAAAAATGAATGCCGTTTAAAATCATTCCCCGGCATAATGCTTTGCTGATCATAATAGGAGTAGCTCACAAAATAGCTGGAAATGCCATTGCCCCCCGAAGCCGATACCGCAGAGTTGGTGGTGACCCCTGTACGGAAGAAATCATAGGGATCATAGGTCGGAGCAGGTTTCCCGTTGATCTTTAAAGTGTCCATCCGGGGACCCCATGAAGCGCTCGTCTTCACGGTATTTCCATCCGCAAAAACACCCCCATTACCCTGACCATAGGTCCATTGTCTTTCCGGCAAAAGCGGCTTCTCAAAAGACAGGTCCGATGACACCGTAAACAAAGGTTTTTTCTCAGCGCCCCCGCTTTTTGTCGTGATCAGCACCACACCCCTCGCACCCGACGATCCATATAAAGCCGTGGCAGCAGCGCCTTTCAGCACATTGATGCTCTCGATGGTAGCCGGATCGATATCAATGACACGGTTGACGCCCGAACCCGCAGCATTACCACCCCCATTCCCCGTCTCATCATTATTGATCGGAATACCGTCTACAACAAACAATGCCTGGTTATCCTGGGTAGGAGAACTATTACCTCTTATGACAATACGCGAAGAAGCGCCCGCCGTACCGGACGAGCTCTGCACCTGCACACCCGCAATCTTACCCGCCATCGCATTCACGAGGTTGGGCTCCCGCGTCTTTGCAATCTCCTCCCCGCTCAGCTGCTGGGTGCTATAGGTCAGGTTCCGCTTCTCCCGCTTTACCCCCAACGCCGTCACCACCACTTCATTAAGCGCAGCCGAAGCCTGCCCTAATGAGATCTCAATACGGTCGCTTCCGCCTACACGCACATCCCGGCTCGCATACCCCACACTCGATACAGTAATGACACTGTTATTACCCACCGCGATGGTAAAGCTGCCATCCTCCTTCGTGACGGCATACCGCTTTGTTTTTTTATCTGCTACAGTCGCCCCGGGAATGGCCTTTCCCAGCGAGTCAACCACCCTGCCGCTCAGTTGCCGTTGGGCAATGGCGGAAAAAGAAGACCCCAATATGCAGATGGCCAACAAAAGCTTGATCACAGTAGTTCCTGGTGTATATTTCATGGTTAAATAAATTAGCGTTATTTCCGAATGGTCCGGCACGCGAACATCCTGCCCGCCGTTTTCCCCTCCACACCCTGCACCCGCACCACCACCCTGGTCTTATCTTTTATCAGGTCCGCAGGAATAGGATATTCCACATCAAAGAATTTTCCCGACACACCGCCTTTCAATTCCTGCGTCCCCACTTTCACATCATCCACATAAATATCAAACACACGTTGTTTGTCATCCCCGATATACGTACACAGCAAAGCATTATTAACCCCCGGCTGTACTTTCATGTCAAATGAAAAGAACCCATTCTTACGCGCTTCCCGTCCCGTCCTGCCAAATGCATCACTGACATAAGAAAATTCACTGGCCTGCAAATGATGATCCCGCTCCGGCTGCATCTCACCCAGCCGCATAACATCGATGGTGCCGGCCTCCACCTCCTGCTGGTGTTTTTTCTCCGCCTCGTATTCCGCCTGTCGCGAAGCCCACTCTTCATTGGTAAAGAAGTCCCAGTATACTCCGTAGTAATTATCGATGTTGGTATAAAAAGGCGACAGGTCCACGTTAAAAGGCTTGCCCACTTCTTTCATATGGAACAGTAAAGGCTGTTGCGCATCCGCCACTGCCCAATGGGCCGCATTACGATCATCCGTCAATAACACCGGCGCCCCATAAACAGGATCAGGCATAGTATCTCCCAGATTACCCGCCAGCACAAGAGGACCATAGAGCATCGCTACCCGGTTCTTGTTATCCGGCATACTCTCCGTATAAAGGCTCATGGGAAAGTCAACGTCCACCACATCCCCCTTCCTCCATTTTCTGTTAATAACAACATACCCCCCGCTGTCCTTATCCGCCTTAAAAGGCTGCCGATTCACTTTCACCGAAGCCCCCTTCGTAGCCCACCAGGGCCAACGCACCCTCAACGCAAATGAAACAGGCGCAGCAACATCAAAAGCAAAATGGGTCTCACCCTTTTCGGGATAGCTCGTCCGCTGCGTCAGGGTCACCTTCCTCTCCCGCCAGTTCAGCACAGAAGGAATAAAAAGATTGATATAAAGGCTTCCATCCGCCCCCCTCGAAATAAATATCTTCCGTGTACTTGGCATGATCCTCCATCCCGCTGCCTACACAACAGGTAAAAGTGTTAAAGGAGTCAGAATACTGTTTCTTCCCACCCGTCCGCAATGGCTCGAAATAGAGCATCATCGCATCTTTCGGATTCTGGGACGCCAGCACATCATTGTATAAAGCACGCTCATAAAAATCCATCAGGCTCCCCAACGGCTCCTGGCAAAATAAATGCCCCGTCAGCTTGAGCATATTATAGGCGCAGCAGGTCTCGGTGGTATTATCGCTCAACGCATCATTTAGCTTATCAGGCGCACCCAGGTATTCGTAATTACCATCTCCCCCTGTTACATAGGTATGATCATGCACCATGATCTCCCAAAACCGCCGCGCGATCATCCCATCACCCGCAGCCGCCGTCAGCTCATACTGCCGCGCACTACCGATAGCCTTGGGGATATTCGTATTGGAATGTTTCCCCGCAATAGGATCCGCCTTCCCTTCCGCCAGCGGCTGCATAACAAAGTCATCATAGAACTTATAAGAAAGATGTAAATATTTCTCCTCCCCCGTGATCGCATAGATATTAGCCAGCACATCATTCATACCCCCGAACTCACAATGCAGCATCTTCAGCCGCTGTTCATCCGTCAACCCTCCCACAATATCCCCCGTCCAGTCCGCCATCCCCTTCACGATTTCCAACGCCTCCTTATTATCACAATATAAATACGCATCCACCAGCCCCGCCATCACCTTATGTACCGTATACCAGGGACTCCATCCGCCATTCAGATCGAACCCTCCTGACTTGATCTCACCCCGTTTCAACCGGTAAAAAATAGAGTCCTCATTCGGAATGGCGCCCACATAACCCGTCCCACGCGCTTTCTGACAAATAGCCAGCTGCCCGACAATATAATTCACCCGGTCCCTGAACCGCTCATCTCCGGATGACGCATACATCATGGAACAGGCAGACAGATAATGCCCCAGCGTATGACCCGACAGCCCTTCATGCTCCCATCCCCCATAGACACTGTCCTTCGGCTGTATACCGGCATTCTTAAAGAATCTGTTCAGCAGCCTGTCCGGACTCAACGACAGCAAATAGCCCCGCATCCATATCCATGGCATGTTTGAAAGGGCTCCCCTCCAGCAATCGTACATCCTTCAGGTTAAAGGCATACGCCTTCAATGGAATGACAGGCTTCACTTTCATGGCCTCATCCCGCTTTTCCGGAAGATAGGACTGGGCAAAAGAACCCGCCTGTATACCTATACTTCCCGCAACAAATAAGAACAAATATTTTGTCATAGGTTCATCCGTCTGCTAAGGCACCCTCCCTATCGTATTCAGCCGATACGTTACGGTATACGTGCCTTTTGTTACATAATATAAAATAGTCGCTACTGTATTTGCATTCTGGCCAATATCCGTATGAGTCCCGGATACCTGGTAATAGCAGATCCCGCCGCTCCAGCCAGAACCGTTGCTGATCACCGTTGAAGAATACGCAGGCATCTGCGGTATCCCCGCCGGGTATTGGTATTCAATCGTCGAATCCGTTTTTACCTCCGGGTAATAAGGACACCAGTCCTTGAACGTAGGCCTTCCGACACGGGCTATGACTTCCCCCGCGGCAGGGTTGAAAGGCGTTCCGTTCTTATCCACCCATTTATAAATTATCCTGGCAGGACCGTTGGGATCCCACTTAATGGTCAGGCCCATATCACCGGCGGATTGCGAATAGAAATTACCCGCGGCATCCGATGTCGTCCACGCCTGGTAAAAAATAGAGTCTATCGTGACCTGCGGCATGATGATAATATTGCACGCATTCTGAAGGGTCACCTGGCCCTTTACATTGGACACCTGCACATCGATAGTGTAGGTGCCGGTATCGACATACTGCGTGGCTTGCGTGAACTGTAGCCGCCCACCGATGGAATTGACACTGAAAGGAGCCACGGCGCTATCCTTCAGCTTGGCATTCAACATCGCCACCGTAGAGTCCTGGTAGGTCACCGCTTCCGTATAGACCAATATGGTATCTCTTTTCAAGAGCATACTGTCTGCGTTCTTGCCCAATGCATCCCGCACCGCCAGCAGCTTGACATGCAACGGACTCGTCGAGCCGTCCCCGATAATAGTGGAGCTCGTGGTGGTGACACCCTGTTGCACATAAAATGGGTTCTCCAGGTAGAAGATATTATCGCTGATATATCCCTGTTGAACCTTTTTACAGCCCGTCATGTATAGCAGCGCCGCCACACAAACAGCCGCAGATCGAATGATTTTATATTTGAGCATAGCTTGTTTTTTATGAATAAAGAGCTGGTTATAGATTCTGCAAGGTGGCATTGTTCGCCAGCACATGCAGGGTAGTACCGGACGACGTCTCGATCCCCGTTGTCTGACAGGAAAGATAGACATCCGTGGGATCATTGGCTGGCGCGCCCGGCGATCCATCCAATACCCCATTCACCTTGATGTATTGCAGAATGTAATAATTTTCCGCCAGTGTGCTGTTGGTCAGGGAAATGTACTCGGTAGCCGCCAGCTTCCTGACCCCGCAGGGAGCGCTGGCCCCCGCCCAGTTCGTATATGCTATACCAGCCGTGTTGGCCCCATCCAGCGTGATCGTCTCACCGAACATGTATTGCGTCACAAATTTGGAGCTCAGGCTGTCGTACAGCTCATCCAGGGTGGTAACACCGAGGGTATTCATCAGCGTATTCACCGCATAATCCGTAAAAGCAAAAAAAAGTCTTGGAATTGTTGACGGAATCCTTCAGGTTAAAATGATCGATGATCAGGATCGTCGTATCAAAATAATGATACGGCTGCTGTTTCAGGTAATCATAAGTCGTCAAAGAGGTCTTTGCATTGGCCAGACCACCATCGGTAAGATAGCTGGTCTTCTTGCAGGAGACCACGCCGGCTGCCAGCACTACCAGGAGTATCCAAATATATCTGTATTGTCTGTTGTTTAACATGGAAGATAATTTTTATGAATGTTCATGCACTGCACTTATTGCACCTTTCCTGCCCAGAAAGGCGTTTGCTTCAACTTCGAATTTGTAAGGAAAAGGGTCGGGTCCACCGGCCAGTAATTCTTTCCCGCAGCAAATTCATCCGTGCTGATAAAAGGAAATTGATCCGTGCCCGTATTCCTCACCTGCCTGGCCAGGTCATAAAAACGATGGCCTTCCAGGAATAGCTCCCTGCCCCCGCTCGGCCGTGATCGTATCCAGCAAAGCATGCCCTGTAATACCCGTCAGCGGCGTCGTAATGCCGGCCCGGGTCCTGATCGCATTGACCCACGTTAAAGCTCCACCGTAATCAGGTGCTGTTTTAGCCGCCAGCGCCTCCGCCTTCAGTAGCTCGATATCCGCCAGCCGGAATACAATGATATTGTTCACCGCCACCTGGTAAGCCGAATTACTATTGATGTTCAGGACATTGGAATACTTGGTACACTCGACTACAATAGCACTCCCGGTATTCAGCGAATCGAACAAGGTACTGTACCGCAGGTCATTCGTGTCACTGTACAATTTTTTTAAAAGTCCCGCATTCAGCCCCCAGGGCGGCTGCGTTTGATTGGTAATAGACACCAGCGGGTTAGCCAGCGTTACACCGGAAATGCTGCTGCCGACGATAATGCTCTCCGCCTGCTGGTCCTGCGCTATCTCAAAAATACCTTCCGTGGATTGGCCCTTATAAATAGTGTTCAGGCTTTTACCATCCACCAGCATATAACCTGCAGCGGCACTCATCACGGAATCACAAGCCATGCTGCAGCTGTCATACTTCCCCTCCCAGGCATACAGATGCGCCAGCAGCGCAAATACAGCACCTTTGTCCGCACGGACCACCCTGTCGGTGGAAGTTTGATCCTGCCAGTCCAGGTATTGCCTGGCAATGTTCAGGTCCGCCACACATTGGTTCAGCACCGTCTGCTGCGCCGTCCGGGGCAGGGGTGCCACGCTGGAGGCATCCGCGACATAATCGGTCACCAGCGGTACATCTCCCCAGACACGGGAGATATAGAAATAATTGAACGCCCGGGTAAAATAAGCCTCCCCCAGCAAATGGTTCTTCCTTGCCCGCTGAGCCACCGTATCATCTCCATTGAAGTCCGACAAAGGCATCTTGTTGATAAAGTACAGGCAACGGTTGCTCTGTGCAATGCCTGAATAAAAATTGGTATACAACCGCAGCTTCAACCGTACATCACCGGTATTGGCGGAAGGTATATGGATGCCCCAGTTCATGTTCATGACATCCGTAAAATTATAATCGTTGCCGTTGATGCTGCCGATCTCATCCGAGGGCAGATCTCCATAAGCATAATACGTAATGGACGCATTGAACGCGCTCCGGATCAGCGAATAACAGGCCGCCACCGATGCATTCGCATCCCCGTCCGACTGCCAGGTCGTCTGGTCGGAAGCCGTACTGTACGGCTGTTGATCCAGGAACTTTTTACAGGAGGTCAACACCATCGTCCCTGTCAGAAAATATAATATCAATATCTTTTTCATGTAGCTGACTTTAGATTTTTTGAGTAAGACAATTAGAATTCCGTACGTATCCCGAATGTGAACTTCAACGACGAAGGATACACCACATTGGCCGACCCCGTTGTAGGATCCACCAGTTCAGGGTCCGGCACTATCTTACTCGCCTTCCACATCCATAAGTTTTCCGCCATGCCGTATATATTAATAAATCTCATCCCCAGTTTGCTCACCCATGTCTGCGGCAGGTTATAGGACAAGGTCACCTGCTTCACCTTCAGAAAATTCCCGTTCTCCACAAAATAGGAGCTCGCAATATCCCAGGGATCCTGGGTCGTACCCGAAGGATACACAAGCCGCGGGAAACGGGTCTGGTCCCCGGGCTTCTGCCAGAATTGTCCTAACAGGCTGCCAAGGGAGGACGGACCGGAAACAACCCCCCATTGCGTATAGCTGGAATACGGACCGCTCGAACCATTCAACGCATCGGACAGGTAACCGTTGAAGATCTTCCTCCCCAGCACATAAGAACAGAAAATATTCAGGCTAAACCCCTTGTAGGAAAAGGTATTCCCAAAGCCACCCGTCACCTTCGGATTGGGATTGCCGTCAATCACCTTGTCATCATAATCGATATTGTAATCCCCGTTCTGGTCCACATACCGCGCATCCCCGGCCCCCAGCGTCGCTCCCTGGAAGGTCATTTTCTTACCGGTGATCGGATCCGTGGGCACAGCCGCATCGGTGGCATACACGCCATTTATCTGCCATACCTTGTAGTTGAACAGCGGTTGCCCCACCGTTAACGTCTGCTGGAACCAAGGATAGCCGAACAGGAAATCCTGGTTGCCATTCGGCAGCTTTGTTACAAAATTCTTGTTGAAGGAAATATTAAAGGACATATTCCACTGGAAAGGCGAAGCCGGCCCCAGGTTCCTGGAAAATAATCCTATTTCCAAACCCTGGTTACGTATATCCGCATAGTTGCCCGCATAAAACTCGTAGCCTGTCGTCACCTGCGCAGGAACATTATAGAAGTATTTGTCCTTCGCATCCTTCTGGTACACGTCCACCGTCAGGTTGATCCGGTTGTTGAAGAATTCCATATCCGTTCCCAGATCCACCTGCGGAAATTTCTCCCACCGTACACTCGGGCTGGAATTGACCCCGTAATTATAGATCCCGTCCCCATAAGGAAAAGGAGAGATCACCGCCGTACCATTATAGGTGGACGGCGTACCGGACAGGTAGGCCGATGTGCCGCTGCTTAACGATCCTGTCGTACCGCCATTAAAGCTGGCGTCATTATACAGCTGCTGGTACTTCGCATAAAAGCTGCCCGGGTCATTCCCCGTGATCCCATAGCTGCCCCTGAGCTTGAAGAAACTCACCACTCCCTTATATGGTTGAAAGAACTTCTCATCCGAGACAATCCAACCCAGTGATACCGAAGGAAATGTCCCCCAACGATAGCTGGAGCTGTAAATAGAGCTGGCATCTCTTCTGAAAGCGATCATCGCCAGGTACTTGTTATCAAAATCATAAGACAGCCGGCTATAATAGGACACGGTCGTCTTCTCATCCTTCGAAGTGGTCACATACAAATTGGAACCGGAAGGAACCGTTTGCAAAGTCGTAATTCCACTCACATTGATCCCGGCCGCGGATGCATACGTATAATAATTCTTAAAATCATAGGCCGACGTCCCCGCCACCAATACAAAATGATGCAGGTCCTTCACTGTCTTATGAAAGGTGAGGTAATTCTCAAACGTCCAGGAAGGATTCGAAGTATTGACATCATAAGCCGTACTCAGTGTACCGTTCAATGCCGAAGGCGTAAAATAATCCCAACGGTCGATATAATTATTGGCAGAATAGGTGCTGTTGAACGTCAACGCATGTGAAATGGTATCCACCAATCCGATGGAACCATTGAAAGAAAATATCTTGTCGTCATCAAAAGGATTGGACTGGCCCTTGTACAAAGCCAGCTGCGCCGGACTGAGATAGACCAGCGAGGAAGGGAAGGTCCAGGAGCTGAACAACGTCCCGGATGAACCACCGGTGCCATGCCTCCTTTTCTCAGAGCTCATCAGCAGGTCCGTATTGATGCTCACATGATTCAGGGGATTCAGGGTCAAGGCCAGGTGCGGCGCCATCCGGTCGATGCCAAAACCATTCAGCAAACCCTGCTCATTATAGTGGTTTAGAGACAGCCGGTAATTGGAATTTCCCATGTATCCGGCAACCCCCACATCTTCATTATTTACCAAAGCGCCATTCCCCCTGATCATCAACCCCTGCCAGTTTATATCCTGGTTGAATGCCGGGTTCAGGCTGTCCGTCAACGCCTGCGGCAAGGTCGCCGAAGCAATGCTGGAATAGGGCAGCTCACTCTGCAGCATGGCCAGTTTCATCGCTCTTTCCGCATTCCCGGTATACACCGCCCTGAAATTGGGATGGGTCGTTACCCCCGCGTAGGCGGAAGCAGTCACCTGCGGCTTACCCCGCCTGGCCCGCTTGGTCTTGACAATGATCACGCCGTTCCCCGCATGGGCCCCGTAGATCGCAGCGGCGGAAGCATCCTTCAGTATATCGATGGATTCGATATCATTAGGGTTAATAAGGCTCAGGGGATTCGTGGAGGTAGCAGCACCGGAGACAGCATTATAGGAAGTATAGGCCGGTGTGATGGAGTTGACATCATAGATGACGCCATCGATGACGTATAAGGGACCGCTATTACCTCCATTCGCATTGCCGTAATCCACATTGGTGGCGCCCCTGATGACGATGGCAACCTTGGCGCCCAGCTCACCCGTGCTGGATAGCACGCTGACACCCGCCGCACGCCCCTGCAACATCTGGTCAAAACTGGCCTCGGGGATATCCTGGATATCCTTGCCGCTCACTGTGGCGACTGAAGCCGTAAGGTTACGACGCCGCTGGGTCTGGTACCCTATCACCACCGCCTCATTGTCATTCGTCATGCTTTTCTTCAGTGTGACATTCAACAGCGATCCTGTCACCTTCAATACCTGGTTGTCCAGGCCGACATAACTAATGACGATCTGATTGGACTTGCCCTTTAAAACCAGTGTGAATTTTCCATCCGCGTCCGTCATGGTGGCATTGTTGGAACGATCCTTCTCGGTGACACTCGCACCCTGCAAGACCTCGCCCCTTTCATCTTTAACCACCCCACGGACAGTAGTTGGAGTTTGTGCACTTAGGTTATGCAACAACGTTACCAACATACAAGCCAGCAGGAATAAGCTTTTTGTACATCGTCTCATAGCATCAATGTTTGTTTGGTTTTGGTTGAACTGGCTGGAGTTTCCAGCTTATTAAAAATAAAAACACCCTACCCGTGGAGATTCACCAATATTATCATTCAATTGACGGATATTAACAGAAAAGGTCCGGATGCTAATTGCCCTTCAGCCGGATAACGTTAATGGAGTAAGGTTTTACTAAGATCGAAAGATCATCCCCGCCGACGGGCTGTAATGGGGCAGAACGCGGTATGTATTGCATAGGTCGGTCAAAAGAATTTTCATCGGTCAAAGCCGGCGCCGTCAACGTGGTCATCATCCCCCTCAGACTGTCCACCCCCGTATGCGACAGGCTCACCTCCAGGAGCATCTCCCTGTCATACGCATTCACCACCTTCAGGATCACATCCCCCGACCGCGCTTCTTTCCCCGCAATGGCAAATAATTTGTCCGGCTCCGTATAGCTCATTAACAATGCCCCGTCCAGGTAGCATTTCACCGTATCGATCCCCACTTCGAGGGTAATATCATACCAGCGCCCGGACGCAATGGTATCTTTTAGCGGTGTTGTCCCCGAAATATTGCTCACATCGTACCCATTGCTCACTTTTTCAAATACCCCCACTTTGTTCACCCACGCACCGATATGGGCACGATAAAACGTATTGCTGTCCTTCACGGCAAAAGGAATGATAAAAGCATTGTACCCACCCAGCTTCCGCGCCTTCATATGTAACGTATAGGTGGAAAAGCTTTTCCCACGCAGCATGGCAAACTGCTGCGCACCCGTTGCAGTCTGCGCCAGCGCACTGTCTTTCTCCTCCCACCGGCCCCGCACCAACCCCCACTCCGGCAGCCGGTTGAGAAAATCACTCCTGTATACCACGGAGTCGCCCGACATAACAGTTATATCTTTATACTCCGTCTTCGTATCCCAGGTAGCCAGGCCAATGCCACCCACAAAAGCAGGCGGTGGCTCAGCAGCCCGTTTCACTTTCACATCCGTCAAAAGATTCACATCGGCCCTGTTCTCATTCATCATTTTAATGGCGTAATAAGAAATACGCGCAAAGCTGCGCCCCGCATCAAAGTTGATGAGGTTCACCGGCCAGTCAATATCATGCACATTCACCAGCAAAGGCGCATAGCTGCTCATTTTTACCAGGTCGCCGTTTTTCTCCATCCCCATGATATAAACAGCATCGCTCAGCGAGGCTTCCATATCCCCGGCGCCTACACCGCCATTGGTGGCATATTCTCCTACATACATATCCCATCTGCCCCGCCTGTATTTGTCAAAATGATCAAAATGGGCCATGGCCCACCCCGCCGCTTTATACGCGTGCTCATCCGCATAATCCACCTGCTTCATCCCCCTCAGCGTATATTCATTCACATCCCCGATCCCCATGCTCGCCATCATCTTTATCTGTGGATACTTCTCCCTGATCGCCGCATAAAAAACATTATACCGCTTTGCATAACGCGGACCGCTTTGCTCATTGCCTATCTCCACATATTGCAAGGGAAAAGGCAAAGGATGCCCCGCAGCCGCCCGCACCTTCCCCCACTTGCTGTCCACAGGCCCAATGGCATATTCTATCGCGTCCAGCGCATTCTGCACATAAGGCTGAAGGCTGTCATCGGTTATAAAAGTGCCGCTGCGAAAGTCACAGGAAACCCCCGCATTAAAAACATACAAGGCCGCAGCTCCCACGTCCTCACAATACTGCAGATACTCATGATAGCCAAAGCCATTGCTCGTCCAATACCCCCAGGGGCCATAAGTACCCACCCGCGATTCCACAGGACCAATGGTCTGTTTCCAGTCCGGCGCGCTTTGTATACAGATCCCCTCCACAAAACATCCCCCGGGCCACCGGATAAAAGCGGGTTTCAGATCCGCTATGTACTGCGCCAGGTCCTGCCGTAATCCATTGGACCGGCCTTTAAAAGTATTGACAGGAAAAAGGGACACAAAGTCCAGCCATAATTTCCCCGGTCTGTTAAACGCCAGCACAAGTTTCGCCTGCCGGTCACTCTTTAAAGCAGTAAGTCTTGTCCTGTACTCCTTCCATCCTTGACCACCCACCGGCTTAAATACATAAGTCGCCAGCACACTCCCATCCGCACCCTGCAAAAAAGCCGTCACATTCCCCTTATATCCCGGATCACGTAAATAAAATTTCAGATCATACGCCGCTCCCGCTACGATATTCATCCCCCAAAAACCTTCATTGATCACTTCCGCCCGGTCCCCGTCATCCGCATAGCTGATCTCCACCTGCATGGAATGCGGCGTAGCGTTATTCAAAGGTTGAACAGCCGTACGCGAAACAGCCAAAGCCGCCTTGCCCACACCCATAGATCTCCACGCCGGCAGATCACCCAAAGCAGGCCATTCCATCTTCCAGTCGCTGACCCCATCGTCCGGCATGGAAAAATGCGGCGTACGCGGAGGCACGATAAACCCATCCTGTAATGTCATACCTGGCGGGATATTGGCATCCTCAAAACCCCGGTTCTGGACCATCTCCGCATAAAGCCCCCCCTCCCCCGCATGGCTGATCTCTTCAAAGAACACACCGTGCAAGGTCGTAGAAACAGTGTTACCCGTCTTCGCCGCATCGATGGTGATCGTCGCGCCCTCCTGCGCAAAAAGCACAGTACAAAAACACAAAACCAACAGCGTAAAAGAATATCTTATCATTGTACGATCCATTCATGTATACCGGAAGCATCATTTTTTGGTAACCGCACCACCATCCTCAACGCCGTTGTGTTCACTGGCTCAAACTCCACCGTATCATACTTGTCTTTTGCGATCTCATAAGGCGTGGTAGCCTTCACCGGCACCCACTCCCCGTCTTTTTTATAGAGTAGTTCCCAGGAGGCCGGCAGATCACAGCCACCCCAGGGCTTGTCATCATACCAGTATACTTTACTGGATGAGATAGTATAGGGTTTGTCAAAGTCATATTGCACCCACTCCGTCGTATCCTTCATCGGCCACCAATGCAGATAGTTCGTGCTCTGGTCCTTGCTGTCCTGGGGATCATACTGGTCGTTCAATGCTTTCAACATCAGCTTGCTCCTTATAGACCCCGAAACCCGGGCCTTTGATGCAATCGTCGGCTCTGGCTTCGGCTTCGCCGCATCCGCCTTATAAGGCACCCACACTTCCATCTCACCGCTGCCCCGGTTATTCCAGCTGTAATAAGGGATGGCCGTCAACGTCTCCTCTTTCTTCGGCTCAGCAGGATCCTTCGTCGCAAGATAACCCCTGGTCACCAGCTCCGTGATCCCGTTCAGCTTCTCAGGTTTATACACCGCCTGCACAGCCGCCGTCGTATCCACGACAATGCTCTGCACCGTGCTGTCCCCTTGGTCTATCCCTTCCAGGCAATAAACAATAGGCCCCCGCTGAAAGGCCAGCCTGTCCTTATCCGCCTTCACCTGCCCATTCGCCTTTATTTCCTCCACCTTCATGGGAAGATCAATGGTCACTTTATCACCCTTCTTCCAGCTCCGCTTCACCACAGCATACCCCTTCTCCAGCACATATTCCACCGGTTGCCCATTCACAAATACAGGCACCCGGTCCAGCTCGCTGCTGACAAAGGAATAGAGGTCCCCCGGCACAGGTTTATCCTTCGCCCACCCGGGGATCCGCACCCGCAACGCAAACACGCTTTTCACCACGGGGTCCACTGTTATAGTCACCTTACCCTGCCAGGGATAATCAGTCTGCTGCACCAGCGTCACTTTCGTGGAAGGCAGCTTGATAACAGCGCTATCGCTTACAAATAAGTTCACATAGATGCCTTTTGTATCCTGCGCATAGATATACCCCGGCATAGAAGGAAGGAACCGCGTCATATTCGTTATACAGCAGGCACAGCTAAACCAGGCGCTACGCTGATGCTGCCCCACAGAAGCCAGCGGGTTCGGATAAAAGAAACGGTTCCCGCTCAGCGATATCCCACTCAGCAACCCATTGTATAAGGTACGCTCCAGCACATCAAAATACTTCGCATCCCCATGCAACAGGAACATCCGCAGGTTCCAGTAGACATTCCCAATGGCCGCACAGGTCTCGGCATAAGCGCTCATATTGGGCAGCTCATAGTCCGCGCCAAATGCCTCGCCGCTACCCGTGGCGCCAATACCACCCGTGATATATAATTTCTTGTCTACTGCATTTTCCCAGATGGCGTCTATCGCATGAAGATACCCTTCGTCACCCGTCAGCGCCGCCACATCCGCCATCCCCGTATACATATAGGTCGCCCGGACGGCATGTCCTTCCGCCTCGGTCTGATCTATCACTTTTTTATTCGCCTGGTTATACGCATCCCCCTTCGGTCCCCGCACATCCAAAAAGAACTTGGCCAGATCCAGGTATTCCTTTTTTCCCGTAACACGATACAACCGCACCAGCCCCAGCTCAACTATCTGGTGCCCCGGATACTCTTCTAATTTCCCGGGACCAAACACCTTCACCAGCAGGTCCGCATTCCGGATCGCGATGTTTAAATAGGTCCGCTTCCCCGTAGCCTGGTAATGCGCTACAGCCGACTCATATAAATGACCGCTGTTGTACAGCTCATGGCTCAGGATCTCTTCCTTCTCCCACCGCTTGCTCCCTATCCACTCATGAGGCTTCGCTACATGCGCCGACCGGAAAGTATAGAGATAGCCATCCGGCTCCTGCGCAGCGCCAATGATACTGATCAGCGTATCCATCTCCCGGTCCAGCTGTGGATCATACTTTTCCTGCAGGCTATAGGAGGCTCCTTCCAATAGTTTATATAAGTCCGTGTCGTCAAACGGGAAGTCACTGAGCTTACGTCCCGTCTGCTTACCCGCCGCCAGCAGAAAATTATTGATCCGCCCCTCCTCTCTGCACTTACGGAGAATATACGGGATCGTCACCCGCGCATTCGTTTCCAGTCTCGGCCGCCAGAATTCATCCGTCAGATGCACATGCGTAAATGCCACCGGCTGGATGGGATAATCCGTAGCAGCAGGCAGCTGCGCCATGACAGGCACACCCGTCACCAGCAACAAGCTCGCCTGTATCAGTTTTTTAACATTCATACCACTTATTTTAAATTATTTTAAAACTACTTCCTCCCGCACCTGCTTACCCCTCCACATAAACCAATAGATCGGGATCCCCAATAGCACGATCCCCAGCCCCGGAAAAGTAAACTTCGGCTTATACACCAGCAGCGACACACAAATAGCGCTGGCAGCAAGAATATACAACAGCGGTAATACGGGGTAACCAAAAGCCTTGTACGGCCGGTGAATATCAGGACGCCTGCGCCGCAATACAAAGATCCCGGCCACCGTAAGGATATAAAAGATCAACACCGTAAAAATGACATAGTCCAGCAGCTCATTATACCTCCCGCTCAGACAAAGCACAGAGGCCCACAAACATTGTATCCACAAACCCCTCGATGGAACATCATTCCTGTTCAGCTGCCCGGCCTGCGGGAAAAAAAGACCATCCTTCGCCATGGTATAATAGACACGGGCCCCCGATAAGATAAGCCCGTTATTACACCCGAAAGTCGATATCATTAACAAAACAGCCAGTATTTTAGTTCCGTTGCCCCCAAAGATCAGCTTGGCCGCTTCCACTCCTACCCGGTCATTCTCCGCATGCGCGATACCCTGTAAGGGCAGCACCGACAGGTACATAAAGTTCGTGGCCGTATAAATCAGCGTGACGATCAAAGTCCCCAGGAAAAGGCTCAGCCCGATATTCCGTTTCGGATTACGGATCTCTCCGGCGATAAACGTCACATTGTTCCAGCTGTCACTGCTAAAAAGACTACCCACCATCGAGCCTGCTATCGCCCCCATCACCGCCATCCCCGTATAAGGGACCAGGAGCTTCCCATCCATTTTTCCAAGCGTGAACCCCGTACTCCAGTTGGCCTTCCAGACAGCCTTATTCGCTGCCATAAATCCAAAGATGATCAGCCCGAACAACGCAGCCAGCTTTACCAGCGTGAACAGGGTCTGGATGTACTTCCCCTCCTTAACCCCCTTCGTGTTGACATAGCTGAGAAAAACAACCAATAAAATAGACGTCAGCTGCGCAGCCGAGATCTTTATGATCCTCAGGTCTGCAATGATATGCGTCTCGCTTAAGGAAGGGAAAATATACGCTGCAAATTTGCTGAACGCCACACCTACCGCGGCAATAGAGCCCGTTTGTACCACCGCGAAAAAGCTCCATCCGAAAAGAAAACCCACCAAAGGATTATAGGCTTCTTTCAGATAGACGTACTGGCCACCCGCCCGGGGAAACATACCACTCAGCTCCCCATAGCTCAACGCAGCTATCAGCGTTAGCAATCCCGTCAGCAGCCATATGATGATCATCCAGCCCGCAGAGCCTACCGTCCGCGTAATATCCGCGCTTACGATGAAAATACCCGATCCAATCATAGACCCGGCCACGACCATCGTCGCATCCAGCAGCCCAAATGATTGTCTGAATTGATGTTGAGCAGTTTGATTATTTTCCATTTATTATTTTGCGTGCCGTAAGCGTTATCAGCTGCACCCCGTGCGGCGCCAGCAATGTCTCATAATCAGGTTTCATCACCCCCAGCTCCTTTTGCCGCCACACATCCCTCACCCGCCACCCTTCGCGCTCCTCCGCATCTTCCTTCAGCTTCTCCTCTTTCTTCCATTCACCACCTAACCCCAGCTCCCCCCAATTCACGCGCACACGTCTATACGCCGTCCCCATATTAAAAATGCCCACGGCCCTGCTCCCATCAGCCAGCTCCTTTACCCACACCTGGCTGCTGTCCCTGTCTGCAACCCGCTGCGCCTGTCGGCCTAGCACATCCTGGTCAATGGCCAGCACTTCCGCATTGGTCAACAGGTTCAATGTAAAGGCATCCAGCTTACTAAGATCACAGCCGATAAGCAAGGGCGCCGATAAAAGACACCAAAGGCTTACATGCGTATATTGTTCATCCGGCGTCAGCCGCGACGGATGGAGGTTCTCCCCCCAGCCCACCTGCCCGACGATCATCATATCCGGATCATTCCAATGCCCCGGTCCCGCAAAGGGATACAAGGGATCTTGCCCAAATCCAATGCGGCTAAAGTTTCTCCAGGTGTCCTCAATATCTTCCGTCGTACGCCAGCTCTGTCCATTCACCAGCCTTCCCCATTTCCAGACATCCTTCATCCCATACTGGCAGAGGCTATATACAATGTCCCTCTTCTCCATGGACAAGGCCTCGCTCATCACCGCATAGGGTTTGATATACGCCGCTAAAGAGGTGTCATTTCCCGCTATCCCGTCATAGCTGCACCAGTCATATTTTAAGTAGTCGATCCCCCAGGATGCATAAGCAGCGGCGTCTTTTGCCTCGTTGCGATAGGAACCTAAAAAACCGCCACAGGTCTTCGGCCCCGGTGAAGAATAAATACCAAATTTTAACCCATGCCCATGCAGCCAGTCCCCCAGCCCCTTCATATCCGCAAATTTTTCATTGGGCACCACACTGCTGTCAGCCGCACGATGAGGAGACTCCCATCCATCATCGATATTGATATAGGTCCACCCATAATCTATCAATCCCTTATCTATCAGGGCCTGCGCCGATTGTCGAACTTTTTCGGCGCTCACACTAAGCCCCCAGCAATTCCAGCTGTTCCACCCCATCGGCGGCGTCAATGCCAGCTCTCCTCCCACCCTGATCACCAGCTTCTGCCTGGCCACACCCAATGCATTGCGCACAATAACACTTACTTTGTGATCGCCGACATCGGTAACCACCCCGCTGATGATCCCCGTAGCCCCATCTACCGCCAGCCCCGCCGGCAAACCCGTAACACTATATAACAGAGGCTTCCTGCCCGTAGCTGCTATTTTAAAAAGAAAAGCCGATCCCGGATGCGTCCCCATCATCGCCGCACTATTGATCCGGGGCAATAATGACGGACGCGGCGTAAGGATATAAGGCAGTGTCATCCGCCCGGAGACCTGCATCCCTATCGAAGCCCCCTGCTTACCCTTCGCAATCCGCATCCCCGTCCCCTCCAAAAAAGCATACGACAATTCAATACCACTCCGGTTCGGCACAGCCCATGCATATCTCCGCTCCCCAAAGGCATCTATTTTTACTTCCATCGTTTTATCCACCAGGTCCTTTCCCGCAGCAGCATCCCTGATCCTGATACTAAGCCTCCCCGTGACAGCTACATTAAACCGATTCCCGATGCTCAACGGCGCCACCGCCTCCGCACCATTATATTGGATGCTATCCTGCACCACCCCTATCTGTAACCCATCCGTCCGCTCCAGCATATCCACATAAGGCACACCCATAAAAATACCACCGGTTCCCCCGCCATCATACACCCGCACCGCAATAACATTGTCCGCATCCCAATGGATCAACGGGCTGTTACCAGCAACATGATACTCCCGCACAGCCGGCCACTTACTGACATATCCGCCCGCATCGGAAGGAAAAGCCCCCGTCTTGCCAATACGAACCCCATTTAAAAAAGTCTCATCCACATCATTTACATGCGCGAGGCAGATCCGAAGACTGTCTTTCCAAAACGCATGTTCCCGCAACACAGCAGGAATGACCACATGGATCCGATACCATGCATAGCCATGATGATCCGGGAAGCCCTGTTCCTGCCATACGACACCGACATGGGACATTCTCCACAAACCATCATCATACCCGCCACCCGCATACACGCCGCTGTCACCCGTGATAAAACGCCCCTCCGTCATAAAAACAGCATCCTTATGCTGTGCAAACGAACAGCGCCAGGCAAAAAAGCCCATCAATATCAAAAGCAGTTGTCTGGTCATAAAAAATTATAATACCTGGAAACCGTATGCATACGGGTCATCATCCGGGTCTATCGAGATGGTATTGTGTCCATAGATCCTCGCCCATCCTTCTATCCCCGGGCGAATGGCCGGCTTACCGCCCACCGTCAATTCCGCCTCTATCGTTCCGATAAATTTGCTTCCTATGATGCTCTCATGTATAAACAGATCCCCTTTCTTCAATTTCCCTTTCGCATACCATTGCGCCATACGCGCCGAAGTCCCCGTACCGCATGGGCTGCGGTCGATGGCCTTATCCCCGTAAAATACAGCGTTACGGGCCGTAGAGCTGCTGTCTATCACCGCCCCCGTCCACAGGATATGGGAACAGCCATTGATCGTCGGATCATCCGGATGCACAAAAGAATGTGCTGCATTGATCCGCTCCCGTAACACACGCGCCCACGCTATAAGCTTATCCGCCGGGTAATGTTCCAATCCTGAAAAATGTTCCTGTACATCGACGATGGCGTAGAAATTACCTCCATATGATACATCCACCCTCAACGCACCCAGCTCAGGACATTCCACTTCCAACCCTTCCGCCGCAAGGAATGCAGGCACATTCGTCAGTTTCACCGACTTCACTTTCTTCCCCTCCTGTTTATAGCTCACCATCACCAGCCCCGCCGGCGCCTCCATCCGTACTACTCCCGGCTGCTTGGGCACGATCAGCCCTTTCTCGATAGCTATCGTGATCGTCCCGATCGTACCATGCCCACACATAGGCAGACAACCGCTTGTCTCGATAAACAATACCGCTACATCATTCGCCGGGTCATGCGGCGGATAAAGGATACTGCCGCTCATCATGTCATGACCCCTCGGCTCAAACATAAGCCCCTTCCTTATCCAGTCATATTCTTTTAAAAAATGCTGCCGCTTCTCGCTCATCGTATTACCCACCAATACAGGACCTCCATCCGCCACCAGCCGGACAGGATTACCACAGGTATGAGCATCTATACAGTTAAATATTGTATTCATTGTATGGCTTCCCTTGTATAAAGATTATTCACCAGCCGCATGATCCCCAAAGGATTGCTGTTCTTTAAGGCATCCGGCAACATCCCATCCGTAAAATTCTGCAAGCACACAGGCCGTACCCAACGTTTAATGGCGGTAGTCCCGACAGAAGTAAAACGCGCATCCGTAGTAGCTGGGTAAGGACCTCCATGAACCATGCTGGCATTCACTTCCACCCCGGTAGGCGGCATGTTTAAAATGATCCTTCCGGCCAGGTTATGCT
>Ga0206922_1099_pt1 | contig 22816 bp, 24 predicted proteins | sample Alteio_BWOrgHeat_63_FD_152976 | JGI IMG/M metagenome (GOLD analysis project Ga0206922, IMG submission 152976) | Enriched cells from forest soil in Barre Woods Harvard Forest LTER site, Petersham, Massachusetts, United States -... | ecosystem: Environmental > Terrestrial > Soil > Temperate forest >... | reverse complement strand
CGTATAATACAATATTTTAAATCGAACCCCAAAGCCGGCCCCATACAATTTATCTTAATAACACTGTATGGCTATTTCAGTAAAATTTATTCCATTTTTGGGATGGAAAGCAAAGGGGAAAGCACTTTTCTCAGTGTGTTCCGCAACCCATTTGCAGCAAAGGCAGCAATGCAGGCAATGAATACTTACGGTTATGCCGGTGTTGAAAAAATTATTTTATTACTGCACCATTACAATTTAAGAAGCGTTGGTATAGAAGACAACGGAACTGAAGATGCCGATTTAATGAAAGAGTTGGTAGTAAAGATAATGGAGCCAATTTAAACCCTGCTAAGCCCCCTCTGCCCATTTGTCTAAATTTATTTTAGCAAACCTGTAACCTTTTGTACATAAAGTAAGTAGAGTATAAGGATGGCCTGAACTCATAAACTGAACTTATGTTACAAAACTTTTTCAAATCAACGTTCCGCAATCTGTGGAAAAACAAAACATACAGCTTCCTTAATATTTTCGGGCTGGCTGTAGGTATTGCCTGTGCCGCACTTATTTTTTTGTGGGTGGAAGATGAAATGAGTTACGACAGCGCGAACGTAAAAAAAGACAGGCTGTATGCGTTGCTTACCAATGAAAGTTACGGTGGGCGCATATTTACCAACTGGTCATCGCTTCGCATTATGGGGGCGTCCATTCAAAAAGAAATACCGGGTGTGGTTAATACCTGTCGCATTTCTGATGAATCTAAAAATGCGCTTTTTAATATAGACGGTAAGGCCTTATACGCCCAGGGCAAATATACAGACCCGTCGCTGTTCAGCATGTTTACGCTGCCCTTTATGCAGGGCAACGCAAAGGAGGTTTTTAGCCAGTTGTATTCAATAGTTGTTACTGAAAAGGCAGCAAAGAAATTTTTTGGCAGTGATAAAAACATCATTGGCAAAACAATACGGATGGATAACACCCGCGACTATGTAGTTACAGGTGTTTTGCAAGATCTTCCCGAAAACTCCAGCCTTCAATTTGAGTGGCTGGCACCTTACGGGGTAACCATTGCTGAAGAAAGGGCCACAGGCAACGTTGACGATGTGGTTAAATGGCAGGGTTATGGCCCTTTTACTTATGTTGAACTGAGTTCACCCGCAAAACTGTTATCTGTTAACCGGCAATTATATAATTATATCCACCATAAAAACGCAGGCGAGTTAGTTCATTCATTCTTATTTCCTATGAGCAATTGGCGCCTGTACAACGAATTTGCCAATGGCAAACAAACAGGAGGCGGCGGTATTGAACAGGTTCGTATGCTTTCCGTTATCGCATGGATCATCCTGTTTATCGCATGTATTAATTTTATGAACCTTTCTACTGCGCGCAGCGAAAAACGTGCAAGAGAGGTAGGCGTTAGAAAAGTATTGGGCTCAGGCAAAAAAAGGTTAATAGCACAGTTTATTGGCGAGGCCTTGTTTATGGCCACACTTGCAACTATCGTAGCGCTGCTCATCATTGTTCTCTCTTTGCCTGCATTTAACCAGCTTATGCAAAAACAACTTTCGCTGGGTTTAAGCAACCCGGTGCACATTATTGCACTGTGCGTACTTACAGTTATCTGCGGCCTGGTGGCAGGCAGTTATCCATCGCTGTATCTATCATCATTTAATCCCATTATTGTTTTAAAAGGATTAAAAATAAAAACCGGCAGCGCTGTTTTTATAAGAAAGGGGCTGGTTGTGCTTCAGTTTGCTGTATCTGTTATATTTATTATCAGCACCGTTATTGTTTATATGCAAATTCAGCATACAAAAAGCAGGAAGCTTGGATTTGATAAAGACAATTTGATTGAAATAGACATGCAGCATAATGTTGCTACCAGTTTTCCGGCTATTAAGCAGGATCTTTTGCGTACGGGGTTTGTAGAAAATGCCGCGTTGGCAAACCATGTGATGATAAGTGGTGGCGATACCGATGACAGGTTCACCTGGCAGGGAAAGCCGAATAACAGCGATATTAATATTTCGTTCAGAAAAGTAAGCCCGGAATTTATACGCACCTATGGCATGCACATTATACAAGGGCGGGACTTCAGCGAAAATGCCCCGGCAGAAAATACAAATGTTATCATTAACAAATCCATGGAAACATTAATGGGCAAGGAAAGCGCTGTTGGCAAAATAATCCGCTCACCGCGGGATGAAAAAGATGGGGTAACTGACAACCTAACAGTTATAGGCGTTGTTGATGATTATATATTCGGCAATATGTATGAAAACCCCGGCCCGGTAATGTTTTTTTGCAGGCCGCCGGATTATACTAACCTGGTTTATCTGCGGTTAAAACGGCAGGTTAATGCTGGCGATGCCGTTACGAAAATTGAAGCTGTGCTGAAAAAAGACAACCCCGCCTACCCAATGGAATACAAGTTTGTAGATGACCAGTTTAATGAAATGTTTTTTAACGAAGTACTAACCAGCATGATTGCAGGTATATTTGCGGTATTGGCCATCGTTATTTCGTGCCTCGGTTTGTTTGGCCTCTCTGCATATACTGCCGAGCGCAGGATAAAGGAAATTGGCATACGCAAAGTGCTTGGCGCAAGCGTTACAGGCCTCGCTGCCTTATTATCAAAAGACTTTTTGCAGTTGGTGGGTATTTCATGTATCATATCTTTTCCGGTTGCCGGCTGGATGATGCATAACTGGCTGCAGAATTATGAATATAGAATTGCCCTAAGCTGGTGGATATTTCTAATTGCAGGCGTCACCGCTGTTGTAATTGCATTAATAACAATAAGCTTTCAAACAATTAAGGCTGCATTGTCTAATCCTGTTAATAGTTTGAGAAGTGAGTGAGGGCGTGAAACGTCAAAAGTGAAAACGTGAAAATGACGAATAGCGATAACGTTTATTACAGGGAGATTGAAAAGGAGTGTCATATTTTTTTACCCTGACAGCCTGTAAAAATAATTGGTGATTTCCGTGGTAATTTAAAGTTCCAGCACCTTCATCGTATCTTCTTTGTCTTTGGCAAGGGCCTCTTTTAATTCCTCCAGGCTGTTAAACTTCAGTTCGGGCCGCAGGTATTTTTTAAGATATACCCTCAATGTTTCACCATATATATCTTCAGAAAAATCAAAAATATTTACCTCTATCGTCCTAACCCGTTCAATACCTTCAATGGTTGGGCGTATGCCAATGCTCATCATGCCAAACCGCCGTCCCCCGTCCGTACCGGCACGGGTGGGCCTAAAGGGGGGCCAGAAATGAGAGGATGCATCATTCTCATCGCCAACTGGAAACTGGAAACTGGAAACTGGAAACTCCACCTCCACCGCGTATATCCCGTTCCCCGGCACCAGTTTATCGGCATCTTCTATCATGATATTTGCTGTAGGATAGCCCAGCGTTCTGCCGAGTTTATTTCCCTCTACTACAGTCCCTTCAAAAAAATAATCGTATCCCAGGTTATTATTGGCGGTTGTTACATCGCCGGCAAGTAATGCCTCGCGGATGCGGGTTGAGCTTACAGTAACATCATTCAGCACCTGTGCCGGAATTTCTTTTACTATAAAACTAAGTTCTTGCCCATAATCTTCCATTAAATGATAATCGCCCTTTCTTTCTTTGCCAAAGCGGTGGTCATAACCAATAATAACAGTGTGAGGATTAAATTTTCCTACCAAAAAATCTCTGATATAGCCTTCGGCAGATTGTTCGGCAAATACCTCATTGAACGGAACTACCACCAGGTGGTCTATGCCTCTTGCTTCAAGCAAGGCTATCTTTTCGTTTAATGTGGTAAGTATGGCAACCGGTGATTGCCCCTCCCTCACTACTTTGCGGGGATGGGGATGAAAGGTGATAATAACGGTTTCGCCGTTTATCAACGCCGCTTCTTTTTTTAGCTGCGCAATTATCTTTTGATGGCCGGTATGCACGCCATCAAATGTACCAATTGTAATAACTGCATTTTTAAACGGGGGTAATTGCTCAATATCTCGGTGAACCTGCATAAAGTGCGCAAATATACACAAACCCCCAGCCCCTAAAGGCGGGAAAAGAAATTAGATAATCCCCCATCCCCTAAAGGGGGGCAATATTTTTTGCTTCTCATAACGCCCCATCCTTTAAAGGAATTACTTTTGCGGCAATCTTACTTTTTTAAAAACTCCCCTTTAGGGGTTGGGGCCTATGAGTTTATATTCACAACGCGGGGTTTCGGCACAGAAAGAAGAGGTGCATGCAGCGATACAAAAGCTTGACCAAGGCTTATATGAACATGCTTTTTGCAAAATGTATCCCGATTCTATAAGCGGCGATGCCGATTTTGTAAACATTATGCATGCAGACGGCGCCGGTACCAAAAGCATTTTGGCCTACCTCTACTGGAAAGAAACAGGGGATATTTCTGTATGGAAAGGCATTGCCCAGGATGCCATTGCAATGAACCTTGACGACCTTTTATGCGTGGGGGTATATGATAACCTGCTTTTTTCCTCAACGATTGACCGCAACAAGAGCGTTATTACAGGCGAAGTGCTGGAGCAGGTTATTAATGGTACACAGGAATTTTTTGATGAATTAAAGAAATTCGGCATAAATATTCATTTCCTGGGCGGCGAAACAGCCGATGTGGGCGATGTGGTACGCACCATTGCAGTGAATGGCACCATGATGGCAAGATGGCCCAAAAGCAGGATAATAACCAATGAAAAAATAAAGCCGGGCAATGTAATAGTAGGATTTGCAAGTTATGGCCGGGCTGTTTACGAGAAATCATATAACAGTGGCATAGGTAGCAACGGCCTAACGAGTGCCCGGCATGATATTTTGGACAAGCATTATGCCAAAAATTATCCCGAAACCTTTGAGCCAACTTTAAAGGGTGAAGTGGTATATATTGGCAAACAAAGAATTACGGATGAGTTTACTGTAGCAAACGGCCATGAACCAACAACTATAGGTAAGCTTCTCCTCAGCCCTACCCGTACGTATGCCCCGCTGGTAAAAATTTTACTGGAGAATTATTTTGATAAGATAGACGGAATGATACATTGCAGCGGCGGGGGCCAAACCAAATGCATGAAGTACCTGCCCCAGCCTTTGAAAATAATAAAGGATAACCTGTTTGAAGCCCCGGAAATATTTAAGCTGATACAGCAAAACTCAGGCGCTGATAACAGGGAAATGTACCAGGTTTTTAATATGGGCCACCGCCTGGAGATATTCACCGATGAAGCAACTGCTTTTGCTATGATAAATGACGCAAACCTGTTACAGATAGAAGCCCAAATTATAGGAAGGGCGGATGCAAGCGATAAAAAAGAACTGTGCCTTAAGGTAAAAGGGGAATGGATTAAATACTGATTTCATGCAAAAAGGCGCAAAGTATTTAAATAGGTAACCTTGTTATATCAATGGTAAAGATTGTTCCAAGCGTTTTTTCTTTGCGGCTTTGCGTGAGATATTCTCTTCAAAAAATCAACAGTCATAAACCAGTTAAATAGCTAACCAGGGCAGGTATTTTCCATTTGGACAAGCCGGGAAATACCAAATTGGGTTGTTTTTATTTTTTGTTATTTACTTTAAAGCCGTTACCTTTGCCGTCCTTAATTTTTAAGTCATGAACGCAGCAGTTACATTTGTTCACGAGCAGCTTACAGCTAAAAAGCAGCACCCAAAGTTTAAAGCCGGTGATAACATCACTGTTAACTATAAAATTATTGAAGGCGGCAAAGAGCGTATTCAGGGTTTTCGCGGTGATGTGGTAAAGATACAGGGCGATGGCTCTACAGCTACCTTTACTGTGCGCAAAATTTCTGACGGCGTTGGTGTTGAAAGGGCATTTCCTTTTTTATCTCCCAATGTTGATTCAATTATTTTAAATAAAGTAGGTAAAGTACGCCGTGCAAGGCTTTTTTACTTACGCGGCAGAAGCGGCAAAAGCGCAAGGATCAAAGAAAAACGCATGTAACCTTTTGTTTTACAATATTATTAGCGGAAAGCCTTACCGGGATTTCCGCTTTTTTATTTACTATTAACGTTAATCTTTTATTTTGTACATGATTTTATATTTATCTTTGACGCTCACATTTCAAAAATTATTTTTATGGGTAATTTAGGTTTCCAGGAAATATTGCTTATTGCAGTTGTTGTACTGGTTTTATTTGGCGGGCGTAAGATCCCTGAATTTATGAGGGGCCTGGGCCGTGGTGTTCGCGAATTTAATGATGCCAAGGACAATGTTAAAAAAGAACTTGAAGAAGGCATCAAACAAAACGACCAACCATCAACAACTACAACTTCTGCAACTTCTACAACTCCCCCGGCTGTTGCTTCCAGCGATTACAACGAGTATTTAGAGTGGAAGAAACAACAGGAATTGTCAGCCACAACCAAATCAAATAGTTAATTCGCTAAATAGAACAGCTTTTGTTTGGTTTTAATTCTATTAAAGACTACCAAAAAAATTTGTTAAACGGCCAAACAACTTGTGTTGAGGCCGTTTCTTTTTATTTAGCCTCTATTAGGGAAAATGCCCACCTGAACGCCTTTTTAGAAACTTACGCTGATGAAGCCCTGCAGCGCGCAGCAGCCCTTGATGAACTGCAAAAAAGCGGGCAACCCACCGGCAAGCTTCACGGCGTAGTAGTTGGGTTAAAAGATATTATTTGCTACAAAGGGCATGAATTATCCGCATCTTCAAAAATTTTACAGGGTTTTATTTCAATTTACAACGCTACCGTCACTGAAAGGCTTTTGCAGGAAGGCGCCATTATTATTGGCAGGCAAAACTGTGACGAGTTTGCCATGGGCAGCAGTAACGAAAATTCAGCATTTGGCAATGTATTGAATGCGAAAGATAATAGCCGCGTACCCGGCGGCTCTTCAGGTGGCTCTGCAGTTTCTGTACAGGCTGGCCTGTGTATGATAAGCCTGGGCAGCGATACAGGAGGCTCCGTTCGCCAGCCTGCTGATTTTTGCGGCATTGTTGGCTTAAAACCAACCTACGGCAGAATTTCCCGTTACGGGCTAATTGCTTATGCTTCCTCATTTGACCAAATTGGCATTTTTGGAAAAACCATTGATGACGTTGCGCTTATACTGGAGGTAATTGCAGGCGCGGATGACTTTGACAGCACTGCCCTAACCTCAAAAGTGCCTGAATATTCACTTAACCTGGATGATAGTGGCCGCAAATACAAAATAGCTTATTTTAAAGAAGCACTTGAACATCCGGGCCTTGATAAAGAGATAGCGAAAAGTTTAAGAGAATTTATACGTAAACTTACAGATGACGGACATACCGTTGAACCAGTTGATTTTGAACTACTTGAATATGTAGTTCCCGCATATTATGTACTTACCACGGCAGAGGCATCAAGCAACCTTTCCCGTTTTGATGGTATTAAATACGGGTATGCCACTAAAAAACCCGTTACCAGCCTTACAGATTTTTATAAACAAACCCGGAGTGAAGGTTTTGGCAAAGAAGTTAAAAGGCGCATTATGCTGGGCACTTTTGTATTAAGTGCTGGATATTATGATGCCTATTTTACTAAGGCACAACAAGTTAGAACCATTCTTGTTGAGCGCACAAATATCATTTTCCGGCAATACGATGCTATTATTTCTCCTACCGTACCTGCCCCTGCCTTTAAATTTGGAGAAAAAAGTAATGACCCTATAGAAATGTTTCTCGCTGATATTTATACCGTTTTTGCCAACCTTACGGGCATACCTGCCATATCTATCCCCTTATTCACCCATCAATCTGGCATGAATTTTGGTATTCAGGTGATGGTTTCAAGGGAAGATGAGAAAACCTTGCTACAGTTATCAAAAAGATTTGTTAAGGGTTCTTAAAAAAAGGGTAAAAAGCTATACAAACGGTAAAAATCGCAACCTTTTTAAAAAGCAGTTGTTAGAAGTTGTTAGATTTTACACGATACTTTAACAGCGAGAGTAATGCAGAAAAAACAATCTATTTTAAGAGGTTTAATATCAGCAAACTTCTTCAGACACTCGGCAGGGATGGCCGTTTTTATGCTTTTTACGCTATCACTCATGTCGTTTAAACATGATAGTAAGGTTACAACAAAGCAAAATACTTCAACAAAAGACTCTACAGGCAAAAACCTGGAAGGAGTAATAAATTTATTATCAGATGTTTCTGCTTTACCTGGTGAAACTATTCCAGGTAAGGATATTTTTGCTTTAAACCCCAATGCCGTCTCATTCGTACAGGATTTTACCAAAAGAGAGGGTAAAGAATATAATGATATGAAGAGTTGGGCTAAGCCTTACTTTGACTTGTACGATAAAATTCTTTCAGAAAACGGCCTCCCTGTTGAGTTAAAATATCTTTCTGTGATTGAAAGCAACCTGCAGAGCAACAATGTAACCGGTGGAGCTGCTGTTGGCCCCTGGCAGTTAATGCCTTATGAGGGCAAGAGGTTTGGGCTTAAAATGAGAAGCAGTTATGATGAAAGAACAAGTTATACCAAAAGCACCGAGGTTGCAGCCAAGCTGTTAAAAGAGCTATACGCCCAGTTTGGCGATTGGCTGTTGGTTGTGGGCGCTTATAATTGCGGTATTGGAGGGATGAAAAGGGCGATTGCAAAAGCAGGAACCAGTGACTTTTGGAAACTTCAATACTACCTGCCCGAGCAAACCCGCAATCATGTTAAAAAATTTATTGCCGCCCATTATATTTTTGAAGGCTGCGGCGGATGGACGACGGTAACTGCCGCGGAAGCAATCGCGTGCAGGGCTAAACTTGCCGCGTATAATGCCGCAAAAGATTCATTTATCGCAAATAATACAGGAACAACCGAAATAAGCGGCAAGTATAATTCTTCCATTATTATGTCATCTGTGGCGATAGGTGCAGACTTATTTAACCTATTAAACCCGGCTATGGACAAAAGCCTTATGGACGGTAAATCGTACACCCTGCGCCTGCCTTTGAATAAAATGCCGTTATTTATTTCAAACAGGGAGCAAATATTAGAACAAAGCGTTCAGTTATTACTTTCCTCTTCCTTATCAAAAACTTCTTTTTCTTTAAGCAATTGATACAAATACAGTTGCTGTTACAACAGCACTTTTTCAATCGCGGCCGCTTTCAGCAAACATTCTTCATATTCTTTTTCAGGGTCGCTGTAAAATGTTATTCCGCTGCCAACTAAGTAATTAAGATATTTGTTTTCTGCATTATACATAATACTGCGTATCACTACGTTAAAGTCAAGATCTTTACCGGGAGTAATATAGCCAACAGCTCCCGAAAAAATACCACGCCTGGTGGGCTCGTACCGTTCAATTAATTCCATCACGCTTTTTTTGGGAGCTCCGGTCATTGAACCCATCGGGAAAGTAGCCTGTAATATTTCAGCCAGGCCTACCCCATCCTGTAACTCGCCCTTTACGGTAGATATCATTTGATGCACCTGCGGAAAACTGTATATGCCAAATAATTCATCTACCTCTACCGTACCCTCTTTACATATTTTACTCAGGTCGTTACGCACAAGGTCAACAACCATCACATTTTCACTTTTATCTTTTTCGCTGTTTATAAGGGATGCTTTTAAGGCCTCATCTTCAAGCGCGTCATTGGTGTTTCGCCTTTCAGTGCCCTTTATTGGTTGGGAGATAATATCATTTCCCGTTTTTTTTATATAACGCTCCGGGCTTGCACATAACAGGAATTTATCATGCAGTTTATAAAAACACGAAAAGGGTGCAGGAGAAATTTCTGAAAGATGCTGATAAACCTGTAAAGGCTCAATTTGGGCATTTTCAGCAAAAAATTCCTGGCAAAAATTAATTTCATAACAATCGCCGCGTAAAATATGCTCCTTTAATTTGTTAAGAATATTTATGTACTTTTCTTTCGAAAGCCGTGGCTGTATAGCCATATTTTTTGGCTGCCCTATGCCGTTCCCGTGGGTGTGAGCGTTAATAGCCTCAAATATTTTCAGCGGATGCTCTTCAAGCGATAAAATGGTTGCGGTTTGCGCTTTTAATTCAATTACAATCAAGGGCTGAAACAGAAAGGTATCAGGAAAACCGGTATGGTTGGTGCCATCGGATGTTAAATGCTCAATCTCATTTTTCAGGTCGTAATTAAAATGGCCAAAAAGCCAATCAGTATGCCGGCTGTTAAATAGGCGCAATTCATTTAAAATATTTTTTTGGGGGGAGAAAACGGCTTTGCTACCCACACCAAGCAAACATTCATAGGAATGAAATTTTTGGTTGTACCCATGGCTATCTAAAAAACAGCAAATGTTGAACTGGTTTGCCCAATTCAACATTTGCTGTTTAAATTCAGTAACGCAGGGTATGTTGAAAGAAGCGGTATTTCTTAGCACGTTAATACGGCGGTGTATTAAAAGTCGTCATCTTCTCCATCGTCGAAGCCACGGTCATTAAACAGGTCAAATTCTTTAAAATCTTCATCCAGCTTAAAATCGTCTTCTTCTTCTCCTTTTTTAGCTGTCTTGCCGGTTGATGCTTTGCTCCCTCCTCCTTTCGACTTTGGAATATCAAATTCATCAAAATCAGGGTCCCAGTCTTCTTCCTCCTCTACCTTTTCCCATTCATCGGGTTCCTCTTCCCCCAGGTCATCATCATCGTCATCCTCAACGGGTTTTTTAGATGATGCTTTAGCACCCTTTTTACCTGCGGGCTTTACGTCTTCATCAAGGTCATCATCAAAGTCGTCATCATCTTCATCCAAATCCTTTTTGGATTTAGAGGCAGGCTTGCCTGCTTTTTCACTATCAGCCGCGGACGGTTTACCGGCTGTTGTTTTTTTGTCTTTATCAGATTTTGCTGCCATATACCAGGAAATTATCAGCGTAAAATTTCAACGACTTTTTTAATTGGCAAAAAAAATTTTCTACAACAAATTTCTGTCCAGTTTTCTTACAGTTTTACTATCTGCTCCCTGCCCGGCCCATTGGAAACGTATTTAACGGGCGCACCTATATATTTATTTATAAAATCGATATAATTTGACATGTTTGCCGGCAATTTTGCTGCATCCTTAATTTGGGTTGTGTCGCAATTCCATCCGTCAAAAGCTTTATAAACCGGGTTCATCCTTACTCTCGTCATTTGAAAAGGAACTTCTTCTTTTTCAACGCCGTTTATGTTATACGATGTGCAAACGTTCAACTCGGCAAATGCATCCAGCACATCAGCCTTTGTCATAACCACCTGTGTAACACCATTTATCATACAGGTATATTTTAAAGCAACCAGGTCAATCCAGCCGCAACGGCGCGGCCTGCCGGTAGTGGCGCCAAATTCGCTTCCTATTTTGCGTAGCTCGTCCCCTGTACTATCATCAAGCTCAGTAGGAAAGGGACCGCTGCCTACGCGCGTGCAATATGCCTTTGTTACACCAAGCACATCTCTTATTTTTTGAGGTGCTACGCCGAGCCCGGTACACACACCTGCAGATATTGTGCTCGACGAAGTAACAAAAGGAAAAGTGCCAAAATCAATATCAAGCATCGTTCCCTGCGCACCTTCGGCAAGCACCTTTTTACCCTGGCTTATTTTATTGTTAATAAAATATTCGCCATTTACAATATTAAGGGTGCGTAAAAATTCTATTGCTTCAAAAAACTCTTCTTCCCATGCCGAAATATCTTCATTAAAATTAAAGTTATCCAGCAACTTCTGGTGTTTCAATCTTAATTTAATATAATTCGTTATAAAACTTTTATCGGCAAGGTCGCCAACGCGTAAGGCGTTGCGGCCAGTTTTGTCCATATAGGCAGGGCCAATACCCTTAAGTGTTGAGCCTATCTTGCCATCTCCCTTAGCCAGTTCCGATGCCCTGTCAAGCGCTCGGTGGGTAGGTACAATTAAGTTGGTTCTTTCGGCTATATAAAGATTTTTCTTAACATCAATGCCAAATGCCGCTACTGCATCGCATTCCCTTTTAAGTGTAACGGGGTCTAACACAACGCCGTTGCCAATAATATTGGTTGTATTTTGATGAAATATGCCTGAAGGTATTTGGTGCAGCACTATTTTCTTTCCATCTACATATAAAGTATGCCCCGCATTAGGGCCACCCTGGAAACGGGCAATAATATCGTATTGCGGAGCGAAGAAATCAACAATTTTACCTTTTCCTTCATCACCCCATTGCAACCCGAGAATAACATCAACCATTGAATAAGTTTGTTAGTGAGCAACAAAAATAGCAGGTAAAATGGTTTAATGGCAATTCATTTTTTAACATTGAAGAAGAAACAGAAAATAAATGCTTTTATTTTCTTTTGTATCTTTAAAAAAAGTATTTTATGTCTTATTCAAAAGAAGAATTGCTGACGTTGCCGTTAGAAGAAAGAAAGGAATTGGCAAGCGACCTGATTGACAGTATTTTGGCTGAAGAAGTAAACCCTGTGGCTGAGTGGAAAAAAGAGTTGATAAAAGAAAGAATCGCCCTTGATAAAGCAAATCCTGCGAACGGAATTGAATGGTCTGACTTGCGTAAGAAATATTTTGCTGAATGAAGTATAAACTTATTCTTAAACGTGAAGCTCAAATAGACCTTGATGAAATATTTGTTTGGTACGAAGAGCAAAAAACAGGGCTGGGATTTGAATTTTTAGAAGAATTTGACAAACTGGCTAATAAAATTTTAAATAACCCTTATTTTGCTTCAATTATACTGGATGATGCAAGAGCTGCTACCCCCAAAAGATTTCCTTATGATATTATTTACAGGATTGACGCAACGCTAAATGAAATAAGAATAATTGCAATAAGCCATCAAAGCAGGCGGCCAGGGTGGTTTAGAAACAGGATATAAAACGATAGAAAATAATACATATCTTTAGTAAGTATAATATTATTCACCCTAACTTTTCCTCTTATGAAAAAGACATTATTGTTTTCTACACTTATAACTGTATTTATTCTAATTGGCTGTGCAGGGCCAAGCAAAATAATGAATTCGTGGGTTGGAAGAACAAAAGCCCAACTTTATCAAAGTTGGGGGCCGCCCAACCGAATAACTGATGATGGACAAGGCGGTCAAATATTAATATATTCAGCAACAGTAAATTTAACCCAAACTCCCGGCACTGTTTATAATAATAATAATGGAGGCATTAATTATACCGCTCCTCAAAACAATCAATATTCCCGAACAAGAATGTTTTATGTAAATCCAAGTGGGGTTATTTATTCTTGGAGATGGCAAGGATATTAGTTTATTTGTCATCAATTATGTAATAATCTATCACATAAAACGTCAGGTCGCCTTGCTCTTTCCTTTTGAATGTTGCAATAATTTTTGCCGAAATACTCGGTATTTTCAATTCCCATTTCCCATCGGAAATCACAGTAAAATTATCCTTCACAAAATCTAAGTTTGCACCAATATTTTCAATATTCCCTGCAACAACTTGGTCAACGCAGGTTTCTATTCCATCTTTTCTATTAAACTTTACCAGTATATCTAAACACGAATAATATGGTTCATCCTTTATTGAGAATTTATTCTTATAAACTAAATCTCCTTGCTCTGAAACATCTTTTTCTATTTTATAATAAGGGTTGTTTTTAAGATTGTTTAATGAATCCAGATAATATGTTACCTCTGCATCTGTTTTGCCAATCAGGACAGGTATATGGTCAATTTGGGAATGGGCTAAATAGCCATATAAAAATGGCATAAACAATAATAAAAATCGTTTCATTTTCTATATTGATTTATACCGATATTAATAAAAAAACTTGAAAGTTAAAATAATTTTAAAGTTGGCTTGTCCCAGCACCTATATAGTTACCCAAATTTATTAAGCTTATTAATGTTAGTTTGGCTTAAGTTTGTTTTTAATATGCTTAATTTTTAATGATCAAAAAATACAATCAGCTTTCTGCCGTACTTGCCATTGCAAAAGCCAGTTTTTTGGCTATGCTGCGCAGCCCAACCTCGGTGGTTTTTTCCATTTTGTTCCCCGTTATTTTCATTGTTGTTTTTGGGTCAATGTTAGATACCACGCTTAATTTTAAACTGGCTGCCGCACCATCCTGCGATACTGCCAACCCTGTTTATAATGCCATAAAAAGTATTTCAAGAATAACTATTGCAGATAGCGGCCAATCTGGCGCTACGCAGTTAGACGAGCTTAAAAAGGCCAGGATAACCGCTATAATAGATATTAAAAAAGATACTTTCAATTCACCAATACCGCATTACACTATTACGCTCACTTCGTCAGGCGCTACTGCCAATAAGATCCCTTTATTAAAAACCTTATTGAACGAAGCAATATCAGCGATCAACCAAAAAGCATTTCCCAATAATCTGTCCATTGCCGGCATAAAGGAGCGGCAACTGCCGGGCAGGGCTTACCTGCAAATTGATTTTATTCTGCCGGGCCAGTTAGGGTTTTCGTTGCTGATGGCCGGCGTATTCGGATCAGCATTTTTACTTTTTAACCTGCGCAAAAGCCTTGTGCTAAAACGGTTGTCGGTAACCCCCATTCGCAGGCATTACCTTATTTTGGGCGAAATGCTCAGCCGTTTATTTTTTCATGTAACGGGGTTTATTATTATGATAGGGCTGGGCTATTGGGCATTTAATTTTACCCTGGTGAATGGCCTATACACTTTTTTTGAAATGCTGCTGTTTTCATTGGAAGGATTGATAATATTTATGGGCATAGGTTTTATAATAAGCGGCGTTATACAAAATGAAAGCTCTATTGCCCCGGTTGCAAATACCATTACATTACCGCAAATATTATTGTGCGGGTTGTTTTTTCCCATCGAGGATTATCCAAACTGGCTTCGTTCGTTTTGCAATATTCTGCCACTCACTTTTTTTACAGATGGGTTGCGTAAAATAGCTTTTGAAGGCGTACATATCTGGCAGATGCCTAAGCAAATTACCGGGCTTACCATTTGGGCGGTAGTGATCAGTATTATTGCCAGCAGGGTATTTAAATGGGAATGATTAAACTTTAGTGAGAAGCTATCACTACAACAGGCTTTCGGTATTCTACCACATTGCTTATGTCGCTTTCATTATTTTCCCTGTCAACGCTGGAAACAGCCATGAAACAGGATTGCCTGTCTGCAGGTATCCACGACCTGGGGATGGTGAATTTAAACGTATTGGTTTTATCGGCGCCTATTATCCTTAAAGGGTGCAGCCCCAGGCCTTGTATTGAATCTGAAATGTACAATACATAATTCTTTACGATCTCTTCTGTTTTATTGATCTCCTGCCCGGAAATTGTTAAGGAATCAGGCCCTTTTTCCATTTCAGATATTTTTACAATATCGGGCTTTGAAGGCGCTGAGGTATCAATCCATGGCGCAGGTGGTATAAGTGCAGGGTATTTATAATAATTATCGTGCAGGCTATCCCCCCATCCGTTGGGGTTTTGCATAAGGCTGCTGCTGCTAAAATAAACACTGCCCTGTACATTATTATAATCGCGTAACATTTTTATTTCATCCGGTAATTCGTCTGTATTTTTCCACGCACGGTTATTTTTTTCCAGCGCTTTTGAAATGCCATGGCCTATTAATAACTGTTTGCCGTATGTATGCTCACTCCACCATTTTACAAGTGTTTCATAATCCGCAGAGGGGTTGCCGATCTCCCAATATATTTGCGGTGCCACATAATCTATCCAGCCTTTTTGCAGCCATAATAAAATATCCGCATACAGGTCATCGTAACTGCTGGTATTACCCACTTTGGTATCGCTGCCCATGGGGTCCTGCTGTTTGTTACGCCAAATACCAAATGGGCTTACGCCAAATTTAATTCCGGGTTTTGTATCTAATACAACATCATGAATTCTTTTAATTACGCTGTCGCAATTGCTTCGCCTCCATGCGGCTTTGCTTAAGCCATGGCCGTACATATTGTATGCAGCATTATCCGGAAATTCTTTGCCGTTTATCGGGTATGGATAAAAGTAATCATCCACGTGTATCCCGTCAACATCATAACGCCCTATAATATCCCTTACAATATCTGTTACATATTCCATTACCACCGGCAGGCCCGGGTTAAAATATTTTCTGTCGCCGTAGGTTAAAAACCATTCCGGGTGCCTTTTCGTAATATGGTCGCTTGAGACGGAAGAAGTATGAATATTAAACACCGCCCTGTAAGGGTTTATCCATGCATGAAATTCCATCCCGCGCTTATGGGCTTCGTCAATCATAAATTGAAGAGGGTCATAATAGGGATCGGGCGCCTCGCCCTGTGTACCTGTTAAATATTCACTCCAGGGCTCGTATTGTGAAGGGTAGAAAGCATCGGCCGAAGGGCGTACCTGCACTACTACGGCGTTAATTCCGTCATGCTGAAGTTTGTCAAGCAAATTAATGAACTCTTGTTTCTGGTCTTCTGATGACAAGCCTTTTTCACTTGGCCAGTCAACATTGGTAACAGTTGATATCCACACCCCTCTAAATTCATATTTTGGCTGGCAAAAACAGGATAAAGGATAGCAGGTAAAAAAGAAGCCACAAAAAATTAGCGCTTTCAATACTTTCATACAGTAAGGTTAACGACTGAAATGCTGTGGTAGTTTTACGGATTGTTTTTTTAACATTTTTAAAAGAGAAGCCCCAACCCTAAAGGGAGTAATATGGAGGATGAAAGCCAACTTTCCAAAAGTTTATCACCCTAATGACTTATTGACCAATGACCCATTGACTTTCTTCCACTGTCATCTGTCATCTCACATCTGTCAACTCCTTCCTAGTCTTCCCAAACGGTCAGCCCTTCACTGCAATTGGCGCAAATGTCAATGTTCTTGCGGCTGGTACTTAGTTCCCTGCGAAATTGTTTGTAGTTGTCGTTGTTCCATATTTGCTTGAACGACTGCGTTTTTAAATTGCCCAACTGGTGGGTAGCATCTTTGTCAAAACAACATGGCACTACAAGGCCGTCCCAGGTAATTACATTGGCATGCCACAGTTTCCAGCAATGATTATTCAGGCCGCTTTTAATCGTACGTTTACCCTCTTTGTCTTTTTTGTAGCGGCTGTACTTAAGGTTATCAGGTATTAAATGATTGGGATCGTTTACATAGTCATACACCTGCGCGGTTTTAAAACGCACCTGGTCAACACCAATTTCTTTGGCCAATTTTTTTACATCTTCAATCTGGTGCTCGTTGGGCTTTACCACCAAAAACTGGAAGAATACAAATGGCGTTTTACTTTTCAATTCTTTTTTCCATTTTACAATGTTTCGTGCACCTTCAAGCACCTTATCAAGCTTGCCCCCAATACGGTATTGCTGATAAACATCCTGCGTGGTGCCGTCAATGGAAATGATAAGCCGGTCAAGCCCGCTTTCAACAGTTTTACGCGCTTTTTCATCTGTTAAATAATGCGCGTTGGTTGATGTAGCGGTATAAATGCCCTTATCATGGGCATATTTTACCATGTCCAAAAAATCGGGGTTCAAATACGGCTCCCCCTGGAAATAAAAGATCAGGTAAAGCAGGTCTTTATGAATATCGTCAATGGTCTCGGTAAAAAAATCTTTTTTAAGCATACCGGTCGGGCGCGTAAACTCACGCAGGCCGCTGGGGCATTCCGGGCACCGTAAATTGCATGATGTAGTAGGCTCAAACGAAACGCTGATAGGGTAGCCCCACTGCTTAGGCTTGCCGGTAAGCCTGGTTAGCTGGTAACTGGCCATTACCTTGAAGGCGTTCCATGCACGCCGCGGGGTTAGCTTGCCTAACAAATTCACACTATCGTTCCAGTTATAATAAGGCATAGGTAAAATTACACCTATACTTTCTAAAAACCATAAGGGGGTGTTTTTTTGGGGATTTTTACCGTGATTGGTAAATATGAAAAAGTCAGTAGGTCAATAAGTCATTGAGTGGGTATCAATGGTCATTGGTCAACAGTCAATTGTGGGAGCGAATGATAAACTTTTAGAAAGTTCTAAAACTTTCCAAAAGTTCACAGCTCTCTTAACCCCCCTTTAGGGTTGGGGCTTTCATCCTCCATATTACCCCCTTTAGGGTTGGGGCAGGGTTGGGGCTTAATACACAACCCCATTTTTCATTACCCATTGTACCTGTTGCAACAATTTTATATCCTGCAATGGGTCGCCTTTTACTGCGATGATGTCTGCAAAGGCATTGGGTTGTATCACCCCTATCTTTCCTTCCATATCCAATAACTGCGCCCCGGTAATAGTGGCCGATTGTATTGCCTGCACGGTGGTCATACCCCATTTTACCATATACTCAAAATCCTTTGCCTGTGGCTCGTCCCAGCTATAGCCGCCAATGTCGGTACCATACACTATTTTAACGCCCGCATCCAGCGCTTTTTTAAACGTAGCCCCGAATGTTTGCATAAAATATTTATCCATTATACTGCCTAATTTAGCCCTCGGCTCACTCATATAATCGCATATGTAAATGGTAGGGCACCAGTACACGTGTTTTTCAGCCAGTAGTTTAATACAATCGTCGTCCATGCCAAAACCATGTTCAATACTTGTTACGCCTGCATACACCGCATCCTGTATCCCCTCATGTGTTACCGCGTGCGCCACAAGTTTTTTGCGCGAGCCTAATGTTTCATCGCCAATAGCAGTAAGTTCATCTTTGGTAAAATTTTTTAGGCCATGATAGCTGCCATCCGCTGCACGGTAATAACCTCTGTCTGTATAAATTTTTATCCAGTCAGCACCATGAGCAATCTGTTCACGCACGGCGCGGCGCGCCTCATCAGCACCGTTTACAATTTGTATGCCTTGCGGCAGGTCAAGCTCCCAGTTAAATTCTTCAGGGCTTAAGGCATAGTGCCCAACGGTATTAATGGCCCTTGTTGATACAAACATGCGCGGGCCGGGAATAATATTATTATTAATGGCTTTTTTTACATCCACATCGGCATACATAGCGCCTTCTGTTTCAAGATCTCGTATCGTGGTAAACCCATTTTGCAGGGATATGCGTGCGCTTCGCGCAGCCCGCAATGTGCGGTATGGGATAGATTCAGTCAATAACTGGTCTGCATATTCTTTGGTGGTAATATCCTGTTGTAACAGCACATGGGTATGGGCGTCAATAAGCCCGGGCAACACGGTGAAGTTGGTGAGGTCAATGGTTGTATCTGCTTGCTCCTTAAAAGAAGCCGCAGGTGTTACTGATTCTACAATATTGCCTTTCACCATTATCACCTGGTTTTTAAGCATGGCCCCTGCCTTTGTATCAAAAAGATTTCCGCATTTTATTGCAATCGTTTTTTGGGAGAAGGATGATAATGCAAGAAAACCGCAAGCGAAAGCAATGGATATTTTCTTAAGCATGTTATTTGGTTTGTACATGCCAAATTACAACGAAATGATGAAGTGTTCCGGGGATATTTTAGCCGGGCATATACGGGCCGCCCGGTTCGCCCCAACCCCATTTAGGCATGGGCGCACCCTCCACTACGGGGTTTTCTTTAGCATTTGAATTTATCACGGCCACCCTGCTTCCCCACTCCAGATAACCAACTATCGCAGCACGAAATTCGGGATCATCCGGCAGCCCAATTTCATCAGCGCTTTCTAATAATAATGCCAGCCATCTTTTTCTTTTATTATCATCCAGCATTTTGCCAACATGGTGTGCTACCATACCGGCGTGGCTGCCACCATCACCTTCCGAATACAATTTTGGGGCCGCCGAAAACTTCTGCTATAAAATGGGCTACATGCTTTGCATGGTCGCCACTCATATTTTTAAATATCGGGTATAACAGTTCATCTTTAAATACCTTGCCGTAAAAAACTTCGGTTAGCTTTTCAAGGGCATCTTTACCACCCGCCCATTCGTATAATGTTGGTACTTCTTTCATTTGTTTACGCTATTTCATTTACACATTTAGGGCATTTTCAAAATTCGTGTAATTCGTCTTAATTCGTGTTATAACAAAAATTCCCCTTCGTGTCTCAATCTTCCAGTTCCTTACAAAAATATCCTGCCTTTTCAAGCGCCGTTTCTATTATGCGCGGCGAAATACTCACTGCTTCTATACGCAGCACTTTGTCAATATCCTGCAGGTCAATATTCCAGCGCAGTATTCCCTGGAGTGCTTTTAAAAGAGGGTATAATTTATGCACCTGCTTTTTATCCTCTACATTGGTTTTAAAAACAAGTATTTCCATATAATTCAGTTTCTGGTTTATATAGTATGAGACGTAATACTTTTGAAATTTTATGTTCCAACACTGCCCAATCCCAACGGGATTGAATATGAATAGCCCCCGATAAAATCGGGGGAATAAATATATATACTGTACTGAACCCTAACGGGGTTCAACCCGGTTCATGGGTTACTTTTTGTATCCAAAAAAGGCCTGTAAAGTTCTACCCTTACAAGCCTTATTGTTTAATCCATCATGGTGCTTTCACCCGCTTCATTTTGTACCGGGCTGTCTCTCCAATCGCCCCTGCAACGGCTTCTGAATTCCTGTTTAAATTTTTGCCTTTCTTCCGGCGTCATTGTACTCCATTTCTGCATCATTTCCTTTCTCCAGGGGCCCCCGCGGCCACGCCATCCGCCCCGTTTGCCATGAAAGCCGCCAAACAATATTTTACTCAATATCAGTATCCCAAGCGCCTGCCAAAAATCTATAACACCTACATGCAGCACACCCACTAAAATACCGTTCCACAGGCTCATCACAATAAAGCCAAACAATGCTACGGCAGCGCACACCAGCACTAAAATTCCGAGCACCTTAAAAAAACCAAATCTTTTCATACTATTTTTTTTAATAATTTAATAATTCATCACGCAATACTGCCAGCCTTTCCCTCAAATGCAATACTGCATAACGTTTGCGCGATAGTAACGTATTAACGGTTTCACCTGTTCTTTCAGCTATTTCCTTAAATGGCAGTCCCTCCAGTTCATTCAGCACAAAAGCCTCTTTTTGTTCCTTTGGCAACTCATTCAGCGCGCTGTTCAATGTTTCCCAAAACATACTGCGCAGGTAGTCTGTTTCAGGGTTATTGTTTTCATCAAAGAACAATTCTGCCCAGCCCAGCCAGTCTTCACCTTCTTCGCCCGCAAATAGGTCATCTAACAGGTCGGGCTTATGTTTACGCTGCCTGTCGGTTATTTTGTTGCGGGCAACAGTAAAAAGCCAGCCGGTAAGCTTCTCTATAGGTTCTGTGTTATCAACAAGCTGGTAAAATACATCCTGCAGAATGTCTTCAGCGTCAGAGGGGTTATCTACACGTTTACGGATGAAACCCATCAAACGCTTACTGTAAGTGTTTATCACCTCCGTTATATTGCGTTTGCGGTTTTCAGCCATTGTTTCGGTTATCGTCATTACCCCGTTCATAGCAAGATAGACGGGTATGTAAAGCTAATATTTTAAAAGGGAGAAAATTTTTTTGGGAGGAGGGAGATGCATTAAACCCCCGTTTCAGGCCTGATGCTATCCTTACTTCCGAAGGGCGTCTAAGGATTTTTATATGAAAGCCAGACTCCGTCTGGAATGCATGTTCTTAGTTGAAAAATTTATCTTTAGCTAAATATTGCCCATTAGGCTTTTTGTTCTTTGAATGCCAAACAAAGTCTGGGTATCGTCATAAATCCAGAGCGTTTCGCTAACTTTCAGGATAGCCCCGGAAAAGGAATCATCATAAACTAAATAATATCGGACTTTTTTTTAGAGCAGTTTGCAAAAGCTAATCAAACAAAACCTTCATTGAAAAAATGAATAGTTATTGCGCCAAAAAATACAAATGCCATAAAAACTAAGAGAAATAGAATTCTATATTTCTTCGTCCTGCATAAAACAAATCCCCCTATTAATGTAATCACTTGAAAAGTCCATAAAAGGTCTCTATAATCCCAAATAAAGTATTGTAACCGATTTGGGAGCACATTATATTTTAATAGAACCAAAGCAATCCCATACATAATTGGCAAAATGATATTAAGCATGATTGCAATTTTGCCTTTCATATTAAGTTATTTGTTATTCCAGTTTATGAAACTAAAGTCTCTATATTGGTTGGTATAATGAATTATCACACAAATAAAGCCTCTATAAATTATTAAGGCTTTCAACAAGGGTTAACAGCTCGTCAGGCGTTATACGTTTGCCTTTATTTTCAGGTGACAGTTTTTTAATGGTTTCGGCATAGGCGGGAAATGCTTTTTCAACAGAGTTTGCCTTAAGGTTAATATACTTAAGCTGGTTGTTTTTTACGTCATACATATACCAGTCCTCCACCTTAAAGTATTGTTTGGCATAAGGGCCATCATACGTGTAAACTTCTCTTTCGTGTTTTGACCAATACTTCAGCAGTTGAAATTTTGGCCCATCCTTTATTACCTGGTAAAACAGGTTTTTTGTTGGTTTGCCGAAAGAAGGGTAACCGGCACGAAAGTCCGGAGTTACGCCATTTGCCGACGTATCAAAAAGCAGGAATTCCGCCACCGTATCTACAAAAGTGCATGTCCTGTTATTGTACTTAAAATGAAGCTCATTTTTTACCCAGTCAAATTGCAGGTCGCCGGTATTATACTGTTTGCCGTTCTTAAAATAAACTACCCCTTTTACCCATTCGGCAATTAAATACGGAAACCCCTGCATGTTTGATACATTATTAAAATTGGTTGCAACACCGGTAAATGTATCGTGCGGCTTTCCATCAGGGCTGTAAAATGATGTTTGATTAGGATCGGGGGCAGTGAGATGATCATCCCCTGCATATTGGCAATACCCGTTTGTTGCAATAAATGCAAACAGCAAAAACCAGGTAATCTTGCAAACA
>Ga0206922_1098_pt1 | contig 23016 bp, 19 predicted proteins | sample Alteio_BWOrgHeat_63_FD_152976 | JGI IMG/M metagenome (GOLD analysis project Ga0206922, IMG submission 152976) | Enriched cells from forest soil in Barre Woods Harvard Forest LTER site, Petersham, Massachusetts, United States -... | ecosystem: Environmental > Terrestrial > Soil > Temperate forest >... | reverse complement strand
CTTCCGTTTATAAGTATCGATATCGGTGATATAGGCATCGGCGTGACCGGGGATCCTGTAAAAGTTGCAAAACTTACAATTGGCTATACAGACGTTGGTGGTATTTACGTTCCGGTCTATCTGCCAGGTGACCTTCCCGTGTGGCACCTGTTTTTTCCGCAGCTCATTGGCCAGGTACATCAATTCGGTCAGCGGGGCGTGTTCGAAGAGGAAAACGCCTTCTTCGACTTGCAGGAACTCACCCTTGAATGCCTTACTATATAATTCAGATAAATTCATAATGCCGGTTTAGAAGCTGTAAAGTTAGGAACTAAAAAGAAGAATATTTCAGGACGAACGGCTTGTCATAACCCTAAATAGGTGATATATTTAGTTATGACTATGCTTTGCCAGAAAAAACACCCCTTATTGCTATTCTTATTGCTGCCTTTCACACTTTTCTGCGGACCATCCCTGGAAGCGCAGGAAAAGTTTGTATCCCCTCCTGCACGGCTGGTGACCACCTTTCCATTTACCGTCTTTACCGGAGGCGTAATGCTGGTGAGGGCGCGAATAGGTGATTTTCCGGATACGCTGAATTTTATCCTTGATACGGGCAGTGGCGGTATTTCCCTTGATTCGGCGACCTGTGACCGGTTGAAGCTGGTGCCGCAGGCTTCAGATAAGACCATATTGGGAATTGCGGGGGTGCGGCAGGTGAAGTTCGTTTATAATAAGCAGCTCCACCTGCCGGGCCTTACGGTGGATTCCATGAACTTTCATGTGAACGATTACGACATTCTCAGCAGCGTATATGGAGAAAAAGTAGACGGGATCATCGGGTATAGCTTCCTTTCCCGGTATATCGTCCACATAGACTACGACAGCCTTAAGGTATTTGTTTATTCAAAAGGCAGTTATAAATACCCCAAAGGGGGTTGTCTGCTGAAGCCTATCATTGCCAGCCTGCCGGTACAGGGGGCCAGGGTCAGGGATGCGGAGGATATCTCGGCCCGGTTCTATTTTGATACCGGCGCGGGGTTATGTCTGTTATTATCTTCTGATTTTGTGAGCGATAGCAGCCTGTTGGATCCCAGGAGAAAAACGTACAAGACCCAGGCGGAAGGATTGGGCGGAAAGGCCAATATGCGGCTGACGGTAGTAAGGGACCTGAAGATAGGTCCGTACAGGTTTCGAAAAGTGCCTACCTATATTTTTGATGACGATTATAATGTCACCTCCTACCCTAACCTGGGGGGATTATTGGGGAACGATATTCTTCGCCGGTTTAACGTGACCCTGAATTATGATCGCCGGGAAATATACCTGCTCCCCAACTCGCATTACCGGGATCAGTTTGATTATTCTTATACCGGACTTAGCATTTACTGGGTTAACGGAGAGGTGAGGGTTGGTGATATCATGTCCGGCTCTCCGGCAGAAAAAGCCGGTCTGAAAGCCGATGACGTGATCGTTTCCATCAACAACAATCTTAACAGTAACATCCAGATCTACAAGAATATATTACAGGGGGTTGGCGACAAAGTGAAGATCATCGTCAGGCGGAACGGAGAGGTGCATATGGTTACGCTCCGGGTTAGCAGCATCCTATAGGCCCGAAAAGCAAAGTTTCGTTAACTTGCACTCCTTTTCAAGACATATATGATACAATTTGAAAGATTTCAGCTCTCCAATGGATTGAGGGTACTGGTACAGGAAGATGTCTCTACTCCTATGGTTGTCCTGGATGTTCTCTATGACGTCGGCGCCCGGGATGAAGATCCGTCCCGAACAGGCTTTGCGCATTTATTCGAGCATCTTATGTTCGGAGGGTCCGTAAACATCGAAGATTTTGAAACACCTCTGCAGCTGGCGGGTGGCGAGAATAATGCGTATACCACCAATGATTTTACCAATTATTATATCCAGCTGCCGGCCGAGAATATCGAAACGGCCTTCTGGCTGGAGAGTGACAGGATGTTGTCCCTGGCTTTCAGCGAAAAGAGCCTGGAAGTGCAGAGAAAGGTGGTATGCGAAGAATTCAAGGAGCATTATATCAATAAGCCATACGGGGATGTCTGGTTTAAAATGCGTGAGCTGGCGTATAAGCAGCATCCTTACCGCTGGATGACCATCGGCAGTAAGCTGAGCCATATCGAAGAGGCGCAGCTGACGGATGTTCGTCAATTCTTTTTTAAGCATTACCGGCCTGTTAATGCCATTCTTGTCGTCGCAGGGAATATAAAAGCGGAACAGGTACGTGTCCTGGCAGAAAAATGGTTCGGGGATATTCCCGCCGGAGAGAAGTATATCCGTCATCTGCCCCAGGAATCCCGGCAGCACGAGATCCGTAAGCTGGAGATAGAGGCTGCTGTTCCCCTGGACGCGTTATATAAGTCCTACCCCATGTCTTCCCGTACGGCCCCTGGTTATTATGTGGCTGATCTTATCACGGAAGTATTGGGAGGCGGAGGGTCTTCGAGACTGCATCAAAGCCTGATCAAAGAAAAGAAGCTGTTCAGCCAGATAGATTGTCATCACACAGGGTCTGTGGATCCTGGTCTTGTTGTAATTGAAGGTAAGCTTATCAAAGGCGTTAGCCTGGAAGAGGCGGATATGGCGGTGGAAGAAGAGCTGAAAAAAATGCAATCGCATAAAATTGCCGAAAAAGAGCTGACGAAGGTGAAAAACAAGTCGGAATCGGCCATTGTATTCGAAGACATGAGCGTTATGAACCGTGCAAACAGCCTTGCTATTTATGAGCTGTTGGGAGATGCGAATATGATGAATACTGAATTGGGAAAATACCAGGCTGTCACGGCCGACGAAATATTGACTACCAGTCAGCAGCTATTCGACCCCTGCAACAGTAATACTTTATACTACCGCAGCAAACAATAATATTCCCCCTACCGACACCGGATCTAAGAAATTATAAGTTATGTTAAACAGACAGATAGCGCCTCCTATCAAGGATGCAACGGAGTTTAAACTGGATCTGCCCCCCTATAAAAAACATGTGCTCAGCAATGGCGTTGAAATATATGCTATTGACCTGGGTAATGTGGATGCCATGATGATCAACTGGGTCTTTGATGCAGGGAACTGGTTTGACGCACGGAATGGAATAGCTGCGGCCACCAACAGACTGTTAAAAAATGGGACCTCCACCCGGAGCGCCTTTGAAATAAATGAACATTTCGAATATTATGGCGCTTATCTGAGCCGGTCCTGTCACCATGAGACTGCCGATCTTACGCTGCATTGTCTTAATAAACATGTTGCAGAGCTGCTCCCTGTGGTGGCAGAGCTGATCGCGGATTCTGTATACCCGCAGGAAGAGCTGGAGATCTATAAAAAGAATGCCCAGCAGCGGCTGGAAGTGAACCTGAAAAAAAGTGAGTTTGTAGCAGGCCGTCTTATTGATGTTTATTTATACGGAGAAGAGCATCCCTATGGAAGATATAGCAGGATGGAAGATCTGCAGGCCCTGGAGCGGGATGAAATAGTAGAATTTTATAAACAATATTACCAGAACGGCGCCTGCCGGATGTTTGTAGCGGGCAAGCTGCCGGCAGACCTGCCCCTGCAGCTGGAACGTTATTTTGGCAAATTGCCCCTGCATGCTCCTGTTAAGGGGGATGTCTCCTATCAGCCGCTTATTAAGCCGGCAAAAGAGAAAAAATATGACATCATCAATGACCCCAATGGTGTCCAGGGTTCTATCCGGATCGCCCGGAATTTCCCTAATCGGCACCATCCTGATTTTCAAAAAGTACAGATCCTGAATAATGTATTTGGCGGCTTTTTCGGATCGAGATTAATGACCAATATCCGGGAGGATAAAGGGTATACCTATGGCATTTATAGTTACCTGGTAAATAATATGCAGGAAAGCGCCCTGATGATCTCTACGGAGGCCGGAAAGGAAGTGTGCAGGGCTACTATTGAGGAGGTTTATAAAGAGATGCAGGAATTATGTGACGAGCCCATCGATGATGAAGAGTTGCAGATGGTGCGGAATCTTACTATCGGGACGATCCTGGGTGACCTGGACGGGCCTTTCCAGGTGGCTTCACGCTGGAAGAATATTCTACTGAACGGATTAGATGAAAAATACTTCTATGAGGGGATCCATATTGTAAAGACCATTACCCCCGAAGAACTGCAGGAGCTGGCAAAAAAATACCTTGATCCGGCTGCCTTCTTTGAGCTGATAGTCGTTTGATTTCCTTGGAAATGAAATAGTTAAGGGCGGCAGATTCTGCCGCCCTTAAAATTTAGCCGCCGAATATTGTCTACATGTCTTAACTTGACGAAAAGATCACATGAACTTCTTTCTGCGCATCCTTATTACGGCTGTTGTTGCTTATGGCCTGTCCTGGGTGTTGCGGGGTATCCACATCGATTCCTTCTGGACAGCCCTTGTGCTTTCGATCGTTTTAGCCATATTGAATGCTTTGTTTAAGCCTATCCTGATCATCCTTACCTTACCGATCACTATTCTCACATTGGGGTTATTCCTTTTTGTCATCAATGCCGTTATTGTTCTGCTGGCTGGAAAGTTTGTGGACGGATTTCGTGTTGATGGATTTGGATGGGCCTTATTGTTTAGTCTTCTTTTATCCATTCTGACCTCCATCCTCTATAAGGATGCGCGGAGGGAAAAGGAGGAGAGATAAGAAAGGTAATATTATCCCTAATACAATTAGACAGGTTGAATGTATGAACTTCGATAGAAAAGATCTCAACAACGAGGAACTTATTGACCTTTACAAGAGCATTTTACTGCCGCGGATGATCGAAGAGAAGATGTTGCTGTTATTACGTCAGGGGAGGGTCAGCAAATGGTTTAGTGGTATCGGGCAGGAAGCAATAGCCGCGGGCGCTACGCGCGCCATGCAGCCGGATGAATGGATCCTGCCGTTGCACCGGAACCTGGGGGTATTCACATCCCGGAAAATGCCTTTATCCAAACTTTTTCTTCAATGGCAGGGGGCGCAGGAAGGCTATAGCAAGGGCCGGGAAAGAAGCTTTCATTTTGGAAGCCGTGAGCACGCCATTTGTGGTATGATCTCTCACCTGGGCCCTCAATTAGGAATAGCGGATGGTATCGGATTGGCTTATAAACTTTCACAGCAGCGGAAAGCCTGTCTTGTTTTCACCGGCGATGGTGGTACCAGCGAAGGGGATTTTCATGAGGCAATGAATGTAGCATCGGTATGGGACCTTCCCGTGATCTTCCTGGTGGAGAATAACGGCTACGCATTAAGCACGCCTGTATCGGAGCAGTACCGGTCCGAGAGCCTCGTTTATAAAGCGGAAGGCTATGGCATGCAGGGGGTGCGTATCGATGGGAATAATATCCTTACTGTATATGATACGCTGAGAGGTATTCGTGAATATTGTGTAAAATACCAGCGTCCTTACCTGGTGGAATGTATGACCTTCCGGATGCGTGGACATGAAGAGGCCAGCGGTATCAAATATGTGCCGCCGGAGATCCTGGAAGACTGGGAGAAAAAAGACCCGGTAGCCAACTATGAAGGCTTTTTACGGCAACAGCAGGTGTTGAATGATGACCGTCTTCACCAGGTGAAAGAAGAGATCCGGGCTTATATCGAGTCGGAGCTGGAGAAGGCGCAAGAACATCATGCCGTGATACCGGATACCGCAGTGGAATTAAAAGATGTATACGCGGCCAGCCCTGCAAGGGAGGATGTGGTAATGGATCCTGTCAATGAAAAGATACCAGGGCAGGAGGAGCCGAAACCTTTCCGGGCCAGGAGCCGGTTCTCCCCTCCTGCTATAGCGCAGCCCGAGGTAAAAAAAGAGGTGGTAAAAGGGGCGGAAAAAAGATTGATCGATGCTATAAAGGAAGGGTTGCACCTGTCAATGCAACGACATCCCCGGCTGATCCTCATGGGACAGGATATTGCCGAATATGGGGGCGCCTTTAAGATCACCGAGGGCTTCCTCGCTGAGTTCGGGAAGGAAAGAGTAAGGAACACGCCTCTTTGTGAAAGCGCCATTGTCGGCGCTGCGTTGGGGTTAAGCCTTGAAGGATATAAGAGTGTAATGGAAATGCAGTTCGCGGATTTTGTTACCAATGGCTTTACCCAAATAGTTAATAACCTGGCTAAGAGCCATTATCGCTGGGGACAGGTGGCTGATGTGGTCATTCGCATGCCGACGGGCGGCGGTGTAGGGGCGGGGCCTTTTCATTCACAGAGTAACGAAGCCTGGTTTGTACATACACCGGGTCTTAAGGTAGTATATCCTTCTACGGCGATGGATGCAAAGGGCCTGTTGCTGGCAGCGATCAACGACCCTAATCCCGTCCTTTATTTTGAGCATAAAGCGCTTTACCGCAGCATCAGCGGTCCGGTGCCGGAGGGATATTATGAGACAGAAATAGGGAAAGCGCGAAGAGTGCAGGCGGGGGAGGACGTGACGATCATTACCTATGGCGCCGGTGTTTACTGGGCGACGGAATATGCGGCGACACATCCGGATATTTCTTTTGAGATCCTGGATCTCCGCACCTTATTACCGCTTGATAAAACCGCGATCGGGGAGGCTGTACAAAGGACCGGGAAAGTGTTAATCTTACATGAAGACACGCTAACCGGGGGGGTAGGCGCCGAAGTAGCGGCGTGGGTCGGAGAACATTGTTTTGACAGATTGGATGCGCCGGTGTTACGGTGTGCTTCGCTGGATACGCCCGTACCTTTTAATATGCAGCTGGAAAATAATTTTCTTGCAAAGTCCCGGTTAGATGAGTCTATCAAAAAGTTGATGGCTTATTAAAGTTTTACACTTTTCATGCACACTATTTGATTTTGTCAGATATTTTATTAAATTTAATTTAAATAGGATAAGGTTTAATGGTTATGGAATCTGATTAGTGCAACCTCCCCTCACGGGGAGGTTTGTCGTTTAAGGGGGTGTTATTCACCTGCTCCTTTCTCACCAACGAACCATTGTTCCTTGTTCCTGAAGAGCACGTTAAACGTGGTAAAGGACCCATAGATGCGGGTGATATATTGCTGAAGATTGATCTTATCCTCGTCGCTCAGCATCTTGTGTCCGTTGATCTGCTGTTCCAGCACCCGGAGACGGTCACGCGCCATTACTATCTTGTGAAAGAAGACCTCGATGGGCACTTCTTTTGGTTTAATAGATTTATCACCGGAATGCAGGATCATGGTCCCTCCTCTCCATTTATCGCCCAGGGGAACGATCTCGGTCTGACCGCCCCAGAGCCGGAGGATCTTCAACAGGGATCGCTCAATATCCGAATGTGTTTCTATCTCTTCCGTGACGTTCTCAGGAATGATCTCGTCCAGCTGCTGATCATTTTTGTCTATCTCTTTTACGCCATGATTTATAAAAGAGATGAGGTAGGTGGCATAGCGTATGCCGACGATCACGCCCGGTCCGTAATGCGTATGCTGGAGGCGTGTCCCTATACCGAGGTTCAGTTGTTCCATAAATTATTGCAGGGGTTTTTTGTATTCCTGGTAGGCCAGCTTAATATAATCAAAGAAGTCGTAATCGGAGGCGTTCTTACAAAATTCATAAGAAGGCCGGTATTTCAACATAAAGCTGTCCAGCTCCTCACCATCGAGATGTGTGATCTTTTTTACGATATATTTACTAAAGCGATGGTCTACGAACTTATCCTGTTCTTCGTCCACCAGTCTGTGCTGGAAAGCCATGATACGTTTAGTCCTTTGAAAGCGGAAGACATTGATCAGCTCATCCAGGTCCACGCCGGCCCCGAGTCCTCCGTTGGTGGTTGGGCTGGTGATCTTGAACCCCGGCTTTTTAAAATCAAAGATCTTTTCATAATCCTTCCGGTTCTGAAGTGAGTCCATACGATAATTATGCGGCATGACATTCACCTCTTTGAGCTCAAGGGGGTCTACGTGTAAAGCAATATCGAAGCTGTTATATGTATTGATGGAATTGACGGGGTATTTGGCGGTAAGGCGGCCTAAATAGGAAAAATAGATGGAGTCCTCCATTTTTACTACGATGATATAATTGCCGTTGGAGTCCGTGGTCGTACCATTTCCGGCGGTGCTCATAACGCTGACGGCGTCCAGGGGCCGGGTACGGTACATATTAAAGACGGTACCGTGAACAGTGATCTGCTGCCCCCGGACCTGGCCGCAGACCAGCAAGGAAAAAAATAAGAGCGGTGACAGTATAAGCTTATGGGTAAAATGGACCAAAAGGCTATATTTTAAAAAGTGATATTACTACCAAAAATGGATATAAATATCCCGAAAGAATGGTTTTAACGATCTTTTCTGAGATGGATGGCCTTCTCAATTATCTCCGGAAAATGCTGATATTCCAGCTGATGCACTTTATGGGCCACGGTTTCCGGGGTATCCGTAGCGTCGACAGGACAGCTGGCCTGGAAGATGATCCGTCCATGATCATATAATTCGTCAACATAATGAATGGTAATACCTGTTTCTGTTTCTTTGGCGAGGATGACGGCCTCATGAACAAAACGGCCATACATGCCTTTTCCTCCATATTTTGGTAAGAGGGCCGGATGGATGTTGATGATGCTGTCCTTATATGCCTTTATGAGCGCTGTTGGGACTTTCCATAAAAAGCCGGCCAGCACAATGAAGTCGATCTGTTTTTCCTTTAATTCGTCCACATAGGCATTTCCCCGGAAAAATTGTTCTTTCTCTATTATGATGAAGGGGATCTGTTCCTTCTCTGCGATGGCCAATACGCCGGCGCCGGGTTTATTAGAGACGATCAGGCTTATTTTTATGGAAGAGGAGTGGCGAAAATGGTTGATAATACGGGCCGCATTTGAACCGGCGCCCGATGCGAATATGGCGATCTGCTTCATTTGTCAAAACTACGGTAGCCCCGGCAGAAAATAAAAAGCATCACATAGCGTTCATTGAGTCATGAAAGTGTCACCGAATTTCCACAATTATCTTGTTGACAGTTATATGACAGAAGGTCATAAGAAACCCGCACAAATCGCTGAAACCCACGCCAAATGCGGGAAAAAAAATTTTGACCATGTTGATATTTTGTTAAAATCCTGACTTATTTTTGCAACCTGTTAAGGAGATTTTTCCACATTTATACAACTGATTGTATATATGATCCATCATAGACCGACTAAAAAGTTATTCTTCAGTATCCTCTTTTCCGCACTGGTTTTAATGGGTAATACGTTGTTTGCACAGGATGGCAGGGCGCTGTTCATGACCAATTGTGCATCCTGTCATAACCCGGTGAAGGTGGTTATTGGACCCGCATTGAAAGGTGTTTCGGAAAGAATTCCGGACAAAAAGTTGTTACATGACTGGATCCACAACAATAATAAGGTATTGGCTTCGGGCAATCCTTATTTTAATGCGTTGTATACCCAGTATAACAAGACTTCGATGACCACGTTCCCCAGTCTTACTGACGGGGAGATCGATGCCATCATCAAGTACGTGGAAACCTACCAGGCGCCTTCTACTACGCCCGATGGCGGTGGTGGCTCGCCTGCGGTTCAGCAACAAGAAGACCATACCCTGCTGTATGGTATCCTCACGCTGATCCTGGCCGTTATTATGCTGGTGCTCATGCAGGTGAACAGCAGCCTGAAGAAGCTGTCTGATGATAAGGAAGGTATTCCGGCGTCAGAGCCTATTCCCTTCTATCGTAATAAGGTCTACATCGCATTCATCGTACTGATCCTCTTTGTGTTGGGTGGCTACTGGCTTGTCCAGGGCGCCATCGGCCTGGGTAGAACGAAGAACTATCAGCCCGAGCAGCCTATTTTCTACTCCCATAAGGTACATGCGGGTATTAACCAGATCAGCTGTCTGTATTGTCACGGCAATGCCTGGGAAAGCAAGCATGCTACCGTTCCTTCTCTGAATGTTTGTATGAACTGTCACGCAGCCATCAACGACTACACCAAAGGCCCCAAATTATACCGGGAGGATGGCAGTGAGGTGAATGGTACTGCGGAGATCCAGAAACTTTACAGCTATACCGGCTATGATCCCAAGACTGGCCGCTATGATAATATAAAGGACGCCAAGCCTATCGAGTGGATCAAGATCCACAATCTGCCTGATCACGTCTTCTTCAGCCACGCACAGCACGTACGTGCCGGGAAAGTACAATGTCAGACCTGCCATGGTGAGATCCAGAAGATGGATGAAGTAAAACAGTTCGCCGAACTGAGCATGGGCTGGTGTATCAACTGTCACCGTACGACCAAGGTCAATTTCTCCGACTCCAGCGGTAACGGCAACAAGTTCTACGACATTTACGAACGTTTCCATACGGAGCTGAAAACCGGCAAAAAGGACAGTGTGACCGTTGAGAACATCGGTGGTACGGAGTGTCAGAAATGCCACTATTAATCTTAAGAGTATCAATATACGTTAAAATTCAAGCCCCTTATGAACGAGCCGGACTTGTTCCGGAAGCCCGGGGTTTAACTTCTCAAATATGAGCGACAAAAAATACTGGCAAAGTTTCGGCGAGCGCACAAACAGCGAAGCGTTTCAGAAATCAACGGAAAATGAATTCAATGAAGATCTCCCGTTGGAAGGCCTGGATGGAAAAGGATTGCTCGACGCTAAAACTCCCCGCAGAGATTTTCTTAAGTATTTAGGATTCAGTACGGTGGCCGCTACGCTGGCTGCCAGCTGTGAGATCCCCGTGAAAAAGGTAGTACCCTATCTGAATAAGCCGGATAATATGATCCCCGGTGTAGCGGATTACTATGCTACTACCTATACCATCGGCGGTGATATCGTTCCTGTTGTCGCCAAAGTAAGAGATGGTCGTCCTATCAAGATAGAAGGAAATGAACTGTCTTCGATTACAAAAGGGGGCACTTCCGCCCGTGTCCAGGCTTCGGTGCTGGACCTTTATGATACGGCACGTCTGCGTTATCCTGTTCAGATAACAGATGGCAAGCCCCAGGAAGTAAGCACTTTCGAAGCTTTTGACAAGCTGGTAGGCGATGCTTTCGCCGGACTGGCCGGCGCTCCGCTGGTACTGCTGACCGGTACGATCACCTCTCCCACTACCAAACAAATTATCACTGAATTTTTAGCAAAATATCCCGGAAGCCGTCACGTACAATACGATGCGGATTCTTATAGCGGCATTTTACTGGCCAATGAGGCCACTTACGGTAAAAGGGCCATTCCTTCTTACCAGTTTGAAAATGCCAAAGTTATCGTGAGCCTCGGGGCCGATTTTCTGGGTACCTGGCTGACTCCCCTGGCATTTGCCCCGGGATATGTACAGGGACGGAAGATAGACGAGAAGAACCCGACCATGAGCAAGCACTACCAGTTCGAGAGCCTGTTGTCCATGACAGGTGGTAATGCTGACGAACGGTTCACACATCGTCCCTCCGAAGCCGGCGCCGTTGCGCTGGCCCTTTTGGTAGAGCTGGGCGGCGGCGTCAGCGCTCCTTCGCTGGACGAAAAGCTGAAAGCCGGTATTAAAAAAGCAGCAAAAGACCTGCAGGACAATAAAGGAAAGGCGCTGGTGATCAGCGGTAGCAATAACCCGGATGTACAGATCATCGTAAACGCCATTAACGAGGCCATCGGCGCCAACGGCACTACGGTCAACTTGTCTTCTCCCGTCCAGGTCCGCCAGGGTATTGACAGTGAAATGAACAGCCTGGTTGCTGATATGGATGGAGGCAAAGTAGGCGCCCTGCTGGTATATGGCGTCAATCCTGCCTACGACTACTTCGACGCTGACAAGTTCAAGTCCGCCCTGAAAAAAGTAAAAGTTTCTGTTTCCTTTAATGAAAGACTGGATGAGACGACTGAGCTGGTGAATTTCGTGCTGCCTGCTCCGCACTTCCTGGAAAGCTGGGGAGATGCTGAACCTCGTCCGGGGTACTATACGTTCCTGCAGCCTACCATTGCCCCCCTGTTCAAAACAAGGCCTTTTGAAGAGTCTTTGTTGAAATGGACCGGCAGCAATAGCGCTTATCACGATTATTTCTCACAATACTGGACCAGCAAGCTGGGTGGTGTTGACGGTTATGAAAAAGCTTTACAGGACGGTGTGATCGAGCCTGCTGCTGTTGCGGCTGCTCCTGTCTCCTTTAGCAGCGCCAAGGTCAGCGAAGCAGCTGGTAATATCAGCGCTAAAAAAGCCGGCAGCGGGTTAGAGCTGGTGGTTTACCAGAAAGTATCCATGGGTGTGGGTACGCAAGCCAACAACCCCTGGTTGCTGGAATTGCCCGATCCCATCACAAAGGCCACCTGGGACAACTATGCCATTGTTTCCCCGAAATTCCTGAAGGACAACTGGAAGGACAGAGACCTCAGCGATCGTCGTCAGGCTGACGGATACGAAGTATATCCTGAAAAGGAACTGATAAAGATAAAAGTAGGTAATAAGGAGCTGACGCTTCCTGTGGTCCCGGTCCCCGGCGTTCACAACGATGTCATCGGTATCGCCGTTGGTTTCGGTCGCCAGAGCGCTAAGCCGGAGAACACTTCGGACTTTATCGGGAAATCCGTAGTAGGCGCCGGATGGAATGCCTTCCCCTTGTTGAGCTTTAACGGCAGCACGGTAGAATGGAGCGCACCGGTTTCAGGCATCGAAAAGCCCGAAGGGAAATATAAGATCGCCATCACCCAGACCCATATGAGCTATGAAGGCCGTACGGAAGTGGTGAAAGAATTTACCCTGGAAGACATTATAAAGAACCCCAACGAAGTACTGGAAGAGAGGGAAAAAGAGCTGAAGCCTTTTGGTGGTGTGAAGAATTTTGATAAGGACGGCACCCTGTACCCTTATTATGACAAGCCCGGTATCAAATGGGGCATGTCCATCGACATGAATGCCTGTTTTGGTTGCGGAGCCTGCGTAGTGGCCTGTCATGCCGAGAACAACGTTCCGGTGGTTGGTAAGAGTGAAGTATTACGGTTTCATGATATGCACTGGCTGAGGATCGACCGTTATTTCAGCGGCGACCTGGAAGATCCCAACAGCATCCAGACTGTTTTCCAGCCCATGCTTTGCCAGCATTGCGACAACGCTCCCTGTGAGAACGTTTGTCCCGTATCGGCGACGAACCACAGCAGCGAAGGTCTTAACCAAATGGCCTATAACCGTTGCATCGGTACCAGATATTGCGCTAACAACTGTCCTTATAAAGTCCGCCGTTTTAACTGGGCTGATTACACCGGCGCCGACAGCTTCCCGAACAACCAGGACCAGACTACAGTAGGTAAGCTGGATCCCACTGTATTCCAGATGAATGATGACCTGACCCGCATGGTATTGAACCCGGATGTTACTGTCCGTAGCCGTGGGGTAATGGAAAAATGTTCTTTCTGCGTACAGCGTTTACAGGAAGGTAAGCTGAAAGCGAAAAAGGAAAACCGTCCGTTGAAAGACCTGGTTGATATAAAAACAGCTTGTCAGCAGGCCTGTGCGACGGATGCTATCATTTTCGGGAACGCAAACGACAGCAAGAGCCTGATCAGCAAAGAGCGCCAGGATCATGCCGGACGTCTCTTCTATGTGATTGAAGAAACACATACCCTGCCTAACGTGAACTACCTGGCCAAGGTCCGCAACACGGACGTGATCAAGGGGGTACAGGCTGAAAAGAAAGAAGAGGCTGCTGATAAGCATGCTTAAGAAAGAATGAACGAACATTAAGAATGACGAATAAGCGCGGAGCGCGCGAGGAAATAAACTGAATTAAACTATGTCATCATTAAGGTACGAATCACAGGTAAGGCCTCCCCTGGTAGATGGGAAGAAGAGCTATCATGATGTTACAGAAGATATTATACGGCCTATAGAAGCGGCCCCCACCCGTGCCTGGTGGATCGGCTTTATTATCTCTTTAGGGCTGCTCACCTTCGGGATCATTTCCGTAACACACGAAGTGATCTATGGTGTCGGTCAGTGGAACCTGAACAGGACCATCGGTTGGGGATGGGATATCACCAACTTCGTTTGGTGGGTAGGTATTGGTCACGCGGGAACCCTGATCTCTGCGATCCTGCTGCTTTTCCGTCAGCAATGGCGTACAGGTGTGAACCGTGCCGCTGAGGCCATGACCATCTTTGCCGTTATGTGCGCCGGTCAGTTCCCCATCTGGCATATGGGTCGTGTTTGGATGGCTTTTTTCGTAATGCCTTATCCCAATACCCGCGGTCCGTTATGGCCCAACTTCAACTCTCCTCTCTTGTGGGACGTGTTCGCTATATCTACGTATTTTACTGTCTCCCTTTTGTTCTGGTATACGGGTCTGCTACCTGATCTGGCTACGGTGCGGGACAGGGCTAAGTTAAAATGGAGGAAGGCGTTTTATGGCGTGGCTTCTTTCGGATGGACGGGTTCCGCCAAGCACTGGCAACGTCATGAGGCTTTGTCCCTCGTGCTGGCAGGTCTTAGTACGCCCCTGGTATTGTCCGTACACACGATAGTATCGTTTGACTTCGCCACTTCGGTCATTCCCGGATGGCATACGACCATCTTCCCTCCCTACTTCGTAGCCGGCGCCATCTTCTCCGGGTTTGCCATGGTGCAGACGCTGTTGCTGGTGACGAGGAAGGTGTTGAAGTTGGAAGAGTATATCACCATGGAGCATATTGAGATCATGAACAAGGTGATCGTGCTGACCGGTTCTATTGTGGGTGTTGCTTATCTGACGGAGCTTTTTATCTCCTGGTATGGACAGAATAAATTTGAGAACTGGGCTTTCATGCAGAACCGCGTCAATATATTCAGTCCTTATGGCTGGAGCTATTACCTGATGATGGGTTGTAACGTATTGTCTCCCCAGATCTTCTGGTTTAAGAAAATGAGGCGTAATCTTACTGTGACCTTCTTTATGTCCGTGATCGTGAATGTCGGTATGTGGTTTGAACGGTTTGTGATCATTGTAACCTCTATTTACCGCGACTACCTGCCCAGCAGCTGGTCTACGTATTATGCACCCTCTATCTGGGAGGTTGGGTTCTATATGGGAACTTTCGGGCTGTTCTTCACCTGTTATTTCCTTTTCTCCAAGTTCTTCCCGGTTATTGCTGTTGCGGAGATCAGGCATATCCTGAAAAAAGCAGGCTCTTCGTATAAGGAAAACATGGGTGATATTGAGAAAGAGTCTGTTGAAGAATTCGCACACGAATATGCACATGCGCACTAATGACTATTAATTATTAAAGATTATGGCAATAAAAAAATTTGTTGTTGGATATTTCGAAGAGGAAGATGCGTTGTTCAACGCCGTGAAGAAAGTCCGTTCAGCAGGCTATAAAATTCATGATGTATATACTCCCATGCCGATCCATGGTCTCGACCAGGCGATGGGCTTAAGAGATACCAGTCTGCACACGGCAGGGTTCATTTACGGGATCACCGGTACGACGACTGCATTGAGCGGCATCGGCTGGATCTTTAATGCGGACTGGCCTCTCAATTTTGGCGGTAAGTCCCATTTCTCGCTGCCGGCATGGATACCTATTACATTCGAGCTGACGGTTTTGTTCTCTGCTGTTGGAATGGTATTGACATTTTGTTATCTCTGTCAGCTGGCGCCTTTTGTCCGCAAGCATCATTTCAATCTCCGGAGCACGGATGATCAGTTCACCATGGTGATCGAGTGTACGGAAAAGAGCAATGAGACCGAGATCCAGGGTTTCCTGGGATCCCTTGGCGCCAAGGGGCTCAATGTCCAAAATGCGGAGACCGGCTGGTGGCTCGGCACGTATGATAAGGATAAAACGCCATTTGAACATAAAGGAACAGCTTTAGCCTGAGTATAACCAGAAACGAATTATTATACTACTGATGAAAAAACTATCTATCGTATCGTTGATCGCAGCCGTGGTGCTGGTCGTTGCCAGCTGTAGTAGCGAGGTAAGGCGCACTCCCGGACGAGTATATATGCCTGACATGGCTTACAGCCGGGCTTATGAAACTTACTCTGTAACGGAAGAGCAAAAAGAGGAGCTGGAAAAAAGAGGTATTCATTTTAGTAATATACCGGTGGCTGGAACGATCAAGCGCGGGGAGCTTTTTCCTTTTCTGCTGACAAAGGACCCTGCAGGCGACTCGACCAACTACGTAGCTTCCAAACAGGTGAAGAGCCCGCTGACCTCCATGGATACAGTAGAAGCTGAGCGGCTTTACCTGGTGAACTGCGGGATCTGTCATGGTCCGAAGCTGGATGGTAACGGGCCTTTGTGGAAAGGCGGTGACGGTCCGTTCTCCGCCAAGCCGGCCCAGCTGGTGGGCGGCGCTCAATACGAAGCAATGCCTGAAGGACAGATGTTCTACTCTGTTACTTATGGTAAGAACAAAATGGGTAGCTATGCCTCCCAGCTGAGCACAAAACAGCGCTGGATGGTGATAGCCTACATAAAATCAAAACAGGCGGCAGGTAAAAGCAGCAGCGCAGCCGGTGCTGACTCCACCGTTAAGAAATAAAGTGAAGCAAAAGGATTAAAGAATATATTAAATCACTCTCGAATGTCATCCATTAAAGAACATTTTGAAATACCCGGCCGATATAAGCAATGGTCCCTTGGTCTGATGGGTGTGGGCGTACTATCTCTTATCATTGGCTTTATACTCTATGGCGGCACGGACCATGGCACCCGCTTTTGGGCCGCCTTACTGCAGAACAGCGTGTATTTCCTGCTGATCGTCAATGCAGCCATGTTCTTCTTCTGTGCATGTACCCTTGGAATGGGTGGTTTTCAGCTGACCTTCCGCCGTGTGACAGAAGCTGTTTCCGCCAGTGTTATTCCCATCGGGATCATCACCTTCGTTATATTGATGTGTATTGTATTCGGAGGGAAAGATGCTATCTATGAGTGGCTCAATAAAGATGTTGTCGCGCATGACGAAGTGCTGAATGGCAAAAAAGGATTTCTCAACCCTACATTCTTCACTATCTGGACAACGCTGTCCATTGGACTGTGGACCCTGTTGGGCATTAAAATGCGTAATATCTCCCGATCCATCGACAATACGCCCCTGAGCGTCGAGGAAGGGAAAAAATATATTTTCAAGAATACGGTATGGGCGGCGATCTACATTGTCTGGTTCGCATTGACCGTGGCTTCCGTGACTCCCTGGTTATGGCTGATGAGCATTGATGCGCATTGGTTCTCTACCATGTACAGCTGGTATACATTTGCCTCTACTTTCGTATCCGGCATTGCTTTAATGACCTTGTTCGTCATTTATCTTAAGAACAGGGGGTATCTGGAATATGTGAACAAGGAGCATTTGCATGACCTCGGGAAATTCCAGTTCGCCTTTTCCATCTTCTGGACCTATTTATGGTTTGCGCAGTTCATGCTGACCTGGTATGCAAATATTTCTGAAGAGACCATCTATTTCAAATCAAGATTTGAAGGAGCTTACACCGGGATCTTCTATCTGAACCTGGTTATCAACTTCCTGGCTCCTTTGCTGATCTTTATGTCGCGGAACTCCAAACGTAACTATAGTACTGTCGTTTTTATGTCGGTTTTACTGGTCTTCGGGCATTGGTTGGATTTTTTCCAGATGGTATTCCCCCACCACTACGCCGATCAGGTTCCTATGAATCTTTTCGACTTCGGTATTGCGCTGGGATTCGTAGGGATCATCATGTGGCAGACCGCGCAGGTGTTGAGCAAGTATCCCCTGCTGGCAAAGAACCATCCTTTCCTGAAAGAAAGTATCATCCATCATACTTAAATCGTTTAAATTATCATGTCAACTATTTTTCTGTTACTGATCCTGTTATTGGGCTTCCTGATCACCTTCCAGATCGCAAAGGCCAGTGAGTATGTAGGTGTCCTGAAGGGCGAAAAGAAAAATTTTGAGCAGAATAACCGTATTAACGGCTTCCTGATGATGGCCTTCCTGGTATTAGGGCTGATCGGTGTATTCTGGTGCAATGAACTGTATAAAGGGAAGATCCTGGGCGAGTCTGCCTCCGTACATGGCGAGCAGATCGATAACATGCTGCACATCACGCTGATAATCACCGGGATAGTGTTTTTTATCACACAGATCCTCCTCTTCTGGTTCGCCTATAAATACCAGTATTCTGCAAAGAGGAAGGCCTTTTATTTCCCCCACAGCAATAAGCTGGAAATTATCTGGACTGTAGGGCCGGCCCTCGCGCTGACCGTACTGGTTGGATTCGGTCTGTTCTACTGGTTCCGTATCACGGGTGAAGCGCCCAAGGATGCGGCTGAAGTGGAGGTTACGGGCAAACAGTTTGGCTGGATCTTCCGTTATCCGGGTAATGATGGTGTTTTTGGAAAGAAATATTATCAGAACATCAGCGATAAGGACAATAATTCCCTGGGGCTGCTCTGGGATGATCCTTATACCCATGATGATATCGTCACTTCCAGTGAAATGTATATCGAGGTAAACAAACCTGTAAAGCTGATCATCAATTCCAGGGATGTGGTGCATGACGTCGGCCTGGTTTACTTCCGCCAGAAGATGGATGCTGTTCCGGGTACTCCTACCACGCTGTGGTTTATTCCGAAGTTCACTACGGATGAGATGAAAAAGAAGCTGAACAATCCTGATTTCGAATATGAAATTTCCTGCGATCAGATGTGTGGGAAAGGACACTTTACCATGAGAGGGATCGTAAAGGTGGTGTCGCATGATGAACTTATTCTCTGGAAAGCCAAACAAAAGCCGAACTTTGTACTGGCTTTCCCCGATAAGGATCCGTCCAGCCAGCCGAAGATAGACACCGTGCCAAAACTGCCCTCCTCGGCAGCGATCGGTACGCCTTCCACAGGAACGGGACTGTTAGCAAAAAAGAATTAGTCAGAACCAGATATATATTGAGCAGAGAGCGGGTTATCAATTAAATTTTTTCTCATGAGCAACGCAGCAACATTACACGGACATTCTGAGGTTACTACTCATGACGTGCACCATGATGATCATGGTGGCCATCATCACAAAGAGACATTTATTACCAAATACGTCTTCAGCCAGGACCATAAAATGATCGCCAGGCAATTCCTTATTACAGGGATGGTCTGGGCGATATTAGGTGGTCTGATGTCCGTGCTGTTCCGTTTGCAGCTGGGATACCCGGATACTCATTTTGCCTTCCTGGAAGACATCCTGGGCAGCAAATGGGCCAAGGGTGGCCAGATCCAGCCTGAGTTTTATTATGCGCTGGTAACGATGCACGGTACCGTACTGGTATTCTTTGTATTGACGGGTGGTTTGAGCGGCACTTTCGCCAACTTCCTCATTCCCCTGCAGATCGGCGCCCGCGATATGGCTTCTCCCTTCCTGAATATGCTGTCTTACTGGTTTTTCTTCCTGGCCAGCGTAGTGATGATCTCATCCCTGTTCATTGAAACAGGCCCTGCCAGTGGTGGCTGGACCTCCTATCCTCCCCTGAGCGCCCTCGGAGATGCTTCGGAGGGCTCCAAGGCCGGGATGGACTTCTGGCTGATCGCCATGGCCCTGTTCGTCGTCTCTTCCCTGCTGGGTGGTCTGAACTATATTTCCACGATCCTCAATCTGCGTACAAAGGGGATGAGCATGACAAGGCTGCCGCTTACTATCTGGGCGCTGTTCTTTACAGCGATCCTGGGTGTATTGTCCTTCCCTGTACTGTTATCCGGCTTTATCCTGCTGTTGTTTGATCGTCACGGAGGCACCAGCTTCTATCTGTCGGACATCTTTGTAGCCTCCACGCAAAAAGCATTACCCAATGAGGGCGGCAGCGCTATTCTTTATCAGCATTTATTCTGGTTCCTGGGTCACCCTGAAGTATATATCATTATCCTTCCTGCCATGGGTCTTGTATCCGAGGTAATGTCGGTGAATGCACGGAAGCCTATATTCGGATATATGGCGATGGTGGGATCACTGTTCGCTATTACGGTGCTGGCCTTCCTCGTATGGGCGCATCATATGTTTGTCACAGGTCTGAACCCATTCTTAGGATCGGTGTTCGTACTGCTGACGCTGCTGATCGCCGTACCTTCTGCTATTAAAGTGTTCAACTGGCTCACGACACTGTGGCGTGGTAATATCCGGTTCACACCGGCCATGTTATTCGCCATTGGTTTTGTCAGCATGTTCATCTCCGGGGGATTGACGGGTATCTTCCTCGGTAACTCAACTTTGGATATTCAACTGCATGATACATACTTTGTGATCGCCCACTTCCATATAGTAATGGGTGTATCCGGTATTCTCGGGATGTTTTGTGGTATTTATCATTGGTTCCCGAAGATGTATGGCCGGTATTTGAACAATACCATGGCGTACATTCACTTCTGGGTTACGTTCATAGGCGCATACCTCATTTTCTGGCCCATGCACTACGAAGGGCTGGCCGGTATGCCCCGTCGTTACCTGGATTATAGCAACTGGCTTTCTTTCAACCAGTTCGGCGGTCTGAACCAATTTATCTCCACGGTTGCGATGGTGGTATTCGCTGTTCAGCTGTTGTTTGTATTCAACTTTTTCTATTCCATATTCAAGGGTAGAAGAGTAATGACCCAGAATCCCTGGGGGGCAACTACGCTGGAATGGACTGCTCCTATTCGCCCCGGACATGGCAACTGGCCTGGTGAAATACCCGAAGTACATCGCTGGGCTTATGACTATGCCAAGGACGGCAGGGAGTTTATTCCTCAGACCGAGCCTATTGGCAGCAATGAAAGCACGCATTAATGACGCAGGATACTAATAGTTCTAATAGTTCTTTCAAATTGGCCGGCAAACTGCAGGACTATAAATTGCTGATCAAGTTCAGTCTCAGCATTATGGTTGTGTTCTCTGCATTGATCAGCTATTTGCTGGCGCCGAAAGTAAAGGTATATGACTGGTGGGCGATCTTGCTGTTCTCCCTGGGTGGCATGCTTGTCACGGGAAGCGCGAATACCATCAATCAGATAGTGGAAAAGGATACGGACGCCCTGATGAAGCGGACGGCTAACAGACCGGTGGCAGCTGGCAGGATGAGTGTAGAAGAAGCCTGGACCTTTGCCGTAATTAGTGGTGTTGGCGGCGTACTGATCCTATGGCATTTTAGTTTTCTGGCAGCCGTTTTAGCCGCCTTCAGTCTTTTTGTGTATGCTTTTATTTATACACCGCTGAAGAAAGTGAGCTCTGTTGCTGTGCTGGTGGGCGCTATTCCCGGGAGTCTTCCATGCCTGATAGGCTGGGCTGCAGGGAATGATGATCTAAGCGCCGGAGGCTGGGTCTTGTTTGCCTTGCAATTCTTCTGGCAATTCCCGCATTTCTGGGCGATAGCCTGGATTGCGCATAAAGATTATACAACGGCAGGGTTTAAGCTGATGCCTTCCAATGAAGGACCGGATAAATACTCTGCCATACAGGCGATACTTTATTCCCTGTTCCTGTTACCGGTGGGTGTGATACCCTATTTTATAGGAATGAGCGGAATTGTCAGCCTTGTGATCGTACTAATAGCTAACCTGTTCATGATTGGGCAATGTGTACGGTTATACAGGGAGATGACGGTGAAGGCGGCGAGGCGTGTGATGTTCAGCAGCTATATTTATTTGCCGGTGGTATTACTGGCCTTATTAGCTAACAAAACAAGCGTATAATTATCGGATGGCGATCATAAAATCTATAGGAGCTAAAGATATTGTGGACGAACAAAGAAAGAAAATACATCCCCATAAGTTTACCTTATGGGTGGCCTTAGCCAGCATCATTATGATGTTTGCGGGGCTTACGAGCGCCTATATCGTCAAGCGGGATCAACCCGGCTGGACGAGCTTTACCGTACCAAGGGCTTTTTATTATTCGACGGCTATCATCCTATTGAGCAGTCTGACCATGCAAATGGCCCTTCGTTCTTTTAAAGAGCGCGCGATGTTGAAGTATCGCAATCTTATTACGCTGACGGCCGTTCTGGGAGTGGTATTTATACTATTGCAGTGGATAGGTTTTAAGACCATCTGGAACAGCGGTATAACGCTTAAGGGCTCCGGGGGAGGACAGTTCCTTTATATCATTGCGGGGCTGCATGTGGTGCATGTACTCGCCGGGGTGATAGCGCTCATCGTGATGTTTATCAGGGCCTTTGCGTCAAAAGTGCGTAGTTATAACAGTATTCCTGTGGAGGTTATGAGCACCTATTGGCATTTTGTAGATCTGCTGTGGATCTATCTGTTCATTTTCTTTTTGGGTATAAATTAAATTCATTATTGTTAAATATCTTTACAAACCAATAATTTACAATATGGCGCAGACAATACCAGCGGGACAAAAATGGTGGAACGGCGGAAAGAGCCCGTTCAATGTGGAGTATGGTAAATTGATGATGTGGTATTTTTTGATGAGTGACGCCTTTACATTCGGTGCTTTCCTCATATCTTATGGTTCTATCAGATTTGCTACCAATGGCTGGCCTGACCCGAATGAGGTATTCAAGGCATTTCCGGGAATGGGTGGGCTGCACCTTCCCCTGGTGTTTGTGAGCCTGATGACCTTTATCCTGATCATGAGCTCGGTGACGATGGTACTAGCTGTTGCTGCAGGACATCAGAACGACCGCAAAAAGGTGACTTTTTATATGATCCTTACCATCATCGGCGGACTTATGTTCCTGGGCTGCCAGGCATGGGAGTGGACACATCTGCATGGTGAAGGCGCGTGGTGGGGACGGAATCCTTTCCACAATGCGGACGGCAGCGCTGCTACTACCAATTTTACCAACTTCTTCTTTACGATCACGGGCTTTCATGGCTTTCACGTATTCTCCGGGGTGATCATCAATACGATCATGCTGATCAAGAACCTGCGTGGGGATTTTGAAAAGAGAGGTCATTACCTCATGATCGAGAAGGCTGGTCTTTACTGGCACTTTGTAGACCTGGTATGGGTATTTGTATTCACTTGTTTTTATCTGTTGTAGTAAAACAAAAAGATTAGTAATATTTAATAATATTTGATATGTCAAATTTTGAATCGACCGTAACCCCGCACCACGAGCCGGAATTCTCTACCAAA
>Ga0206922_1063_pt2 | contig 23100 bp, 16 predicted proteins | sample Alteio_BWOrgHeat_63_FD_152976 | JGI IMG/M metagenome (GOLD analysis project Ga0206922, IMG submission 152976) | Enriched cells from forest soil in Barre Woods Harvard Forest LTER site, Petersham, Massachusetts, United States -... | ecosystem: Environmental > Terrestrial > Soil > Temperate forest >... | reverse complement strand
TATATACCAGGCTCATAGCGGGTTCCCGTTTCAGATAGGAGCTGTTGACGTATCTGGAACGATCAGCGAAAATCCGCGAGCAGATATCGTGGCGAATCCACGGCAAAAAGATCCCGTGGATCCAACACGCGCCTTCAACAGATATGCCTTCGCCCAACCGGCGCCCTACACATTTGGCAATTCACGAATCGACGTGGTTCGGGGCAAAGGTTTAAGCAATACGGATATTTCTGTATTCAAAGACACGCGGTTGCATGAGAGATTTATCTTTCAGTTAAGGGCGGATGCTTACAACCTGTTCAACAATGCGCAAATCGGCCCCTTTCCTGGAAATCAGTTCAGCCTTGATCCCAGTTCGTCGTTCGGAGTCTACCAGTCGTTGCAACATGAGGCTCGTATCCTCCAGCTTGCCGGCAGGCTAGTGTTTTAGGCGCTTCTCAATCACGCTATCTGAAGGTGACACCGTGCGACACGTAAGCAAAAAGTCCGCTCTTGCAATTACACTTCTCATCGTTCTCGCAGCCCCGAACTATACGTTCGGAGAGCAACCAGAGCAACACAAGAAGAAGGCTCCCGATGTGCGCATTACAGCAGATTGGGATAAAGTCTTGCGGGTCTCAAATACGAATGCAACCTTGCAGGCGGTGGTAACACCGCTGATGAGCCCGAAGTCGCCACTTCAGGGGAAGGTGTGGGGCGCATTGACTGACCTGAACGCGAGTTATGTCCGGTACGTTCCATGGTTGCCTTATCCAAAACTCGCGGTTGCGGAGCTGGAGCCACCGGCAAACGGGGAGACCTCGTGGGATTTCTCGAGAATCGACCCTTATACCGAAGCTTTCTTTAAGGCCAATCCTCAGCCGTCCGCGATTATCAATTTCAGCACCATTCCGCAATGGATGTTTAAGACGCCTGGGCGGATTAAATACCCCGATAATCCTGACCAGGAAACGTGGGACTATACGCAGGGAACAGAACTGCGCGACTCAAGCATGAAGGAGCTAACTGACTACTACACGCGGCTCGTTAGTTGGTACACCCAGGGCGGATTTGCCGACGAATTTGGTAAGCGCCATGACTCGGGACATCATTTCAAGATTAATTACTGGGAAGTGTTTAACGAACCAGACCTGGAACATTCGACTACGCCCCAACAGTACACGGAACGATATGATGCCGTCGCTGCCGCGATTCGTACAGTCGAGCCACAAATGAAATTCGTTGGTATCGCTCTGGCCGAGCCAGCCGGGCTTCCTGATTACTTCGAGTACTTTCTAAATGCGAAGAATCATAAGTCGGAAATGCCCATAGACATGATCTCATATCACTTTTATGCTACCCCGGCCGCCGACCAACCTGTCGACAGTTGGCAATACACGGTGTTTGCTCAGAGTGAAGAATTTGTTGGCGTGGCTAAGTACATCGACTCTATAAGACGAAGGCTCTCTCCCGCTACGGGCGTGACGATCGACGAAGTTGGAGTGATCGCACCGGATGACCTCTTTCAAAGCCAACCCGGATATGTATTCAAGTCCTTTCCTTCTTTCTATTGGACTTTGTGCTCTGCACAATATGCCTATCTATATGGAGAATTGGCGAAGCTCGGAATCGATGCAGTTGGATCATCTGCGCTTATGCAGCGACCCGGCTTCTTTCCAAGCGTTTCCATGATGGATTGGAATAACGGCAAACCGAACGCGCGATATTGGGGACTGAAGCTTATTCGGGATAATTTCGGCCCGGGAGACAAGATCATTTCGGCGATGGGATCTCCGACTGTCTATGCATTTGGTGTCATTCGTCCTGACGGAAAACGAAAGCTTCTGCTCGTTAATATGCGTAACAAGGCGACAGAGGTCTCCGTTTCCGGAGCAACAGGATCGCAAGAACAGCGTGTCGATCAAACCACATCTTACGATCCTCCAGCGTCAAGCCGCCTGACAACGGATACAGTGCGGCTCCAAAGTTTCGCAGTCTCTGTCATTACACTTCAATGAAGCGGTCCAGCTACAGAAAGGAGACCGAACCGCTTTCTGATATCAGGTAGGAAATGAGACAACTGAAACTATGAAGATCCACGAAGTGAAATGCCATGTAACGGCGATGGGCGGCTCCTGGCTTACCGAGACGGTGGTGTCCAACCCTATGTCCATCTACCCGGAATACTTTGAGCGACGTTCCTCGTGGTACCGCACAATGTCCGCCGGAGTGGTTGAAGTGACGTTGGAGAACGGAATCGCCGGATTTGGATTTATTGGAGGTGCAAAAGGGTCTGCCGCGAGCCAGCTTATCTCAGAACAACTAAGGGATCTCGTCGTTGGTAAGTCTGTTTTCGATACGGAACTAATCCAGGAACAGCTTTATCGTGCATCTGTCTTCTACGGAAGAGGGGGGTTGGCGCAATGCGTAATATCTGGAATCGACATCGCCCTGTGGGATGCCAAGGGCAAGCTTTTAGGCCAACCGGTTTACAACCTTATTGGCGGAAAAACCCGGGATCGTCTTAAAACCTACTACACAGGAAACGATCCTGCTGCTCTCGAGAAATTTGGCATATCCGATATGAAGATAGCCATTCCTTACGGCCCTGCGCATGGCGAAGAAGGAATGATTGAGAACGAAAAAATAGTGGCAGAGGCCAGGCGCGCCATCGGATCTTCAGGATTTATCGCACTCGATATCTACATGTCATGGGACGTGCCCTACACGCTGCGTATGTATGACCGGCTGAAAGGCTATGGGATCTCGTGGTTAGAGGAACCTGTATCTCCTGACAACTATGAAGGTTATCGTGAAATACGCCGTAAGATCGGAGCGATGGTAACTGGCGGCGAACATGAGTACACCCTCGAAGGCTTTCGCCGCTTGATTGAGGAGGGCTGTGTCGACATCGTGCAGCCCGACATATACCGCGCAGGTGGAGTCACCGGCCTCAAGAAGATTGCCGCTCTGGCTAAAGCGCACCATCTGAAGGTTATTTGCCACGGCATCGGAAGTCCAACGTATCACTTTCTGATTTCAAATGGGCCTGAGCTATCTCCATTCTGCGAGTACATTGATATCTATCGGGAGGCGACTCCTGATTGGGTGTTGACCGACGATCCGCGTCCGGCAGAAGGATACCTGACTCTCAGCGACGAGTCTGGCTTTGGTTACACCTTAAATACGAAAGTCTTCTCAAACGGTGAGCCGGTTACACCTATCTGGTAATCACGGTGGTTATTCTTATCTGTAAAACATAGGAGAGAGTTTGACACTGGAGTCGACAACTCATAGACCCATCACAATAGGCGGGGTCATCCCGATTTTGCCCACTCCGTTTTTGCCCGATGGGGCGATTGATGAAAACAGCTTCATAAATGTCATAGAGGCAGCTATCTGTGGTGGTGTTCACGGCGTCGCGATGTTCGGATTAGCAAGCGAGTATTACAAACTGTCGGAACGCGAACGCCGCCACCTTACGCGTTTGCTGGTTGGGCACGTAGCAGGAAGGGTTCCAGTCGTTATCTCAATAGTGCAGCACTCCACAAGGTTGGCTGTTGATGAAGCCATACAGGCGGTAGAGGCCGGTGCGGATGCGCTCATGGTGTTGCCTCCGTTTTTTCTGAACCCCCAAACAGATACGATCATGCGGCACATTCGCGAAATACTCAGGTCGGTGCATGTGCCTGTTATAGTGCAATACGCGCCGCTGCAGACTGGCCGGTTATTTGACGCACAGGTGTTTGCTGGCTTGCGTGATGACTTTCCTCATCTGACTCACGTCAAGGTAGATCTTGTTCCATCAGGGCCATATGTGTCGGCTCTGACCAGCTGTGATGTCGGTTCTCTCGTGGGATACATGGGACTTCACCTGCCGGAAGACTTTATCCGAGGCGTTCAAGGGGTGATGCCGAGCGTTTCGGTTTGCCCTGCTTTTGTCGAGATGTGGAGGTTGCTGCCCCATGATATGAACCATGCACGCATCCTGCATCGGAAGGTGCTGCCCTTACTCAACTTCATGATGCAGTCGATTGAGGGCCTGATCGCGTGCGAAAAGGAATTACTACGGAGTCTGGGGTGCGTCCTCTCGAGTCATCGAAGAGAACCCACCAGTCACCTGGACTCGGTTCAACAGCGTGAGCTTGAAACATATACGTCTGAGCTAAGGCAATGGCTCGTTCAATCTAAGGCAAGAAATGGATAACTGAATGTCTTACATATCCAACACGGAACAGGCGCGCCCGATGATAACTCCTGTGCCAAATCGTCTCGCCGGCAAAGTAGCAATCGTAACGGGAGCCGCGAGAGGAATAGGCAAGGCGATCGCCACCCGGCTCTCTCAGGAAGGAGCCGCAGTGCTCATTGCCGATAAGGATCTGGTCGTGGCAAATGAGACGGCATCGGAGTTACACGCCTCCGGAGCGCAGGCAATTGCAGTTGAAGCGGATGTGACAAGCGAAGCGGCCGTAGCCGCAATGATTGAAATGGCCGACACTAAGTTCAACGGCCTGGATATCTTGGTCAACAATGCCGGAATGATTGTTTTTGGCAGTCTCATGGAATGCAGCATCGACGATTGGGAGCGAATCATCGCGATCGATTTGACGGGCGCTCTTCGATGCACGCAAGCAGCAAGTAGACACATGATTCTGCGGGGCAGAGGAGGACGACTGATTCATATCGGCTCTAGTGCATCTTTGCTACCGGCACCTCAGCAAGGCGCGTATTCAGTTGCGAAGGCCGGTCTACTTATGTTGAGCAAGGTTGCGGCGATGGAGCTTGCCGAACATGGCATTACCTCGAACTTGATCTGTCCGCACGGCGCAATTACTGACATTAACCGAGAGCTGTTACTCGATCCAAATGTGATGTCGAAACTTGAATCACGAATTCCTGCAAAGCGACTGGCAAAAGTCGAGGAGATCGCGGCTCTGGCCGCTTTCCTCGCTTCTGACGAGTCTGCATACATGACAGGCACAGAGCTAGTGCATGATGGTGCCGCGTCTATCAGCGGTCTCTGGTGGAGATAGATTCGTGAGATCTTCGCAATCAACGCAGTGCATTCGTCCAATCAACGGCAGTTGCGATTGACTTAGCCCGCTATTATTTGAGGGCCAACAGGTAAAAGGTTCGATGAATCGTAGACAATTTATTGAAGCGCTCTCATTCCTCATCGCTTCTGCGAAGTTGAGGTCGGTCTCCGCCCAGACTACGAGTGCGGCCGACGACCTGCAGAGAAGAAAAGAATTCATTCACCCGCCGAAGTCCGCGTATCCCTGGGTGTACGCCTTCTGGATGGAGGGCAACATCACCAAGGAGGGCATTACTGCAGACCTCGAGGGCATGCACGAGGCGGGCATCTGCGGAATGTTGCTAATGGATGGGGCACTCGGCAATCCGGTGGGGCCGCATCGCTTCATGTCGGAATCGTGGCTCGAAATGTTCGATCACCTCATCACCGAGGCGAACAGACTCGGGATCGAAGTAAATCTCAACAATGATCCAGGTTGGTCCGGAAGTCAGGGACCTTGGGTGAAGCCTGAGCACGCATCGCAAAAAGTAATTGTCAGCCAGCAAATAGTGCAAGGACCCTCTCGATTCGACGAAACGCTGCCGACCCCTGAAAAAGTAAGTCACAACTATTACCGCGATATCGCTGTGCTCGCTTATCCGCTTTCGAAACAGGGTGTGCCATCTTATCGGATTCCCGATTTCGATTCCACAAAGTCATTCTCAGGCGGACATGATTTCTTCGAGGTTGTACCTTGGCCACGCTTTATTCCTACTAACGCCGAGTGGCCGGTCGTTTCGCAGGATCAATGCCTGCAGGCAGAAAAGATGGTGAACCTCACTGCCAGCATGCAACAGGACGGAAGCCTGACGTGGGATGTTCCATCTGGCCCGTGGGTAATCCTGCGTTTTGGTCACACTGTTGGTAACGGTGGAGCAAGGTCGGCGCAGGCCGAAGCGACCGGACTGGAATGCGACAAGCTTAGTAAAGCAGCACTCGACGCGCATTTTGCTGCGATGGTCGGCAAGCTGGCTCACAGGGCAGGTCCACTGGCAGGAAAGGCTCTTGTTTCGGCTCACATTGATAGTTGGGAGGCGGGATCAGGTAATTGGACAAACGGATTCGAAGACGAGTTCCTGCGTCGACGCGGTTATGATCTGCATCCCTACCTGCCCACGTTGAATGGAATCGTAGTTAACTGCCGCCAGGTTTCTGAGAGGTTTCTGTGGGATTTCCGCGAAACAATAAGTGAACTCACGCTCGAGAACTATGCCGAACATATGCGAGAACTGGCACATCGCGAAGGACTGAGACTTACTATCGAAGGCTACGACGGCACTTGCGACGATCTGCGCTACGCCGGCAGGGCGGATGAACCGATGAGTGAATTCTGGCTCACTTGTTATAGCGGTCTTCCACTTACCGATCTCAACGAAAGTATGACATCGGCCGCACACGTGTACGGAAAACAAATTATCGGTGCAGAAGCCTTCACTTCCGGCAGAGGTGATTTTCTTGAACATCCGGCGACCCTGAAGCCGCTTGCAGATTGGGCGTTTTGTACGGGAGTCAATCGCCTCTGCTTCTCTGAGTGGGTGATGCAACCGTGGCCTCATCTCGTTCCCGGAGTTTCATTTTCTTTGTTTGGAACCGTCTTTCACCAATCGCTCACCTGGTGGCCGGTTGCCAGGCCTTGGCATGAATATGTCGCTCGCTGTCAACACATGCTGCGTCAAGGCAATTTCGTCGCGGACATTTGTTTTGTCGCTCCTGAGGGAGCCCCGTATCGCTTTACTCCGCCGATTCCCGCGACAGAACGCGGCGGCACTGCCGATCGTCCGAAATATAACTTCGACGGTTGCCCACCCGAGCTAGTCATCAAAGGCATGACCACTATAGATGGCAAGGTAGCATTGCCGTCTGGCATGAAGTACCAGCTATTAGTTCTTCCAACTTATCGCGCCGGCTCTCCGGTTCTTGAACTGATGACTCAGCCCGACTACGCTTACAGGCCGGAAACGATGTCCACGATTCAGACGATGACTCCAGAGCTTTTGCTACGAATCAAGGAGCTTGTTGAAGCTGGCGCAACTGTACTAGGCTTTCGACCGTTAAAATCTCCGAGTCTGGCTCACTTCCCTCAGTGCGATGCTGAAGTTACGGAGTTGGCCAATGAACTTTGGGGCAAAGGTGCCGGTCTTACTGGCGCTGGTGAGCGGCGCGTTGGAAAAGGACGCATGATCTGGGGCAAAACACCCGAACAAGTGTTGTCTGAGCTGGGTGTGCCTCCGGATTTTGCCACCGATTCCAGCCTGAATCAAAAGACCAATTACATCCACCGCTTCGCCAAAGATGAGTCGGACATTTACTTCATCGTTAATCAACAAAATGAGGCGTTGCAGGGAAATGGCTATTTTCGGGTAACTAGCAAACAACCTGAGGCATGGTGGCCTCATTCTGGCGACATAGAGACTATATCGGCCCTTCGTCAGGAAGATGGAACAACGATGTTGCCTCTTTCTCTGAATGCTCAGGAATCGGTTTTTATCGTATTTCGCCCGACTACAGACAAAAGGGCTGGCATCGTTTCAGCAGCACTTGACGGCACAAAGTTGTGGCCTAAACCAGCATCGACAATCACGTTGAAAGAGACCGATGATTCATTCATCATGGCATGCTGGATCACGCCCGGCCCGGACATCGTCCTGCCTGCTCGCCACGAAACTGGTTGGAGTTATGACGGCATTCCTATGAGGATGCCCGGACTTGGATATCAGACCCGCACGTCATCGGGCCAGGGGCGTTGCGGTTTCGCTATTGGGAAGAACGGCATCGTCGTATACCAACTGAGTGTCACTGGAGAAGTACAGGCCTTGTTGGTCTATGAGAGCCCACTTACCGAGGCGAAGCTCGTGGGGGTACTGTACAAGAATAAAATTCCGCAGTTGTTTCTCAATGGAAAACTAGTTTCAACCGGACCTGCAAATCGATTTCCGGCGCCTGAATTTATCGGCTGGGCTGATCACCGTCCATTTGCTGGCGAACTGTCAGCGCTGGATCAATTTGAGCACATGCTTGCTTCGCAGGGCATCGAGGGAATCGGTTCTAGTCCGTTAAAGATGGATGAGACATGCGCGATTGATTTTCTTCATCGTTGTGTATTGAGATCGGGAAAATATGTTCTACACACTGAGGATGGAAAAAGTAACGAGTTGATTGTTCATCTTCCGCCCACCAAAGAAATCTCGGGCCCTTGGCGAGTGGCCTTCGATCCAGAATGGGGTGGACCGAAAGATATTCACTTCACGAAATTAATAAGCTGGTCCGAGCACGAAGACGAAGGAGTTCGCTACTATTCAGGAAAAGCCAGATATCAGAATGTCTTTCAATTCGACGACTCAGCCCATCTGAATCCAGCATTACAGATTTATTTAGATCTGGGAAAAGTAGCAAATCTCGCTGACGTCACTCTCAATGGTCGCCACCTCGGAACTGTTTGGAATACACCTTATCGGATCGATGTGACTCAAGCGATCAAGAGCGGTTCCAACACTCTGGAGGTTGATGTTTTCAATGTCTGGGCGAATCGTCTCATTGGAGACGAACACCTCCCCGAAGATAGCGAGCGTAGCGCGAACGGACAGCTTATGAAATGGCCAGAGTGGGTCTTACAGGGGAAGAAGAGCCCTGCAGGGCGTTTTACATTTACTACATATAAGCAATGGAACAAGGACAGCCCTCTGATTCAATCTGGCTTGCTGGGTCCCGTGAGACTAGTCTTCGCCCAGAAATTTTAATGCTGGACAAGATATGACTGCCACGCTCGGTCCGGACCGGTGTACAAATTATCGCGCGCATCAATTGGGTACAGCTTCGTTACATTTGCCGCAGTTAACAGTTCATAGTGCGCATATGCAGCGGGTGGCACCTCTCGCTCGTGCAAGATGTCCAGTGCCATCCGAATAATGTCATCGCCATACCGCTCAGGGAAGAAAGCCACGGCACCAATCAGGCGAGTGCCTTTGCGTCGCAACTCCGCCCTCGCTTCGGGAATCGCTCCGAGCGACACGGCCACACAATCTTCAATACGCCCGGCCTCCTCAAAGGCTCGAAGAGCGCCGAGAACGACCATATCGTTGATGCCTGTAATCAAAGTCGTTTTCGGTGGAATACGGCGTAGATATTTCCGTACTGCTTCAAAAGCGCGAAGGAAGTCCCACTTCGCTTCAAGCAGATTGAACGAGGCTTCCGACACACCTGGAAGCATTTCTCGAATACCAGCACGTGCGCCCACCAGACGCAGCTGTGGTAAAGGACCTGCTTCGGCCGCATTCAAGAGAAGTACCTGCTGTACTTGTCCGCCCCAGTGTTGTTTTGCCCAGCGGCCTAGCACCCGTCCAGCCAGTATTCCTATACGATAGTTGTCCGCACCATAGAAAGTAGCGTCTGGGTGCGGGATCTCGATTGCGATCAAAGGAATGCCGGCTTCACGAAATATCGCTGACACGGCAGGAGCAACCTTTGTGTAAGTCTGAAAATCCAGCACGAGGTTCACGCCGCTTGCAGCCAGCTTCCGAGCATTCTTCAGTGCAACGGTAGCGCTATAGCAGTTATCAAGAAGGACCAATTCCACGTTCTGTCTTGCCGCTGCAAGCCGTACACCTGCCGTTACCGCTGCAGAAAAAGAATCCTCATCTGCCTGGGCTGCATATCCGATTCGGAACCGAGAATGGCCGACCAAATTGAACCTCGGGCTGTAACTCAAATTGGACCGGCGCTCCAGCAAGCCATGGTGCACTAAGGTATGGACGATGCGGAAGACGATAGTCCTATTCAAGCCGGTTGTACGGATAATATCTTTGAGCTTCAGGTTTGCTTCAGCATCTTCAAAACACTTAAGAACATCGCACGCGCGTGATACCGTCTCTAAAATGTAGGGATCATTCGAATCGACAGCAAGATTACGATCTTTGATTTTGCGACTCGTCTGTGGCATTGCGTCACCCACAACTTAATCCTGATTCTCTGGTCTCTGTATCGATACGGTGATACAACTTCTGCTAACAAATCGTCAATCATATGGTTTCGCCAGGCGAACATTTATGAGGAGACAAAAGCTAAAGGCCAAGCCCGTCCGGCAATACCTTCCGATTCGACAAAATACCTGAGTATTGCCTCCTGACATCTGACGCAGGCCCGCAACGGGAGTATTCACTGAGCAAAAACAACGACGTTAGTTCTCTAAAATGTCGTTCCGCCACCATCTTGGGCACTCGTGACAAACTGTATGGGTTCCACAGAGTTTCGGAGCGAGAACATAAACCGGAAGAAAAGGTGATACTTGACGCTAGCAAGCAAGGCGCCCCACATTGCTCACAGCAGGTCCTCGCATCTAGCCTCAGATCATTTCCAGAAGACAAGTGTCAACCAACCAGTTCAACTTATGGGAGAGCAGATGTTCGATCTAACAGGTCAGACCGCGATTGTTACTGGCGGAGCCACAGGAATCGGCGAGGCCATTGCAGAGAGATTGACACGTTCGGGGGCGATTGTGGTCATAGCAGATCTCGATATTGCAGGTGCTGAGTCTGTTACCAGGCGCCTCGGAAAAAATTCATTTCCGATTAGAACGAACGTGGCCGATTGGGAGTCTGTTGAAGGTGCTGTCGAAGAAATAATAAGGCGCACTGGTCAAATCGATGTTCTTGTCAACAATGCGGGCATAGCTGGACCAGCTGCCCCAATATGGGATCAGACCAATGAGGATTGGCAGAAAGCGATCGCAATCAATTTAAGTGGTGTTTTCTATTTTTGCCGCGCAGTGATCCCTCACATGCGGACTCGCGGATATGGAAGGATCGTGAATATCGCGTCGATTGCGGGCAAGGAGGGTAACCCGCGCATGATTCCTTATTCCGCTACCAAAGCAGGAGTCATCGGACTGACGAAATCGCTTGGTAAAGAAGTCGCTACCGACGGTATCTGTGTCAATGCGGTCAGTCCAGCAGTCGTACAAACGAAGATCCTGGATCAGTTGACCCCTGAGCAGATCAATTACATGACCGAACGCATTCCGATGAGACGTACGGGCAAACCAGAGGAGATCGCGGCAGTAGTTCATTTTCTGGCCAGCCCCGATTGCTCTTTTGTGACTGCGCAATGCTACGACGCCAGTGGGGGGCGGGCTACATATTGACGACGGCTGCCCGTGTATCGATGAAATGTTACTCCTTGATACCCGGAGGATAATTCCTTGTTCAATACCCGCTTTTGAGTTGTGTATAACTTTGAATAACTAGCCTTTCAGTAGTACATGGAAGGTCTATGATTGGCTTTCACGGGCCAAATTTGTGAATTTCCCTGTAAGCGGGGAATTCGCGCGGAGAATGGATCGACGTAAACTCGATCCTCTCCATCAAGCCCTCCATTTCAAATGAATTGCCTCCGCCCTGACGCTTTGGAAAACGGCACACGAGACCCGTCTATCTGGGCCATGCCGCTTGCGCGGATTTTGCTGAATCTAGACAGGACCAGCTGATCCAGTCACCGAGTGTATGGTTTTGCTCCTAACGCCAGACAGTCAGTGTGTGCGCTGTAGCAGTGTCGACCGTGAAGATAGATACAACTGCCAATAGCCGAAGAAACAAAAACACCGCAAACATCAGAAAACGGAAAGAGCCGCTGGAGTGTCTTTACCGTAGTATGACTTCTGGACTACCTAAAGGCCCAGAAATCGGGCGGTGAGGATCGCTCATTACGGAATCGGGAGAGCTCTGGATTGGAGAGAAGATGGAAAGCCGCAGAACGGTATTGAAGTACCTGACAGGCGCGATGGGTGCGTCGGCCTGTGGACTCGATGCACTCGAGTCATTCGCACAGCAAATGAACAACCAGAGCAAGAAACCGAACATCGTCTGCATCGTGGGCGAGGGGCTGCGGTGGGATGAGCTGACATCGACAGGCAACAAGCTGGTTCAAACGCCGAATCTCGATCGCATTGGACAAGAGGGCTGCACATTCCGAAATGCATTTGTGATCAATGCGCTGTGCCTGCCATCGCGGGCAACATTTTTGACGGGCATGTATTCGCATACGACTGGAGCCGTCTCCAATGTGGAAGGCAAGATACCGGCGCGTTTCCCACTGGTCTCCGATTTGCTTCAGAAAGCGGGCTACGAGACTGCGTTTCTCGGCAAGTCGCATATCGCAGGCGCGCTGATGGATCACTACTGGGATTACTACTTCGGATTCGTTGGACAGGCCGACTACTATCGGCCAAGGATCACCGAAGGGATCCGTGGAAAGTACGGTCCGGCCAAGACTTACGAAGGCGAATATGTGGATACACTGCTTACTCGTAAAGCCATTGAGTGGCTCAAAGAGGAGCGGACCAAACCGTTTTGCATCTTCCTGTGGTTCTATGCGCCGCACGCACCTTTTTACAGGCCCAAGGACATGGTCAACGATTTCAATGGCGTGCGGATACCAAAGCCAACGACGTTTGACGAGGATCTAAATGGATATCCGGGAAAACCACGCGCTGTAGCCGATGCCGACAATAAGATAGGGTACTCCGAAGTTTATAGCGATGATCCGCGATCTCTCGAAGAGCTGGTGAAGGATCACTACGCCGGCGTGCAGGATAACGATCGGAACGTCGGCGCGATCTGGAAGGAGCTTGAGCGGCAGAAGATCGTCAGCGACACCGCGGTCCTGCTCAGTTCCGATCACGGCTTCTTTCTCGGCGAGCACCACCTCTACGACAAGCGACTCATGTATGAGCCTTCGATTCGGGTTCCGATGATTGTCACGTTGCCCGGCCAGGTGAAGGGCGGGACGAAGTCAGATGAAATGGTCCTGAACCTCGACCTTGCGCCAACCATCCTTGAGATCGCCGGATTGCCGGTGCCTGGCGAGATGCAGGGCAAGAGTCTGCTTCCACTAGCTGAGGGCAAGGCGAACGTTTCGTGGCGCAAAGACTAGCTCTACGAGTACTACGAATATCCGGGATTCGAAAACGTGCGGCCCTGCCGTGGCGTAAGAACAGATCGCTACAAGCTGATCCACTTCTTCATTGAGCCGCAGGAGTTTGAGCTTTACGATCTTCAGGCCGATCCCAACGAGATGAACAACCTCTATGGCAAGCCCGGATACGAGGAACTCACGGCGCATCTCAAGGAGAGACTTGCTGCGCTGCGAGCCGAGACACAGGACAACTATCAATACAAGCCGACCGGCATTCCGCTGCGCCCGGGGGTTGCGGCGCAGACGGAATCGGATCTGGTAAAGCACCCGCAGTAATTGACGTTTCCTGCATTACCTCGTTGGCGGCCTGCGCTGCTAGTGGGCCGCCGCGTTAGCCTTTGCTTTTTCCGGACTTAGTCTCCGTATGAGAAATGGCCGGCAGCACACTCGTGCGCGAGCCGGTTACAGCAGGCATGCTTTCCACCGCGCCGTCAAAGTCCCGGCTCAGTTCGTCGACGTGAATACGAACACTCTGGCCAGGACGCATGCGCGCCAACTGTGTTTCTTTCAAGTTGGCGGTGACCCACAGACCATCCGTTTGCACGATCATGAAAAGCTGCTGGCCTTTGGAGATGCGGGCACCAATTTCGGCGCTGCGATGGAACGCAAGTTAGCCATTATGGGCGCCATTGTAAACGCAGTGACTTTGGAGAGCCATTTCCGCCCCAGGCTGCTTACCAAACCACACTTGCAGGAACTTCTCGAAGAGCTATTTGAATCGTTAATTCACGCCTGATAAGCCGCTCCGCCGACGTAGTGAGCAAGAGAGCCTATCTGTTGGGTATACGAAAGAGAGCCTCGATTTGGGAAATTGAAGTATAGTAACTCGTATTCCGAAAGAACCTATCTAAGACTGTGGCTAAGTCAAAATGGCTCACGAAGTTTTCATATCTTATTCATCTCAGGAGAAGCACATCGCGGACGCTGCATGCGCCGCGCTTGAGGCGCAGCGCATAAGTTGCTGGATAGCTCCGCGCGACATTCTCCCTGGAGTCGAATACGGTGGAGCGATTATCGATGGCATTTCTCAATGCCAGATCCTCGTTCTGATTTTTTCCACCAGTGCCGACCGCTCTCCTCAGGTCAGGCGGGAAGTCGAACGGGCGGTCAGCAAGCATAAGACAATCATTCTCTTTCGCGTCGAAGACGCAAAGCCTTCCGGCTCGATGGAGTACTCGCTCAGCAATACACACTGGCTTGATGCGCTTACGCCTCCGCTGGAGGACCACCTGTCAAAGTTGTGCGAGACAGTTGCGCAACTTCTCCTGAGGCAGGCGGTAGCCGGAACCGGAGACCTGTTGCCGGCGGGCAAGTTGTGGCAGGCTGTAGAGTCAGCCTGCTCTGCATCAATCAAGCTGCAATTGAGGATCAGCGCCCAGTCCATTGGCGAAAACTATCAGAGGCGCGCCATCGAAGATACCTTCGCCGAGTTTGTCACGAATACCTCCAAGGGCATGTTTATCACCGGCGATTCAGGCATGGGCAAGACTACGCTGCTGATCCGGCTCTTGACGGAATATCAATCCAGGGGTGACCTGTGCGCAATGTTTGAGAGCCGTAGCCTCCCGACCGGGCTGTCTCAACTTGAAAGTGATCTGGCAAGGGAACTTTCACTCGGAGGCTGGAACAGTGACGCTGGCGCATTCTGGACGATGATGGACAGGGAGTGTAGACAGCACGACGACGAGCGAGGCGAGAAGCACCTGCTGGTCTTCATTGATGCGGTGAACGAATTCAGTCCGGGCAGGGCAGATCCACGGCCGATTCATCTGCTTGAGAAACTGGACCAGATCATCACAAATCTGGATGTCCCATCGTCGCGCGTGAAATTTGTCATCACCTGCCGGCCTGAAACATGGCGCAGGGCTACTGAAAACGCGCCTACACGATTTCGAACATCCCCCGGTACATATTTCAGCCCGGGCGGACCAAAAAAACAAATCGATTGGGTTCTCCCGCGGTTTTCGGATGAAGAGTTCGAGGGCGCTTACGAAAAATACCGAACATTGGGTCAGATAGTTACGCCCTTTAAGGAGCTTTCGCCAGTCGCCATATATCACCTGAAAGATCCATTCCTTCTCAACCTGGCTGCAAAAGCCTATGCCAATCGGGAAATACCAAGAGATCTCGACACCGGTAGCCTCTTTGAGCATTACTTCGAGGAACTTAAGAAACTGCATGGAACAATTGACCAGATCGTCAGCGAGATGTTTGGCGGAGATGAAAAAGGCGAGACTATCATCCGTACTTCATTTCCACGCGACAGCAAGCTTTTGGCTCGTAACGAGAATCTATATAAAGAGCTGGACTTCTCCAACGATTTGCGTGACGGAGCGAAGCTTAAAGAGCAGAACGTTATCAGAGAGTGGAAACAGAATAGCGATACAGGCGACCAAAAGATTACGCAAATTCGCTTTACTTACGATCGTTTTGCAGAGTTCCTTCTTTCCAACCACCTGTTCCAACTGATTCTGGAGCGCGAGAAGTCTGGAGAAGCTCTGCCGGAGGCGGCGAAAGCAATCGCCACCAAAAACCTCGCGACCTCACAACACAATCCTGTCGTATACCAGGGGTTACAGCGGACGCTATTCCTGCTGCGCAAACGCTCCTCAAGCTACGTTGCGGTGCTCAAGGCGATCTCGGAGATCGATGCCCGCGGCCAATGGCTCGTCATTTCGGTGCTGGCAAGAACAGCCCGGCAGCAGAGCGGTGGCATAGAACTGCTCGCCGACTTATTGAAGGAACTCGGTAAGGGCCATTCGGGCGAGGGCCGACGTTTTCCGGTCATCGACTCCGTGTATCGCGTACTGCGCGACGAGGATTATCGCCTGTGGCTCGAGGAGCAGGAAGAAAAACTGAAGAATGCTCATCTCTCGGTCCTGTATCAGCACTTTGTCGAGGCATTTCAGGAGAGTGACCCAACGATCTGGGCGGTGGGTGTGCAATACCTCTTCTTCCTGTGGAAGAGCAGTTCTCCACTCGCTTACACGGATGCAAAGGGTATAACGGAGCGGGTGGGGAATAGCGTCGGCCCAGCGCTCGGAATGGCATTCTCGGGACGAAAGCGCCGGAATTTCCGCAGTCTCGCCGCATTGATGATACTCGTGTTGTCCGAGGCGCCCCCGGATCGGTTTCAGGACGCGATCAAAGCCACGAGCGCAATTGTTCGAAGGCTGAAGCTTCGGCGATTTGACCTGATAGCCAGGCTCTTCGTCGACACGTTCCTGCTGCAGTTCGCGATAAACATCATGAAACAGTTGCCGAATCCCGTACAAATGGATTCTCTGACTCGATATTTTGAGAATCGGGATGAGCAGTTGCCAATCGCTATAGAGGTTCTGGAGCTCCTCGAGGAGTCTTGCGACGCCTCTAAAATCTCTTTATCAACCCTCAAGCGCCTGTCCGGCACCGACCACAGTTTTACGGTCCAGATGCTCACATTCGTAGTTTCGGCCAACTACGAGCGTGCCGCTACTCCGGAGGCGCGCGCGAAGGCATTGGATCTTATACGCGATCTCTTCTACGAAGAGCCTCGCTCGCCGATAGCCGAATATTGTGCTTCGCTGGCGCTCTATCACATCAATTTTTTCGGATCGCACGCCACGCAGGACTCGATGGATCTAATGGGGCGAATGGCGGATTCGATCCTGGCGGAACGACAAGGGCATCTTTACTTGTCGGCAAAAGAGCACAACTACAACATCATCGGTACTTACGGCCGCGCGCTTCACAGGCACGGTCACGCCGCCAGCGGCTCCAATGCTTCTGGTTCCTCCGCGATGGGGTATGTGCTCAATGCGCTGCAGTCAGCCAGGGACACCAGGAACGCGACATTCTATTCCTACATATGCCAGGAGATCGGCTTACTCGGCGTGCTGGTCGAGCCCCGATACCTGTTTGAAGTTTTCACAGCAATCTTCAAGGATTTGCGGACTCTGGAGGAGCACACCTTCAGCGACGAGTTACCCTTTGAGCCCGGAGAAGTCGAGGAACTGACAGGTACCATTCTGCAAAGCCTTGCCAATATACGAGTGCTGTACCGGCAGCAGGTGGACAAGTATCTCCTGGAGGTTCTGGAGAATCCCGAAATTTATGCAGACGTCGCCACCAAGCGTGAGCCCGACTTCCGGCTATCTTTCTTTGTCAGCTGGGCGTTTGAGCAATTGATGTTCCGCGCCCTGGTCTATTACTACGACGAGATGGGAAAAGACCTGATCGTATCCTTCGCCAATTCAATGCGTGCTCATACGCCAACCCAATGCGTGAGGATAGTGCTTTCTACGGTGGTCAAGCAATGCGCTAAGCTGTCATCGTGAGGGTGCGCGTTCTCTCGTTAAATACCGGTTTGCTGAAATTCATCGGCCGCTCAGTGCCGACTCCTTTCGTTCCGGAAAGAGCCTCCGCTTTACCGGGCCAGCTCCGCGATCTGAAATGTGACATTGTGCTGCTCCAGGAGATTTACGGGTACGCGAACCGGCGTCGGTTGGCAGAGTCTCTGCAGGATGTGTTTCCATCGGCGATCTATCCCCGAAAGAAACGGAATTTTGGATTCGAGAACGGCTTGATGGTGCTTTCCCGTTATCCGGCCTCCGGCGATCTGGAGCTTTTCCGGGACGCGCCTCTGCACGAAGCATTGTTTGACAGCAAGGGCATGCTGATTACGCGGCACCAGCTATCCAGCCAGACCGTGCTCACTGTCGTGAACTTTCATACCACTGCCGGTGGCATGTTCGCCCATCCCGAAGACGCGCGGACGGATGAGATTCGATCGCGGCAGGTCAGACAGGTCCTTGATCGTATCCGCGGCCTCAGCTCGCCGGTCATTGTTGCGGGCGATCTGAATGCCGGGCCCGGAGTTTCAGAAACCAATTTTCGCCAGATTCTGGACGCGGGTTTCGTCAGTGTTCACGATCTCTTTCATCCGGCAAGCCCGGATGTGACCTGGGACCCGATCAATCCGCTAAATTCTGAAGGCCCCCATAAAGCCTGCCCGCCACAGAGGATCGATCATATCTTTATCCGCGCTGAAGACTATCGCGACAATAGGATCAAACCTCTGTCCAGCGTTATCTGCCTGAAGGAACCGGCCGTGCAGATTAAGGGAGAGGAAGCTGTAACCGTCTCCGATCACTTTGGGATCTGTGTCGAAATAGATGTATCGTCTGCAAGTCCGTCTGATGGCGCAGATGGAACGGCCTGATCCCGCTTGTCCAAACCCATGATGTGCTCGAGGCGCTTGCGGAGTCGACGGGTCAACCATACATCAGGCAACTTGCGATAGTACTTGTTTAGCGTACCGTTGACTACGAAGGTTGTCTCAGGCGTGCGATGAATTTCAGGCAGTATCATCTCCAAGGTCTTCAACCGGTTGTTCAAAAGGAATATAAGTAGCCCGACTTTGAAGATTGCAGGTATGTATCCAAATATCGGGATCATCGAAGCGCCGCTCAATACGACCCCGTACCATCGTCTTTGTTTTATGTCGTAAGCGATAGCGGCAACGGCGCCAGCCTCACCGGCCGGTCCCGGCGTCAGCGATGCTACAGCTAACGCAGTTGCGATCAGAAGAGGGTCGAGTCCTTCCACCAGGGCCCTCAGCGATTCGATGTCGAGGAACGCCGTCGGAGAGTCGGATAAGACAAGGTGCGATTGCTCCTCTGGATTAGACTGAATTCCTGGCTCGTGTTGAGCGACCATCGAGTTCGTTACTTCCTTGCGTCGGGTGCGAGCTGTTTCGATCTGCCTTTGCTGCTTAAGAAAGCGGCTTCAAATCCTCAAAGGTCGTGGGGATAAGTTCAGACACTGTAGGGTGGATGTGCATAGCGTGCGTCAGCAGCGTGTACGGCGCGCCCGAGTACATCGTATCGAGAATGCAGTGGATAGCCTCGTCACCACCAGTGCCAAGGATCGAGGCTCCGAGAATCTTCTTGCTCTCCGCGTCGACCAGCACCTTCATGAAACCGGCGGTCTCGCCTTTCTCGATTGCTCTCGCGATTCTCGACATCGGCCGAATGCCTATCAAGGCGGGCTTGCCCGATTTGCGGACTTCTGTTTCTGTCATGCCGACGCTGCCTAGAGGCGGATCGATATATAGCGCGTGAGCCGATATTCTGTCGGTAACGCGCCGCGGCTCGCCGTCGAGAAGATTGGCCGCGACAATTTCGAAATCGTTATAACTGGTATGCGTAAAGGCGCCCTTGCCATTGCAATCTCCCAACGCCCAGATGCCCTCAACATTCGTCCGCAGTTGCTCATCCACGACGATGAAGCCGCGCTTATCGACCGCGACACCAGCTTTTTCGAGGCCGAGATCATCGGTGTTGGGCACGCGGCCCACTGCGAGAAGCACATGGGAACCCGGTACTGCGGGATCGCCATCGGTACAGTCCACCTGGACTGCGATATCATCACCGCTCTTCTCGAAGGCGATGCATTCCGCGTTGAGCCGGAGATGAACGCCTTCCTTTTCGAAAATCTCTTTGATCGCCGCCGAGATGTCTTCATCTTCATGCGACACTAGACGCGATCCCTTCTCGACCACGGTAACCTCGCTACCGAAACGGCGAAACATCTGCGCGAATTCAAGGCCAACGTAGCTACCGCCAACGACGACCAGATGGCGCGGTAGTGTCTCCAACTCGAGGATTGAAGTATTAGTGAGATACGGAATTTCCTTAATCCCCGGCATATCGGGAGTTGCCGCGCGCCCGCCGACGTTGATGAAAATCTGATCGGCTACGATGGTCTCTACCCCAACCTGCACCTCGTGGCTGGAGACAAAACGCGCATGCTCGTGAAAGACCGTGCAGTTCTTCATCTCGCGAAGCGATTTCTCGACGCCGGTACTCGAGTTGGCGACGATCTTGTCTTTGCGCGCCTTAATCGCCTTCATATCCACCGTGACAGGAGAAGCGACTTGCACTCCATATTCACTGGCGCGGCGAGCCTGGTGCGCAACGCGAGCACTCGCCACCATTGCCTTGGTGGGAGTACAGCCTGTGTTTACACAGGTACCACCGAAAAGCTTGCGTTCGACGAAGGCGATCTGCTGGCCTGCTTTGGTGAGACGGCCAGCCAGGGTCGGCGCTGCCTGGCCAGCGCCGATCAGGATTGAATCGAAACGCCTCGTCATGCCGCGAGCCTCACGATCACGACTCCAAGCACGATCGAAATCACGTCTTCGAGGAGAGCGATGGGCAGGTCTTTGCCGCCAGTTGCTTTGACCAGGCCTGATCGGAATGCTGCTCCGCCGAGAGTGCCCGCTACAGCGCCAATCGCTCCGGCAATAATTCCGGCGATCATATTGCCGCCATGAATGCCGATGGCCGCTCCGCAAAAGGCACCACTAATAATCCGGAATATGAATTGTGGAGGAACCTTGCGGCTTGGCGTGTTGGGCAATTTATCGTTGATTAACTCACCCAGCGCGAGCACAGAAAAGATCCATGGCGTCCACGCGTAACCGAGAAAGGCGAGCCAACTGCCGCTGAGTGATAATCCGCCTATACGCGCGGCCCAGCTTGTGACGGCAGGAGCCATGATCGATCGCAGCCCTGCAACGATTCCGATTCCAAAGGCAAGAACAATGAAAAGCATCGGCAATTTCCTCCTTCAAAGCGATTGAATTCGATTGACTTTCAGTCCGGAACGGCTGTCGTCTTGAGGATATCGAGAGATGACCACTGAGCAGAAGTTATATCCGCGTTAACTGTCGCCGTAAACCGAAATCGCCGCACCATGAACGACCTTGGCATCATCGCTGCACAGGAAGAGAATCACCTTCGCAATGTCTTCGGGCTTGGGCCAGAGGGCGAAATTCGCGCCAGGCATCGCCTTACGGTTGACCTCTGTGTCGATAATGCTAGGCAGAATGGAGTTAACGCGAACTCCGGTGCCCTTCACATCAGCTGCTACGGAATCCATCAGCGCAAGTGCTCCAGCTTTAGAGGCGGCATAGGCAGAGGCTCCGGCAGCATGATCCACGGCTGCTTTTGCCACTACATTGACGATAGAGCCGCGCTTCTGGTGCAACATGCCCGGCAGAACCGCGTGCGCCAGCGCATAGCCTGAACTCAGATTCAGAGCCACAAGTCTGTCAAAGGTCGCACGGTCCAGATCCCACACGCTGGCGCCTCCGGCATACGCACCGACGGTGTTGACCAAAGCGCTGATCTTTCCATGCCGGGATGCGACGGCGTCTATGCAACTGGCAACTGCGACCTCGTCGGTTACATCGACAAGATGGCCTTCGAGCTTCGCGGTCAACGACCCAGCCGAAGCCTGAAGGGAAGCGAATTCCTCCTGCTTCCGGTAAGTCACGACCACGGTCGCGCCTTCGCTAAGAAAGGCGAGACTGACGGCTCGCCCCAGCCCTCCCGTACCACCAGCAACGAACGCTACCGAATCTGAAAAGCTAATCTCCATGCTGTCCTCGTCAGTCCGCAGTGTATATCGTTAGGTCCCAATTACTGAACGTGCGCAAACGTTCTCTATGTCCGGGATGAGTTATTCTTTCCGAATACCTTCGATGCCTCAACCCCTAATGCATTGATTGCGTTGCGCTGCAATCATCGGACCTGGCCCCGAAAAATTCGCCGTACCCCTGAGGTGCTAACTTGGAGTATCCTGAAAACGATTTCTAACGGAGACCCTGTGGCTGATAATCCAGCGACGCGAAAGAAGGCTTCAGCTGAGATTCCTGAGCGTATGGACATTCGAACCATCGCACGAATGGCCAATGTCTCGATCGCGACCGTATCACGCACTATCAACCGCGTCAGTACGGTTAATCCAAAGATGGCAAAACGTGTCTGGGATGTGATTGAGAAGCTCGACTTCGTGCCGAACACGCAGGCCCGCGCGCTCGTATCGGGACGCAGCAAACTCTTTGGCCTGCTGGTCTCGGAGATTACCAATCCATTCTTTCCTGAGCTTATCCAGGGCTTTGAAGATATCGCAGTCGAGCATGGCTACGAGATCCTGGTGAGCTCGACAAACTATGACCCGAAGCGTATGTCGCATTGCATTCGACGGATGCTCGAGCGCAAGGTCGAAGGCGTTGCAGTCATGACTTTTGGGCTGGAAGAACCCTTGCTGGATCAGTTAGCGAAGCGCAACGTGCCGCTGGTGTTTATCGATGTTGGGCCAGATCGCCCCGGTGTCAGCGTGCTTAAAGTCGATTACCATCACGGAATTCGTCAGGCTGTACAGCATCTGGCTGCGCTTGGTCACCGGCGCATCGCATTCGTCTCTGGTCCAATGCGGCTCCACTCGGCACAATCTCGCCTGGCGGCGTTTACCAAGTCGATGAAGGAGTGTGGAATTACTCCCGACAAGTCGCAGATTATCGAAGGCGACCACACGCTCGAAGGCGGTGGTGTGGCGATGGAGAAGCTCCTGGCACAGGAGGAACTTGCCACGGCCGTTCTCTGTTCAAACGATATGACGGCGATCGGCGTGCTGCACAAGTTATACCGCACAGGTTTGAAGGTTCCTGATGATATCTCAGTTATCGGATTCGATGATATTCACATCGCCGAAGTTATGATGCCGCCACTTACTACAATTCAAATGTCGCGCTATGAGATCGCCAAAGCCGCATTTGGAGCCCTGCGCAGCCAGGTAGAATCTCCCGAGGCGTTGCGCACAAAGCGAGAATTTAACATTCCTACCGACTTGATAGTAAGAGAGTCTACTGGCTACCCGCGCGGCACTATGACTCATCTGCAAAAGAAATCGTAGCCCCAAAGTTAACTCTGCGGGGCCTTGCCCGGTGCAGCCTGTGCCTTCAGCCGCTTGAGCTCTTCGAGAGCGCGCTGTGCATCCTGCTTCCGTCCAAGCTTTTCATAAACACGTACCAGCTCGTAGTAATCCCTTTGCTGGATCATCTCTGACGGCTGATTGAGTAACGCCTTTTCGAGCCAGCCCACGGCTTCTTCATTCTTGCCCATCGCAGCGAGTCCGGTGCCTAGATAGAAATATGCCGGCGCGGCAGTTACATGAGCGTCGATCGCCTGTCGAAGCAACGGCACGCCCGCGGATGGATTTCCTTGCTCGACCTGTATCTTGCCCAGGTTATAGAG